>ERZ827197.1422-NODE-1422-length-19613-cov-6.248543_pt1 | contig 19613 bp, 19 predicted proteins | sample MGYA00519867_ERZ827197 | MGnify/ENA primary metagenome ERZ827197 (study PRJEB31778, sample SAMEA3449278) | human gut metagenome | biome: human gut; feature: human-associated habitat; material: faeces | place: United Kingdom | collected 2010/2012 ...
GTCGATCTGGGGCTTCCGGGCAATCTTCTGCAGCAGCGGCACAATGGTCTGGCGCAGAGTGGCAAAAAATTCGTCCAGCATTTTGGTATCAACGCCCCGCTCGTACTCGTTCAGGAGGGCATCATAGGGGGCTCTGGTGCTGTCGTAATAGGCGGCAAATTTGCGGTTATACTCTACCAGCTCCTGCAGCAGGGGGCAGAACATTGCAAAGTCATCTTTTTCTTTTGCCTTGTGCCAGACATCTCCCGCTTTGTTCACCAGCTCACTGTAGGCGATATACTCTTCGGCAGGGATGCGGGTCAGCTGGTCACAGCGGCGGCGCAGCTCCTCCACCTCGCGGCGGTGGAGAAGATCCAGCTCGTCCTTTTGGCGGTCCAGCTCATCCAGCAGGGCTCGGGTCTCGGGGCAGATCATGAGCTGCTGCTCCTCGCCTGCCAGCACACCCAGCGCCACACCCCGGCCCTCTGAGGTGTTTTTCGGGGCCACGGTGTCGGCATCCAGGTTCATGGCCGAACAGGCGTAGTGGATGGCGTAGAGCTTTTTCTGCAGCTGTTCCAGCTGCTGCAACGCATGTTGTTTTTCCATGGGATTCATACCTCAATTCTCGGTCGTAAAGGCCGGATTTTTCCAAAAGAATTTTCGCTGGGCGGTCGGGTCCGGATCGGGGATCTCAAACAGGTACCGCTCTGTGGCGTTGATGACCGTCGTCCGGCCATGGGTGCAGACGCGGGGGAGTTTGGCGTCGTAGTTCAGGTGCACATGCCCGTGCACGAACCACTTGGGCTGGTAATCTTCCAGCAGGCCGTTGAACGTCTCAAACCCCTTGTGGGCCTTGTCGTCACCGTCGTTCAGGCCTTTGGCCGGGGCGTGGGTCAGCAGCAGGTCGATGCCGCCCCTTTTGTGTGCCTGATGCTCCAGCTTGTGCACACGGCGGCGCATGGCCTTCTCGGTGTACTGGTAGGTATCCTCTTTATTATAGCGCTGACAGCCCCCCAGCCCCATGATGCGCAGCCCCTTCCATGTGTACACCTGATCGTCCACGCAGATGCAGCCGCCGGGTTCACCCTGAGTCTGGTAGCTGCCGTCGTGGTTGCCGTGCACATACAGGATGGGCGCAGCGGTAAAGTTTGTGAGATATTCCAGATACTTTTTGGGCAGATCCCCGCAGGAGAGGATCAGGTCGATGCCTTCCAGCCGGGCGCGGGTGTCATAGTCCCACAGCGCCTTGGACGGGACATCTGAAATGGCAAGAATCTTCACGTTCGTATGCTCCATTCTGTTTCCGGTCAGGCCGGCTCATTTCTCCAGACCCTTTACGTTGTCCAGTCCGTTGATCGCCAGCACGGTACGAGTCTTGACGTCCAATTCATCGTAATGGGGCAGCTTGCCGTGTACACAGGCATCCAGCCAATCCATCTCCATCAGCTCTTTGGGGCTGTAAACTCTATTCTCCGGGGAGTGCAGGTTGTCCTCGTTATCATACAGCTTTTCCGGGAAGATGTGCACATTATCCGAGCCCTGCAGCGTTTCCAGCAGATCCAGCAGCTGCCGCGTACCGCTGGGCAGCGCTTCCTGATACTCCAGATCCTCTGCGCCGCTGCGCAGACCCCACCAGTAGTTCACTGCGCGGGTGGTGGCTGCGTTGTCCCAGCTGCCGTCAAAAATGGAGCGCACGATCTGCACATAAAAGGTATCCCACCGCCAGATCGGCAGACCCAGCGGCTGTAAGCTGCCGTCCGGCAGTTTGCGGCACAGGCCGTAGTCCCGGTTGGTGTCGGCAGGCTCCCGACTGTCCCGGGCGTAGACCATGTCGATCTCCGGGCAGTCGGTAAAATCCAGCGGATGGGCGGTATCGGGCTGGCAGGCCCAGCGCAGCCAGATGCGTCCCGCCGGGCGCACGCTCTTCAGCCCCTGCGCAAAGGCGTTGATTGCAGCGGGCACGCCGTACACGGGGTTTGCCGCCACATAGCCGATGTGCCCGGTCTTGGTCATGATACCGGCCAGCATGCCCAGCAGATAGGTCACCTCATAGGTGCGGGGGTAGTAAGTGCGCACCAGCGGGTGCGGCGCGTTCAGCGAGCAGTTCAGGATGCGGGTCTTGGGGTGCTGCGCCGCCACCTTCAAGCAGGCGTTGTACATCCGCACGCTGGTGGCGAACACCACGTCCGCATTGTTGTGGGCTACCTCCTCCAATATCTGCTCCGCGTCCACCTCCGGGTTCACATCCTCGTAGCAGCTGATATACACCTTGTCCGGGAAGACCTTGGCCAGCGCATCGCGCCCCTCGTCATGCGCACGCACCCATGCGCTGATCTTGGCGTTGTACTCGTGGAGGAACACCACCCGCAGCTCGCTGGGCTGCTTGCTGGGGCTGAAGATATTCAGCTTGGACAGCAGCGGCTCTGCGGGGCTCTTGGGCGGTTCCAGCGAAAGCTCCACGCCGTGGGGCTCGGTGAGCACCTTCACCTCGTTCCACAGCTTTTCCAGGTTCTGCCGTACCTGCGCCGGGGTGGCGTCGTAGGTGTCAGAGTAGCGGTACACCGACAGGTACACCAGCAGCGCATCACCGGTGGTCAGCCCCAGGGATCTGCCGCCCAAGGCTTCGAACTGCTGGTGGAACATGGTGTAGAAGGCGGCAAAGTTCAGCCGGTCATCCTCCGACCATGCCTCGCCGCTGGCCTTGCACACCAGCGTCTGCAGCTTGCTGTAGCCGCCCAACTTGGAGAAATGCACATAGTTCACCTTGGACAGCTTATAGAAATCCAGAAACTCGTAGTAGATCTTATTTTCCAGATCCTCGGTGCGGGCGGGGATGAGCCGGGTGACCGTGCCCGGGATCTTGACGGCGCCGTAATACTTGAGCACCGAGACCCGCTTGTTGCCCTCCTGCACATAGAACCGGTTCATATACTCAAAGGCAATAATGGGGGTATGGATGCCCTCTTCCAGATGCGCGTCACACAGGTTCGACCACTTGGCAGCAAACTCGGTATCCGGCTCCAGCAAGGGCATAAAGTCATACGAAAAGGCAGTGTGCCGTCCGCTGGTCTTGGTGCCCACAAGACTGTCCGACGGGATCTCCACCAGCCCCAGCGGCTCCTGCGCCACGATATCCACGCCCTTGAGCACATCGTCCAGAACAGCCAGATAGGGCGACTGGCCGCGGGCTATGCGGGCACGATAGGCGCGCTGCCCTGCGCGCAGTGCACTTTTATAATCTTCCAGCATAAGAACTCCTTTTTTCTGTAAGCGAAGCGCGGTGCCGCAGTCCCCCTGCCGCACCGGAACACCCCCAGTATACCACAAAAACAGAAATAAGGCAGTATTTTAGGGCTAAAACGGTTGATTTTCCCGGTGGTTTCAGGTACGATAAGAATGATATTCAAAACCGACAGGAGTTTACGATCATGCAGACCATTTCTCTGCCCGTGCTCGAGGCGGGCGAATACGCCGGCGGCATCTGGTATTACGAGCCCCACACCTACCAAAGCTACCGTTACGTTCTGGGGCGGGTGGGCAAGCACCCGTTGGTGTGCATCGGCATCAACCCCAGTACCGCCCAGCCCGGTGCGCTGGACCCCACCTTAAAAAGTGTGGAGCGGCTGGCCGCCGTCAACGGCTTTGACAGCTGGATCATGTTCAACGTCTACCCCCAGCGCGCCACCGACCCCAACGATATGGACAAGACCCCCGACCGCGCCCTGTGCGATGAAAACCTGCGCTGGCTGCAGGCGGTGCTGGCACAGACCGAGCCTACCATGTGGGCGGCATGGGGCACCCTGATTGAAAAGCGTGACTACCTGCCCGGTCTGATGCGGGAGATGGTGGCTCTGACGCGGGAGCGGGAGATCCCGTGGGTCACCTTTGGCAAGCGCAGCAAAAAGGGACACCCGCACCACCCGCTGTATCTGCGCAAGGATTCCACTCCGGAGCCCTTTGATGTGGAAAACTATCTGGACACCTGTTTCTGATGTCCGTCCCGACAGGAGGAGAGCTGCTTTGACCGCAGAACAGTATAAGCCCATCTATCACTGGTTCAGCGCCCATCCGGCCGTAAAGCGTCTGGTCGTTTTTCTGGACCGGTGGCTGCCGCTGGTGCCCTTTGTGTGCTATCCGGTGCTGCTGTGCCTGCTGAACATCCGGCTCTCGCGGCTGTTCCTCACCCAGAAGCAGGCCGCGCTGGACTTTATGGTGCTCATCGCCCGCTCCGTCTTTGTGCCGGGGCTGGTGTTCTGGGGCGGCACGCTGCTGCGCAGTCGGCTGCACTTCCCCCGCCCCTACGAGCAGCCCGGCTTTACCCCGCTGGTGGCAAAGGAGAGCCGTGGGCATTCCATGCCCTCCCGTCACGCGCTGAGCGCCGCCGTGCTGGCGGCGGTGTGGCTGTATTTCTACCCCGCTGCGGGCTGCGTGATGGTGGGCATTGCCCTGCTCATCTGCTGCCTGCGGGTGCTCACCGGGGTGCATCATGTGCGGGACGTGGTGTGCGGCTTTGCACTGGGCTTTGCGCTGGGCGCCGCCGGGATGTGGCTGCTGTAAGGCCATTCCTACACGCTGGAACGGTCATTTTTGCCCGCAGCGCAAAAAAGTTGAAACTTTTTTCAGATTTTCCTTGACAGAATGCGATGGGTATGGTATTATTTTTCTCGCAGCCTGTGCCGACACAGCGCTGCCGCCATAATGGAACCCATTGGGATAACAACGTGCGCCCGTAGCTCAGGTGGATAGAGCAACTGCCTTCTAAGCAGTGGGCCGGGGGTTCGAGTCCCTTCGGGCGCATTGATGTGGTGCCCATAGCGTAGTCGGTTAACGCGCCAGATTGTGGATCTGGAGACCGTGGGTTCGAGTCCCACTGGGCACCCCACCAAAAAGTCCGCTGTTCAAAACAGCGGACTTTTTCTTTTGGCGGAATACTATAAAAGTACGGCACCCCGGCAAAGCAGCTGCTTTGCCGGGGTGCCTTTTCTCTTATTTATTCATCTCCTGTATGATCTTTGCGATCTGGGCGGGGGTGTAGCCCTCCTGCCGGAGGGCAGAGGTGATGGCCACATCGTTCTTGCCCTGACTGCGCAGCAGCGCTGCTGTGTAGGGCACTCCGGCGCTGACAGTGCTGCGGCTGCCGCCGGAAGCAGAGCCGCTGCTGCCGGTGGCCTTTCCGCTGCTGGAGCTGCCGGACTTTGTGCCCGCAGCCGCTGCCTTGCTGGCGGCCTGTGCGGCCTTCTGCTGGGCGTTAGCCTGCTTCAGCGCCCACTCGCCCTTGGCAATGTTCAGCTTCTGGGTGGTCACGTTGTTGTTGAAGGCCTGCTGCTTCAGCGCATCCTGATAGGCGCGCTCGCTGGCGGTGTTGTCGTACTGCTGCTGGGTCAGTACGTCCTGCCGCTGCTTTTCCTGCATCTGCTGGCTCCACTGGGTGTCGGCGCGCTCGGCCTCGTAGGCGCGGTTGCCGGAGTAGATGTTGTACCCGGTGTTCAGCAGGCTGCCCGCCAACGTGCCCAGACCGGTGGTGCCGGTAATGGCCAGCTGCACCACGTCCCCGATGACGCCCAACACCGTCATGATGTTATTGAAGGTCTGCTGGCGCTGGCTGATTTCCGCCTGCTCCTGCGCGGTGTAGTAGCCGTGCAGGGTGTCCAGCCGGTTCAGGTGCTCCTGATACTGGCCGTAGTCCTTGGCGTAGGCGTTGTTGTACGCTTCGCCCTTCTGCTGCAGCTGGGTGTAATAGTCCTGCAGCTGACGGTCGTACAGGGTCTGAGCATTCTGCTCCTGTCCGTTCAGCTGGTCCAGCCGGTTCACCAGCTCCTCGCCGCCGCTCTGGTAGGTATCCAGCGCCAGATTGTACAGGGTGGGGATGGCGCTGGCCAGCCCGCCGATCTGCTGCTGATAGGCCTGCTGCGCCGCACTGGTGGCATAGCTGGAGCCGTAACCGCCGGTCAGGGCAGCAGCCTGCGCCGCCGCGTCCGCGCTGGCGTTGTGGGCGTTCTGGGTATACAGCTGCTCGTACTGGCGGTAAAGCGGGTCGCGGGTGTAGCTGTACTGAAAATTCTCCCGCTCCAGCAGCTGCCCCAGCAGGCTGTTGATCTTATCCTGATAGCTGCTCTGGTAGTCTGCGGGTCGGTTCTGCTGCCACTGCTTCAGGGCGTCGGCCGCATCGGTCACCTGCTGACCGGGGCGGTAGCTGACGTTTGCCATGGCCTTTTCCACATCGGCGCGGCTGTTCAGCCCCTCGGCGCTGTAAGTGGACTGCGCAGCGGGCTGTGCCTGCGTTTGCACCTCCGGCTGCAGCAGTTCCTCCTTCTTTTTGGATGCCATATAATTCTCCTTTCGTTCTTATAGTCCCTGCAGCTTGCTGCGCAGGGTGTCGGACATATTTTCCGTATCCAGATTGGTCAGTACATACTGCAGCTGCTCCTGCATCTGGTACAGATAGCTGCGCAGTGCCCGGGCATCCTCCGGGTCCATGTGATCGCTGAACTTGGGCAGGCCCAGCTTGCTCAGGCCGTTCATGCTTGCCATGAGGCATCCTCCTCCCATAATTTTCCCTTTGCCGGGGCGATAGTGCGCACAAGTCCGCGCAGAGTGATCTGCCCCTTGCCGCGCAGCCGCAGCCGCAGCGACCCGCACCGCCGGGGTACAAAGGGCAGGTCATAGCTGCGGCGGCTGCCTTGGGCGGCAAGGGAGGCCACTGTCTCCCACGCGCCGCCGTCATAGCTCACCGCCACTTCTACTGTGCTGGTGCACTCAGCGTCCAGCCGCAAAGTCAGCCGGGAGAGGTACCGCTGCTCGGTGCCGTCCAGCCCCACATCGCCGGTGACCAGCTCAAAGGGGATGTCCGTTTCCACGCCGTCGGTGGTTTGCCAGTCCGGCTCGCGGGTGGGGTCTGCCGCCCACAGCGCCTGTCCGTCCCACAGATAAAGCTGCCCGCCGGTGCTGGTCATATCGCAGGAGCAGACGTCCTCCTCGCTCCACAACCCCTTCTCGGTATCGTAGACCAGCAAACGTGCACTCTCCCGGGAGATGTGCAGGTAGTACCGGCCATCCAGCGCGCCGCCCACGGCGCTTTGCACGTTGGAAAGCTTTGCAGCGTCCAGCGCGCCGGACACCTTGGTGGGCAGACTGCCGTCCCACGCCATGACGCCGTCCGGCGAGAGATAATACAGCGTCTCGTTCAGCACGCACAGGCTGCGGGCGGCGTTTTTGGCAACGCCCCGGCAGCGCAGGCTGGAAAGCTGAAAATCCGAAGGCTTGGAGCCGTACAGCTTGTGCAGGGTGTTCTCTTTAAAGAACAGCGCATAGCCCATGCAGGAAGCTGCCCCGGTAAAGGCACCGTCGCTGCCCACGGTGACGGCGTAGCTGTCCGCGGCGATGCCCCGGTAGCTGAACCAGTTGGTGGGGTCGCCCAGCTTGCAGCCGTAGATAACATTCTCCTTGCTGTTGCAGCCCCACACCCGGTTGTCACACTCTGTCACAAAATCCAGCTCCGGCACCCGACGCTCCATGGATACCGTCTGCGCAGCTTCCACACTGCGGTGCTGCTTGCCGTCCATGCTCTGCCACTGGGCGGCGGCGGCGTTCTGCACCAGTGTACCGTAGAAATACTCGCCCTGCGGGGTGCAGCGCACCCGCAGACAGTCCTCGCCCACGTCATATACGATCTGATCTCCGTTCAGCTCCGGGCTCTGCCCCGCCGCCTCGGCGGCTGCACCCTGCACGGTCACGGTATCCCACTGCCGGAACAGCTTGCCCAGCCCTGCCGCCGTGATGCGGCAGTATTCCAGCGGGATGGCTGTCCAGCTGCCGGAGTTTTTGCTGTACATCTCCAGCGTGCTGTCGTACCGCCACGGATGGTCGGCATCCTCTACCTTTAAAAACAGCTGCCCGTCTGCCGGTTCGGCGGGCTCCTCCCGGCCAAAGGCCTCCACCTGATAGGTCTTGCCTGCGGCATCACAGGGGGCAAAGGTCACGCTTTTGCCCGCTGCCGTCCACAGCGCCCCCAGTGCGGTCACACTGCCGTCTGCCGTATCAAAGGCCAGCTTGTCCGGGAAGATCAGGATCTTTGTACCGATGCCCACCAGCGCCTTGCGGCCGTCGGCCACGGCGTCCGGCTTCGTCACCGCCGGGGCGGCGGCATCGTCCGGGGTATAAACGATATCCCGCCCGCAGACCGTCAGCAGACCATTCAGATGGTACATCCCGTTCAGCCCGGTCAGTGCCCGCAGTCTGCGGCGCGGGGTGCGGGTGCTCAGTGCGGGGAAATCCCGGGTGGAAAAGTTCACTCCGGCGCTGTACTCTGCTTCCGAGCAGCCGTAGGTCTCGTTCAGGCCGCCAAAGGCCCGCAGCAGCTGCCGGGTGTTGGCAAGCCGTATTCTGTCTGCCAGTACCATCACCTCACCTCCTTACCAGCGCCACTGCGCCCGGTTGCGGGGCGGGTAGTTCTGCCGCAGCCAGACCGCCAGCTCTGCATACAGGGCGTTGTACTGCGCCTGCTCCCCGGCGTAGCGGTCGGTCTCGCCCAAGGCGGCATCCATCTGCGCACACAGCAGGTGCGGGTACAGGGCATCAAAGGGCGGCGGTGCCAGCAGCGTCTGGTCGTCCTGCACCGGCTGCTCCCACGGACGGTCTGCGCCCACGGCGTCAAACGCCCCGGCGGCGGCGCGGTCAAACAGCTTTGTGCGCAGCAATGCGTCCGCCTCCCGCAGCCATTGCAGCCGGGTCTCGGTTTCAATGCGGCAGTTTGGGCGCAGCTGCTCGGCACGCTCCAAAGCCTCTCCTATGGTCATCTCATCACATCCTTTTTATAAAAAGCCCGGCCGGGGGCATTTCTCCCAGCCGGGCAGCGCTTATTTTACTGCGCCGCGTTCTCCGCAGCGGCAATGCGGGCAGCGGTCAGCTCGTCCTGACGCTGGCTGTGCTCCAGCACCTCGGCCACGGCGGGCGGTACCTCCACTTCCACGCCACGGCGGATCTTATAGTTCACGCCGTTGACGCTGACGAACAGATCACCCTTGTAGCGGCTGTTGTCCTTGAACAGCCGGATGCGCACGTTCTTTTCAGCCATGGGCACCTCCTTAGTTGGCGGCAGCGGTGGCAGAGTAGCTGGACACGCTCTCGATGCGCACCATGTACTGCTCCACCAGACGCTCGGCGGCGCGCATACCCTTCCAGCCCACAGAGGCGCGCTGGTTCAGCGGGTCGTCGCCGTAGCCCAGCTGCTTGACGATGTGTTCCAGACCGCCGCCCTCCAGCTCGGTCACGCCGTAGGCGTGGGCGCCCAGCACCAGCGTACCGAACACCGCAAGACCCGTCGGGCAGGTGTCGTCCTTCCAGATTTTGGCCTCGCTGGTCTCGATAAAGCGGATGTTGCCCAGCTTGCCGATCTCGCCGCGGAACATGGTGTCGGGGTCGGCGTACTTGTGCACCTCCATGAACTCCTTGCAGGTCTTGAGGTCATAGGCCGCATAGGGGTGGATGATGGCAACGTAGTTGTCACCGATGGGGTCAGCGTTCATTGCGCCCAGCTGCGCCGCTGCCTGAAAGAACAGCTTCGGGGTCAGGGTGCAGCTCTTGTCCAGCGCCTTGCGGCTGGTAACGGCGGTCTCGGTGCCGTCTGCGCCCAGCTTCGGGGCGTAGATGACGTTGGTGCCGCCCGCCAGCACATCGCGGGTGATGCTGTCCATGGTGCGGCCGGCCTGACTTGCCAGCACGCGGGTAGCCTGCACCACATTGTTGTCGATGGCGGTCATCTGCAGCACATCAGTCAGCGGGGTCCAGCCGCCGTACTGGTGCAGGTCGCTGGTGATGCTGGTCACGTTCAGGGCCTGACCATTTGGGGTAACGCCCTCGGTCAGCGGGGTGCTGGCCTTGGGCAGGCTGTCGTACTTGCGGAACTCGATGGTCTTGCCGCCGTTCTGGGGCACCGGGTAGTAATCCGCGAACTGGTCATGCACCAGACGCGGCTCTGCCTGGTCGATGAGACGCTTCTCATAGAAGGTCTTCATCTCCTTGGACATGGTGGCCGTGGTGTTCTGCAGGTTGTCGGCAAACAGCTGGATGTTGAAGTTCATCATACGTTTTTCCTTTCTCTTGTCGGGTTTACAGTTCGATCTGAGCACCGTGCAGCACACGGCGCTCCAAGGCTTCGCGCTGGGCGCGGGTCATGCTGGCCACATCCGGGTGCACCGTGGCCGCACCACCGGGGCGGATGCCGTTTTCTGCGGGGCGGGCGGCCCGCTGCTGGATGCGCTGCACCACGCCCTGCTCCACGGCCTGTGCCGCACGGTGCAGGCTCTCGTCGTAGTGGGCCAGACGGTAGGCGTCCTGCATCCGCATGCCGGGCAGCTGCATCAGGCGGCGCATCTCCGGGTTCTTCAGCTCCTCCTGCAGGCGGAACTCCGGCTGGCTGCGGCGCAAGTCGGCTTCCTCAGCCGCCCAGCGGGCATGCAGCTCCCGCACCGCGTTTCGGGCCTGCAGCGGCAGGGGCGGCACCGCCGGGCGGGGCAGCTCCGGCTGGGGCGTCTCCGGTTCGGTCGGCTCCGGATCCGGTTTTGCTTCCGGCACCGGCTGCGCAGTTTTCACCCCCGGTTCCATCGTCCCGGAGGCAACGGCCTGCCGGGCCTGTGCCGGGCTCAGGGCCGGGGCCGCAGGCACTGCCTCTTCTGCAAACATCTGCAGGTCCATCATGCTCTGTTCGCCCCGGCGGCTCACATCCGCAAAGCGGACGTTGTCCGGGTAGCGCTCGGCCAGCAGGGTGAACCCCGCCTTGGCCAGCTCAAAGGCCCCCTGCACCCATGCGGCACAGGGTGCGTCGGCCTGCACGGCCAGACGCGGCCCGTCCGGTTCCTCCCAGGCGTCGGCATGGGCATTTTCTTCCCCGGCCAGCAGGTACACCAGTGCCTGCATCAGGGTGCTTGCCCCGGCGCACACGATGTCCTGCCCGGCAGGGGCAAAGCCTGCATGTCCGGCAGCCTCCAGTCGGCAGCTCAGGCCCTCGGGGCCATCCAGCTCGCTGTAACATACTTTCATCATTCTTGTTTCACCTCCTTACAGTTTCACGTTCATGGCGCGGGCCGCAGCGGCCACCGGCAGACTGCCGGGCAGCACCGCACCACCGGTGCCGGTCTGCGGCGGGACCGCCTGCTGCAGCTGCACCAGCTTCTGGGCCAGTGTGCCGTTCTGCCGCACCCGCTGGCGCACTTTCTCGATGCCCTCAAAGTCCATCATTTCCAGCGCCGCCAAGGCCGCGTCGGCATTGGCGGGGTCGAAAAAGCCCAGCTGATAGCACTCCTTTGCCGTCTCGTTCTGGCTCAGGCGGCTGAAGGTGCTCTTCTTGGCCGCGCTGACCACGATGTCAAAAATGGGTTCCCGGCTGCCCAGCTCCACGCCGCCCACCTCGCGCACCGGCTGCGGGCGCAGGGCTGCCGCCGAGAAGGGCAAAAACTGGTTCTCACCGCTGGGCCCCACGATGCGGAAGATGCGCTGTTCATCATAGAACTGCCGCATCAGCTCGATCATCAGGTAGCACTGGCGGGAGAAGGCCCGGTAGGCGCTCTTGAGCATATCACGGCTCAGTTTGCTTCCGGCTTCCTGCAGGGCCGCAATGGCACTGGCTGCCGTCACACCGCCGGTGGTGCCGCCCTGGGTCATGTCGCGGTTGCCGCTGATCTCCTTCAGCTCCTCGATGCGGCTCTGACGGTAGCTCAGACTGCTGCCCTGCAGACCGGCCGTCTGCAGCGGGCGGAAGCTGTCGTCGTTCAGACGGCCCACCACATGCACGATGTCCCGGCTCAGGTCGGCCAGCTCTTCTTCGTTGACCCCGGCGGTGTCGCTGAGCACATAGCGCTGCCGGGCCGACAGCAGCACGTTCTCGTCCATGGCATGGTTCATCTGGTCGATGGCGGTCTGGCAATCCTTCATCACGTCGATGTAGCCAAAACCCGCCGGGCTGTCCTCTTCCATGAACAGCGGATCGAATACGAAGGGGTACTGCCCGTGGTCGTACAGGCCCCGCTGTGCCAGTGCCGGGTCGTTCTGGCTGGCGTACAGCACCACCCCGTTGCAGAACTTGCAGTAGTGCAGCACCATGCGGCCGCTTTCGTCCGGGCGCTTATAGTACCAGTCCACCACCACACTGCGGGAAGCGGTGTCCGCGCCGTCCTCGTGGATGTAGCGGGGCACATCCAGCACCCCGGCGGTGTGGCCTGCCAGCTGTGGGTAGCGGGCCGTGAGCTGTGCGGTGTCCTCCAGGCTCAGGCTGAAAAAATCCGGTGAGTCCTGGATGTCCGCTACGCCCGGCTCCCAGTAGAGCATCAGCAAGTTCATGGCCCGCACCGCAATATCCCCCACGCCACCCCGGGCTGCCGGGTCCCAGAACACACCGGTGACCCCGGTGCCCTGCTTGAGCTTGCGCCACCAGCAGTCGCTGTACACCTGCTCGTAATCTGCCTGTTCCAGCACCACCGGCAGCACGCTGGAAAGTGCCCGTGCGGTTGCCTCATCGTCCGCTGCACGGGGCAGCACATTGGGTTCCGGGTAGTTGTCCATGGCATCGGCGTGCTTGTTGGCGATGCTGTTGAACAGCCATCCACTGCTGGGCTGCGCCTTGCCGGGCATCATGGGGTTCTGGTAGTTCTTCCAGTGCCCCATGCGGAACCACAGTTCGTTGTCCACCAGGCGCCTGTCCAGTGCCGCTTTGCCGGCCTTGTAACGCTGCAGGGTCTGTGTGGCCGCAGCCACCTCCGCCGCGCCCACCGGCATCGCTTCGTTCTGATAATCGTCCATCGTTCTTCTCCTTCAGATCCTGTAAAATCTTGCCTGCCGGTGCAGGTCCAGCGGGTCATCCGGCGGCGGCAGGGCCGTGCGCCTGGCCGGCGGGCTGATGGGGTTCTCCATCAGCACATACCGGCACTCATCATAAATGTGGTCCTCCTGCCGGGTGTCGATATCCTCCACGTTGCTCTCGTCGTACACGAGGTTCGGCAGCGTGCGGATGAAGTGTTTGCAGGTATTGAACACCTGCAGCATCGGGCGGCCGTCGGCGTCAAAGTTGAGCCGGTAGTGGAACTGCATCTTTCCCGCAAGGCGGGTGTGGTCGCCGGGCTTCCAGTGCAGGAAGTTGGGGCTCCGCTCCATCATGGCCGCGATGCTCTCGCCCCGGCTCTCATCAAAGATGGCCGGGTCGGCAACGCCATGGATCACCCGCCCCCGCAGCACGGGGTCGTTCTGCTCCGCCTCCCGGATGCGCCGGGCCTGTTCCACCGGGTCAATGCGCAGGCCCTCGTTGGGGCGGCCGGTGCAGCCGTACAGCTCCTTGATGCGGTAGAGCCGCCCCTCTTCATCGGCCGCATACCACCCCACCGAGAACGGCTTGGAAAACCCGAAGTCGAACCCCCGGTAGATCTGCCAGTGCTTGGGAATGGCAAAGGGGGCAATGACGTGGGTCCAGCGCTGATCCTGATAGTGGGCCGGGTCGTTGCGCCACTCGGTGAACACCTGGCCGGAAAAGCTGTCCCAGCTGCCATAGAGCAGCGCCTGCTTTTCCGCTTCCGGCATGGCAGCCAGGCTGGCCAGATAACCGGGATCGTTCTGCAGCAGAGCCGGGTTGTCGAAAATGCTGGAAGGGATGAACACCCTTGCCCGCTGCAGCTTCTGTTCGGTGCCGTCCGGCCGCCGCACCGTGTATTCCTCCACGATGGGCGTGCCGGGTGGGGCCGGGGTGATGAACCGCGCCTTCACCCACCCGTGGCCGATGCCGCCGGGGTTGGTGGTGGCCCGCATGTACACCCGGGTGCCCGGCCCGGTGGGGCGGTTGCGGCTCATCATGTAGCTGTACTCTTCCCATTCAAAATGGGTCAGCTCATCAAAGCCGATGAAGTCGTAGGCCTTGCCCTGGTAATTGGTGCGGTCCTTGGTATACTGCATGGAGCCAAAGTAGATCTTGGCCCCGCTGGGGAAGTTCCACACATGGGCCGTGGCGTTGTACTGCGCCTGTGGAAAGGCCCGGCGGTAGTACATCTGGCTTTTGTCCACCAGATCCGACAACTGCGGGTATGTTTTGCGCAGGATCAACGCTCTGTAATGTGGAATATCTACCTGACGCAGTGCCTCGATGACCAATGCATCGCTTTTTCCGCCGCCGGCCGCGCCGCCGTACAGTGCTTCCGGCTCCGGCCTTCGCATGAACTCGGCCTGCCGGGGCTGGGGCCGCCACACCACCGGGGTCCGGTGTTCCTCTGTGTTCATGGTTCTTCCTCCTCCACCCGCGGCAGCAGCACCACACCGCTCTCCGTTCCTTCCGCCTGCACGCCCTGGTCGTTCAGCGACCGCGCCACCGCAGCCAGATCCTTCAGCACCGCCGTGGCCTCCTTCAGGCCCTTCATCGTCCCGGGGTCCTCTGCCCCGCTGCGGCGGTTCTCCCGCTGCCGAGCATTCAGTTCCCGCACCTGCTGTGCCAGAAGCGTGCTCAGGATGTCGGTGGCCCGGCTCAGGCTGTCCAGCCCCCTGGACGTTTTCCTCTGCCCCATGGTTCGTGTTGGTTCCTCCTTTCTGCCCGGCGGCTCCGGGCTATGGCAACAGCTTACCACGCCTCGTGCTGCCGCAACAGTGTGTGCTTTTTCAGGGCCATTTCGTATTTTTAAACACGATTTTTTCAAATCGTATAATTTTGAGTCTTAAAAAACTCTGTTCTATCGCATCTTTCAGAAAAAGCTGTTTTTTCTTTCAGAAATCCGTTTGCAGTAATTCCGTCCGGAGCGCAAAAAAACTGCGGGGCGCGCTGCCCGGCAGCGGTTTGCCGGAAAGTCCCCACAGTTGAAAAGTTTTTTCAGTTCTCCCGGTAATTTCCGGGAGCTGCACGGTTTCTGTCCGGAATGGTCGAACCGTGTCATGCAACATTTTGTAATCTTTTGAAAGAAATCCGACCCTGCTCCGACCGATTTATCCAGAAGTTGCATGTTTATGAAAAATTGTGCTTGTTACGGAAATTATTTTGTCCTTTGAAAATTCCTTTTGTTGAAACAGCACAAAAGAAATCTCAGATTCTTGTGGACTTGTTCTCTTGCAGACCTCTTCGCAGGCGGTTATAATACAAGCAGGAAATCCAGGTGCGTGCAATAAATGCGCCTGTGAAATTGCTATGATACGAATGAAGGAGAACACAATTATGAAAATGATTTCTCGTCGTGACTTCCTGAAGGCTTCTGCTGTCGTGGGCGCAACCGCTGCCATGACCGCATGTGGCGGTTCCGCCAGCTCTACTGCTGCTTCCACTGCTTCTTCTGAGAATCCCGCCTGTTCTAACTTACTGCGAAGTTCCCATTCCGTGCGATCCATATGCTGCAACAATCCCATCGCTTTCTTCGTTGCCTTTAATTTCTCATCTTCCATCGATTATTCCGCATCGTCAGCCTTTTTGGCTGCCTTAACCGGCTCCTTAACTGTTTTATCAGACGCCTTTTCCTCATTCTCTACCTGATCAACACCCTCTTTTTGAGCATATTTTTCACGTACTTTTTGTTCAACCTCTTCCATCAGATCCGGATGTTCTTTCAAGAACAGTTTTGCATTTTCACGTCCCTGACCGATCTTATCTCCGTTATAGGCATACCAAGCGCCACTCTTATTGACAATATTTTCTGCAACGGCCAGATCCAAAATATCTCCTTCTCTGGAAATGCCCTCTCCGTAAATAATATCAACCTCAGCAGTACGGAATGGTGGTGCCACTTTATTTTTCACAACTTTGATCTTGGTTCGATTACCGATCGCCTCACCATCCTTTTTGATCTGCTCCCCACGTCTGACTTCCAAACGAATGGAGGAATAATATTTCAATGCACGGCCACCGGTCGTTGTCTCCGGATTACCGAACATGACACCAACTTTCTCACGCAACTGGTTGATAAAGATCACCGTACAATTGGTCTTGCCGATGATCGCTGTCAATTTCCGCAATGCTTGAGACATTAATCTTGCCTGAAGACCAACGTGAGAATCTCCCATCTCACCCTCAATCTCTGCTTTCGGAACCAATGCTGCTACAGAATCCACGATCACAATGTCAACTGCACCGGAACGCACCATTGTCTCTGTAATCTCCAGAGCCTGCTCACCATTATCCGGCTGGGAAATGTAAAGATTATCAATATCTACGCCGATGTTCTTCGCATATACAGGGTCAAGAGCATGCTCGGCATCGATAAAACCGGCAATTCCGCCTCTTTTCTGAACCTCGGCTACCATATGTAATGCAACAGTGGTCTTACCACTGGACTCTGGTCCGTAGATTTCTATAATACGTCCCTTCGGCACACCGCCTACCCCAAGTGCAATGTCAAGGCTCAGGGAACCGGTAGGAACAGTCTCCACCTGCATATTGGCACTGGACTCACCCAGTTTCATTACAGAGCCCTTGCCATATTGCTTCTCAATATGTCCAAGAGCCGCTTCCAGCGCCTTCTGCTTCTCTTCACTGATCATTATGTAATCTCCTATTCTTTATTCTCTTTCTAATCAGGTTTCCTTTAATCCGAACCTTTGTTCGTGTTTTCTGTATTACATAGTATTATAAAACGGAATGATTGTCAATAAGATACTTGAAAATCCCTCTGTTTTTTTGTTGACAGGATCTCTGAAAATCCGACAAAAGGCTTCCCATACATGATTTCTTTTTCCTCTCTGAATGCCAAAAAGCAGATAAAAAGATTTCCCTCTTCATCTGCTTTTTATGCAATATATTTCCTGTCACTGATCGTTGGTCAGCTTCAGTTTGTCCAGAATATAGAATACAAGGCTTAATGCCATGGCAACCACACATGCCAGCACCATACCGGTAAGCTCAACATTTCCAAGCTTCAGGGCAATTCCTGAAAGACCTACAACAAAGACAACGCTTGTCAGCGTCAGATTTCTGGACTTGCTGTAATCCACGTGATTGTCAACCAGCATACGAAGGCCGGAGGTTCCGATCATTCCGTAAAGAAGGAAGGAAATCCCACCGATCACCGGACCTGGAATGGTACTGATCAGGGCTGCCAGTTTACCAAGGAAGGAACAGCAGATAGAAAGCACTGCCGCACCACCGATCACCTGTACACTGTAAACCTTTGTCACTGCCATGACACCGATGTTCTCACCGTAAGTAGTTGTCGGCACAGAACCAAGGCATCCGGAAACTGTAGTGGAGAAGAAATCCGCAAACAGGGATCTGTGAAGACCCGGATCTTTCAGAAGATTTCTTCCAACGATCTTTCCGGTTACGATCTGATGGCCGATATGCTCGGAGGTTACCAGAAGCAATGCCGGAAAGATCGTCATAATGGCCTCAAAATTAAATTTCGGAGATGTAAAGTTGGGAAGAGCCAAAAATGCCGCTTCCCTTACCTGTGTAAAATCCAGAAGCCCGCATGCACCTGCTGCCACATATCCCGCAATGATCGCGATCAGGATCGGAATAACAGAAAGGAAGCCCCGGAACAGGATCTGCCCGAATACCGCAACTCCAAGTGTGACCAGAAATACGATCACATTCTTCGGATCTACCTTCTCGTCCAGAAGTCCTGCCGTACTTGCTGCATTTCCCGCAAGTTCCAGACCGATCAGTGCCACTACCGGTCCCATTGCCGCTGTGGGAAGCACGATATCGATCCAGTCTGTTCCGCACTGGCGGACGATCAATGCCACGCACATACCAGCAATACCCAGAACAACGAAACCACCAAGGGCATACTCATATCCATACTTGCTGATCACCAGAAGAGCCGGTGAAAGGAAGGCAAAACTGGAGCCCAAATAAGCCGGTGCTTTTCCTTTTGTGATGAAAATAAAAAGGAGTGTTCCCACACCATTCATCAGAAGCACAATAGCCGGACTGATACCAAAAAGGAATGGCACCAGTACGGATGCTCCGAACATGGCGAACATGTGCTGGATACTTAACGGTATCAGCATCTTTGCAGGTACTTTTTCTTCGACCTGTATGATTCTTTTTTCCACTCTCAAATCCTCCTGTTTTTTATTATCCCACAGATTATAGCACAGGTTTTCATATCGTGGGAAATTTTTTCTGAAAATATACGGATACTGTGTGGTATACTGTTATTATCTCCGGAAAAACAGGCGGATTCCATAAATACAGCTGCCGTCTGTTCCGGAAGGAATTTTTCAGAAAGGAATATTCTTCTATGAAAGCATACCAACGACTTCTATCCTATGTAAAAATATCCACACCCAGCAATGAAGAAAGCTCTTCTTCCCCCTCTTCCCAGTGCCAGTTTGACCTGGCCCGGCTTCTTGTGAAGGAACTGAAAGGCCTTGGGATCTCTGATGTGTCTCTGGATGAACACTGTTACGTTTATGCACATCTTCCTGCTACAGAAGGTCTGGAGCACTGCAAAGCACTGGGCTTTATCGCTCATATGGATACGGTTTCCGATTTCTGCGACCATGCAGTCACACCGATGATCACAGAAGATTACGATGGAAAAGAGCTCCCTCTCGGCACAAGCGGCAGAACTCTTTCCCCGGAAATGTTCCCCCATCTTGCTTCACTTGCCGGGCGTACCCTGATCACCTCAGACGGAACCACGATCCTAGGCGCAGACGACAAGGCCGGCATTGCAGAGATCCTCACTGCGCTGGAGCATATCCTTACGGAAAAAATACCTCACGGACCTCTCTGCGTTGCTTTTACTCCGGATGAAGAGATCGGCATGGGACCGGCCCACTTTGATGTAAAAAAATTCGGTGCGGATTATGCATATACCCTGGACGGTGATACGGAAGGCGAAATTCAGTTCGAGACATTCAACGCCGCTCAGGCAAAATTAACATTCCACGGCACCAACGTGCATCCGGGTTCCGCAAAGAACATCATGGTAAATGCGGCGCTGGTAGCGATGGAATACGATTCTCTGCTTCCGGCTGCAGAACGTCCGGAAAGAACCGAGGACTATGAAGGCTTCTATCACCTGACCCACATGGAAGGCGGCGTTTCCGATGCATCCCTCACCTACATTCTCCGGGATCACGATGCGCAGGTTTTCGACAACCGCCAGAGGACCATGCGTCAGGCAGCGAAGTTCATCAATGAACGGTATGGTGCCGGAACCGTGGAACTGGACATTCGGGTTCAGTATCGGAACATGGCAGAAGTTATCGAGAAGTGCCCAAGCATCGTAGAAAATGCGAAGAAGGCGTGCAAAGCAGCCGGTGTAGAAGAGCTAATTCTGCCGGTCCGCGGCGGCACTGACGGAAGCACCTTGAGCTTCATGGGTCTGCCTTGCCCGAACCTGGGAACCGGCGGACATGCATACCACGGTCCTTACGAGCACATCACTTTGGAAGGAATGGATCAGTCCATTCAGGTCATCCGGGAATTGATTCGCATCTTTGGAGAACAGGAATAATCCGATGACCGCACTTCATATCTTTGATTGTGACGGTACGCTGCTGGATTCCATGCGAATGTGGGACAACATCAGCAGCGATTATCTCCGAAGTCTGGGCATTCAGCCTCCGGCGGATCTGGCGGAAATTCTGGATCCCCTCACCTTCCCGGAGAGCGTCCGGTACTTGGTAGATCACTTTGACCTGGGTGGCTACGAAAACACCTCCCGGGGACTAAT
>ERZ827197.1443-NODE-1443-length-19361-cov-3.204133_pt1 | contig 19361 bp, 33 predicted proteins | sample MGYA00519867_ERZ827197 | MGnify/ENA primary metagenome ERZ827197 (study PRJEB31778, sample SAMEA3449278) | human gut metagenome | biome: human gut; feature: human-associated habitat; material: faeces | place: United Kingdom | collected 2010/2012 ...
CCACGACCAGCTGATTACAAATCAGCTGCTCTGGCCAACTGAGCTACATCGGCAAATTCCTCCGTTTTGGATTGCAAAAGTAGGCATAAAAAATTTATCGACCAAATAAATCGGGATAAATTTTTCACTTTTTCACTCTTCTCAAAGAACCCCGTCCGACTGTCCGGGAACACGGACGAAATCGGGTGCAAAGATAGGAAAAGTTTTGAATAACACAACAGTTTGCGCGAAAAATATCATCTCCGGCATCCGGGAACGCCATCCGGCAGGCGGATCGCACCCCGGGCGACCGCCCCCGGAAACCGACACCTTATAATATAATAATATAGGCAGCCTCCGTCCGACGGAAAACCCTCGTCCGCTCCCCGTCACAGCTCCCCGGCGGTCCCGCCCTGCCGCTCCCGGACGCGGGCGATCAGTTGCGCGGGTGTGGCCCGCAGGTAATTCTTGCAGAACCGGCTGAACTGCGTGTAATAGCGGAATCCGTATTTCTGCATCAGCGCCTTCGTGCTGCCCTCCCCGTCGCGGATATCCGCCAGAATCCGGTGCGCCTTCTGCTCCATCATCCAATGGTAAACGCTGTCGTTGAAGCAGGCGGCGAACCGGCGCTTGAAGGCCGAAAGGCTCATTCCCGCCATCGCGGCCAGCTCGGCGACGCTCCGCGCCCGTTCGTGATTGTTGCTGACGAAGACGCGGAAGTTGTCCTGCGGCAGAATCATCGACTGAAAGAAACAGGCCTGCTCGGTAGGCGTGTAAAGCACCTTGATGAGCATGAACAGCTCGGCGGTCTTCATTTTGTGGTATCGCTCGCAATCGGCCATCCCGTGCACCAGGAAGAACGAGGAGAGCAACTGTTCGACCACCGGATGCAACGTGAGCACCGGCATCTGCACCGCGGGGATCGCCGTCCCGGGAAGAGGTCCTTCCCCGAAAATATCCTGCTCGCAGAACTCCATGTGGTGCAGCAACGACAGCACGACGACGCACGTTCCGCCGTCCTGCGCCGTCACCTGACAGACCGCATCGCGCTCCAGGCAGACACACTGCTTCGAGGTCACGAGGCGCGCCGGCTGTTCCGGCTGTTCCAGCATCAGCGATCCCGACAGGACGAACAGCACGTACACCTTGCCGTCGGACGGAAAACGGACGCCCTCTCCGGCATCGAACTCGATGCGGGTAAAGCGGCAATAGGAGGCGTCGCCGATGCGACGGAACGGAGCGGGAAAGGTAGGACACCTACTACAATCCGCAGTGCAACGCTCTCTCAATGCCGACTCCTCAAACTGCGGTTTGGGTTGATAATCCATAAATAAGACCGTATTGGAGATACAAAAATACAAAAAAAATCGGAACCGCCAACCCAGGCACATCCGAAAAACGCCCCGGCGACGGACGGCCCGGACAAACGAAAAACGGCCGCGGGAGTTCGCGACCGTTCGACGGGTGGACCCAGAGGGGCATGATCCCACGACCTTCGGATTATGAGTCAGGTGCAAATAGTTTTTCCTTATTTGATTCTAATTTGCATAATCCTCATATCTGTCTATCAAAGAGCGATTTGTATTTTTGTGCGTCTTTTTTAGTTTGATGTCTTTTGCTCTATATTCTCAAAGTTGTATGTCAGTTGTATGTCAGCTCTGACATACATTTTAGAGATAAAGAACTCCTCTAATACACATAAGAACAAAACAAGGGCAGTCATTGGCGCCCTTGTTTTGTTCAGATTCTACCTCACGCCAAATTCACGTCAAGGCGAAGCATAATTCCCAAAGCCTCGGCGATACGGATAAACGAGGAGAGCTGCAAATCGGTTTCGCCTTTCTCGATACGATTGATGTAGGTACGTTCCCGCCCTACACGCTCGGCAAGCTCCTTTTGCGTCATACCGAGTTCTTTGCGCCGTTCCCGCAACATTTCACCATAATACCAGGCACGAGCTTTTGCGTCGAACTCTGCCCGTTCCGGAGTGCCGACCTCGCCAACCTCTTTGGCAAGTACCGTTTCGGCCTTTACGAACCCCGGCTTCTTGCTGAAATCCGTCTGCCGGAGTTTCTGCAATTCCTCTGCTGTTAATCGGTTGTTTGTCGTACTCATAGCAATTTTCTTAAAATATTGATAGCCTTTGTTATTTCCTTATCGTAATCCTTTGTGCTTTTCTTCACAAAGCCGTTCAGCAAAATAACGCTCGATGCGAGGTTGATATTTTCATTGTCCGCCGAAAACAGGATAACCCGAACCTCGTTATCGACCGAAACTCGCAGCTCGTAAAAATCGGTGTTCGTCAGTTTCTTCACGAACTTGGTCGGTATCGGCTGTACGGTTTCCAAAATTGATACCGCATAGCGTAGTTTTTCACGGGTGCGAGGGCTTGAACTCTGTTCGAATTCAATATATTCCGGCGAAAGTATCAAATCTCGTTTCATTCTTATCGTTATTTCCACACTACAAAAGTAACTAATTAGTTGCTTTTATGCAAATCTTTCACAAGGAATGTGCCTATTTTCTCCGTTTTTTCCGCAGCACGGGATCTTTCGTGATACGACACCGCCGACCATTGTACGGATTATCGGGAGTGATTTTCAGATTCCACAGGCGGGCCCGTATTTCGTGTTTCCTGTCAGTTTCTTTGCCATCGTCGTATCGATTGAAAAGTACCTTCCAGTCCGAGGATGGTTGGAAAGTGCTTCGAGATTGTCATTTCAGTCCGAAGTCGGCCGGGATTTCTCCCCATCGGACATTGTCCCAATGCCTGACTTCGATCGTGTCGATTGCCGCCGACTGGGTTTGGAGGAATACCTCGGCCTTGAAGAGATCCGCAGATTTACGGCGTGAGCCCGTGCGTTTCTCCCTGAACCACGCGATCGCCGTCCGGCTGTCAGTGTAGATCGTTCTGGGGGTGTAGCCGTGCTCCATGATCCATTTCGCAGCGGCGACTACTCCCAGAAACTCTCCGACATTTACCGTCCGGTTCCCTAAATCTTCATGAAAAATTTCGGCCCCGCTTTTCAGGTCGACACCCCGGAAGCGGGTCTTGCCCAGTTTGCCCGAGTGGGACGCATCCGTGGCGATCCCTTCTGTCGGGCGGCTCATCGCCGGACGATATATCCGTCCAGTTCCATGCGTTCGAGCAGCTTGTCCGCCGCTTCCCGGAATTTCTCGATAACCGCCTCCGGATCGAGCAGATCGTCCCTTCCCCTCAATGCCTTTTCGGCTCCGTCGATGGTTCGGCTCGCCGGCGAGTTGCCGCCCAGCGGGTCGAAGTAGATGATCTTGTGACCGAAGATTATCCGTACCTGATATACGGACTTCGGTATGACGATGGTTTCGATGTTCGCGTCGTATTTCGGTCGCGTTGCCGAGATGACGATGAATCCGTGCCCGGTTCTCATCGGCCGCAGTTCGACCTCGTATACGACGTTCGGTTTGATGAGTCCCTTCAGATCGGGCGCCAGCAGGCAGATCTTTTTGGGACAGTCGTCTTTTTCGCTTACGCCCCGCAGGCGCCATGTCGTAGAACTGCGGGAGACGAACCCGATAATTTCTTTGGTGTCTTTCGACTCTTCGAATTTGAGTTTGATGCGCTCAATACCCATAGTGTTTTCATTGCTTCAAAATTCGATCTCATACTATCAAGTTTATTAAATCTGTACCGGTCAATTAAAGGATAAACCCCTTACAAATATACCCGAAACGAAGCGCGAAAACAAGTTTTTTGCGTATATTTTTTATGTATAACTATTTAGTATTGACAGCATTTTAATAATTGCTCATTGTAACCTTTCGTCCTCCGAGAAATGACTGAAATGTTCATCAGTGTCAGAGAATTGGTGCATGCCGTAACACTTGTAATACCGGTATCTCTTGGGGCCCGTCGAATCTGTATAGTAAATATCTTCGCCCTTGATGTAGAGAATCCCCTGCTCGGTTTCGGGATCGTAGTGTTTCGCCCAGTTTTTGATACGGGGATTCTCGCCGAAGTAAAGCCCTTTCTTCTGACGGCCAAAAACGAAGACGTTGTGGATGCGTACGTCGGCCGGATCGAAGCGCTTGGCGAAGTTCGCGAAATCGTAAATATCCGTGTAGAGCATGTCCCCGAACTTTCGCGGAGCCAACTCGGACATCCTGTCGATGGAGTCGCGCGTGGCCGGCCGGGAGCATATCTCTTCGTAGCGCGCTTTGGTCACGCTGTTTATGGTGGCATAGTTCACCCGGAATCCGTTCCCGTTGCTGTCCGCCACCAGCACCTCGCGTACGAGTTCCCGGCTTTTGACCGTCGAACGATCCAGCGGGTCTTCTTCAGGCGAAAAGACGGTGACCAGAATACCGATCAGGACGATCAGCCCGAGAAATATCCATTTGCTGATCCCCAGCAAGGCCAGCGTGCGGTACTGCCGTCGTTCATTTTGATCATTCATCCACTTCATATTATTTGAATTTACAGGGTCATTATTTGAATTGGAAAGAGTCGTACACGCCTTCCATGTCGTTGTTTGGGACGCCGATGTAACGCTCAGTGGTTTGCAGGTCGCGGTGCCGGAACGTGCGGTTGACGATCATCAAGCCGTATTCCGTTTTGCCGTGGTCTTCGTAGACTTTCTTTCCGAGCGTTTTGCGCAACGAATGTGAAGAAAAATGACAGACGGGGAGCTCGTACTTTTCCTTATAGCACCGCAGATGGTAGTTGATGGCCTGCGTGGTATAAGCTCGTCCGGTGCGCTTGCTGACGAAGACGAGCTGTTTGAGTTCGGGCCTGCCCATGCGGTCGTAGTATTCGAGGTACTTGCGCCGCACCGAGTCGTTGATCTTCACGCGGCGGCTCTTGCCGGTCTTGATTTCGTCTACGAAGCACAGGTCTCCGGCGAGAAGATTCTCCCATGTCAGGTTCTTCACGTCGCTCACGCGCAGACCCATCGTGCAGGCGATGATGCAGAACAGCGCCCAGCGGTATTGTTTGTCCCGTTCCAGATACTCGATCAGCCGGTAATAGTCGACGCTTTCGAGCGGTTCGGCGGTCGTGGATACTCCTTTTGCTGCCATACGATATATGGGTTAAGGTTGAACAATGGTTAGTTTTCTGGGATTGTACATTTTCTGTAATTACATTTTGTGTTATTACATAAAATGTATCACATAGGTAAAGACGCTCCCTGTACTACGGGCTGAATATGTACTGACTTACCAAACAATCACTCCATAGACTAAATATGGATGGAGAACGTTATATAAGTGATGGTACGAATCGTGGTGTTTAATTTGCTCGTAGTATTACTGAAAGCGTTCAAAAAATTGTAGGTAGAGCGAATCATTGCGGTAGTGGAGTTGTTATTGCTCGAAAAAATCACTATCTTTGCACAGTTACAATCCCGAAAGGAGGTAATGAATGAAAATGTTTAATAAGAAAAAAGCACAAAAAGAGCAAGTTCTCGCGGCTGTAAACAAGGCGATTGCAGATAAAAATGCGTGGTTAAATTGTGTTCGGCAGGGGAAGCCGCTTTCTTCACTCAAAGAGCAAGGTGTTGTGCTGTCTAAGTTAAGATAGTAACTTTTCTATGTCTTTGCAGGAGCAGGACGTACTCACTTTAGATATAGACAAGATCAACACTCTTTCGCCTTATGTCGTTACTTACGATGAAGGTGAAAGGGCGTTTGTTTTTGTTACTGCCAATGGGCAGAATTGTTATGTGTCGTTCAGCCCGGACGGAGGTGTTTTGCCCAATATCGACCAAGTGTATTACTTGCTTGTTGAAACCCATCCAACACTTTCTGCATCGGAAGATCTATCTATCCGACAGACAATCACAGCTATCCTGACGGTTTTTTTCGACAACGACAATCGTGTTTTAGCCTACTTTTGCGATTTTCAGAATCAATTTGAGGATCGGCATCCCACGCCATACCCGATGCAGACATTGCGGGACAGACTGTTCAATTTTTGGTATATAAAAGCGAATCAAGATGGCTTGTACGAAAAACTGAACGCTACGATCAACCGGGATGGAACCCCCAATCACGTCGCCGTTATTTACAGCCGAAATTATCCCCATAAAAAAGTATTAACCAGAAATTTCTCGAAGCTGATCGACTACCTCACATCTGATGTGGAGAAACCATAAGTGCAGAGATGACGCAAATGATAACCCGGATAGAAAACGAACAGTACAATGCGGCCATGACCCGCATAGAGGAACTTATGCCGCTGGTTACGGAAGCGACTCCGGAGGACCGAAATTCCATCGAGTTGGTTTTGTTGTCCAATTTGGTAGCGGATTACGAACAGGAACGATATCCCATCAAGTCCGATCGGTAGCCAGATCAAAAATGCTCCCACCACGCCGATGCGTGATGGGAGCATAATTTTACTGGAGTATTTCCAGTATGTGTGTGGCCTACTGAAGTTGAATATTCATGCCTAAAGCATCTGCGATACGAATCAGAGAAGAGAGTTGCAGATCGACCTCGCCCTTTTCGACACGGGCGATGTAGCTTTGTTTCACGCCGACTTTTTCGGCCAGCGTCGCTTGCGACATCTTCAGAGTTTTACGGCGATCCCGTAATATTTCACCATAGAACCATGCCGTAGCTTTGGCTTCCATTGCGGTACGTTCAGGACTGTCTTTAGGCCCGACATACTGCTCCATCAACTCTTCCGAGCTATGGAATTTCTCCTTGAGTTTGTTTTTGTCTACCGGTCGCATTATTCTATCTCTTTTAACATTTTGTCGGCAATTTCGATTTGTTTGCGATAATCTTTCGTGGACTTCTTCAGGAAGCTGTTCAATAGGTAGATCTCTGTCGCCGTCATAAAATTATCGCTGTTCATCGCAAAAAGGATTGTCCTGTATTCGTTGTATCCTACCGAAACACGCATTTCGTACAGATCGGTACCTTCCAGCTTCTTGACGTATTTGGTCGGCAACAGTTGCACTGTTTCGACGATCTGAATTGTCCAGATATATTTTTCCCGCACCCGATGTTCGAGCCGTTCGAAAAATGCGTTGAACTCATCCGAATAAAAGACCTCCCTTATTTTCTTCTCTGCCATAAATCAGAAATCATGCCGCAAATATAACTAATTAGTTATATAAATCCAAATTATCACATCGCCATTTTCAGTTCATTTTCGTATTTTACGCCTTTACTGCGCCGCTTCGTCGATGGTCTGCTGTACGTCGCCTATGGCGGATATAGCTTCATCCATCGTGTCGATGGCTGTCTGCATCCTGTCGCCTCGCTCGGTCTGTTGCAGACCCTCGGGCATATTGTCCAGTGCTTCCTGCTCCTCGTCTTTGATCTCTTCGATCTGGGAGATCACGTCGTCCAGCGATTCCCGGACTTCCTGAAGGCGGCTTCTGCGGTCATTGTTCATCGCTTCGTATCGTTAAGGTTTTCGTCTATTACATTTACACAGTGGCGGATGGTCGCCGCATCGATCAGGCCGCCGAACAGACCGGACACGAACCGGTCGTCGTTCTGCTCGATTACCTGCCGCAGTACGTTGGCCGCAACAGCAAAATAGAGGGCCGCCATGGGCCCTCTATCCAGTATGTTTTGGATCTTCCGATCCAGTGTCGTCATTCGTTTTGCCATGGCCTTAAACTTCGATAAAACGTACATAACACTGCCCGAACGCGCAGTCGCTGTCGTTGATCTCGGCTGCCAGCTCGTCCGGCGTCAGTTTGCGAACTTCATACAGTGTATCGTCGTCTTCATCCCAAACATCGTCTCCCTCACGCAGACTACGTGACGGTCCGCTCTCGTACGCCGCGAGAATCTGCTCGTCGGTAGCGTTTCGCGGCATCAGTTCGAACGGCCATACGAAGGCGAAGGGTTCTTTGGGGAGCACTTGCGATGCTGCGGGAGCTATCCACCGGCGGAACGCTTCGATGTTCTCTTCGTCGGAGGCGAGGTTCTGCCAATGATCTCCGACAAATTCGAGAATGTCGGGCAGCGAAGCATCCGTCTCCTGTTCCAGTAGGTGAATAGCCTGTTCACGCCAGAGACCCTGCTCGATACATAATTCCCGATAACGGTGCCATACTGTTATGAGCCAGTCGATATTGATAGCATAAAGGAGGTAGTCGTCATGTAGCAGTTTGCCGGTCTCGGGATCGTGCAGATCGCAGGTTCCGTCAGTACGGATCTTCTCCAACATATAGTGGCGGTAGGTAGGGGCGCCGTCTTCGTCCTCTTCTTCGATCCATACGCTGTGAGGCAGCCATCCGTCCGGATATTCCGTAATATGGAGCAGTTTGATAACCAGTTTGTCGGTAAGTTCTTTTATTTGCTCTTGCGGTGTCTGTTTCATTTGTTCTTGGTTTTCAATTAAAAGTTCAGGATCGGCTGCCCGCAGTCGGGACAGTAGACGGTGGTTTCCCTGTCGGCGAAGTATTCGCGCCACTGGCGGCAGAAGGGACAGTCCTGCGGCGTCTGTTCATGTTTGATTACCTGATAATCATTCCAGCCGTGACCGTCGGAGAGGGCCTGCACGTAGGCGTCGTATTCGGCCTTGGTGCGGAAGTCGATATGATCGACCACGCCGCCGTGATTCATGAGCCACTCGTCGGACGGCAGTTCGTTCGTTTTTGCGTACTGGGCGACGGCTTCTATACCCAGAATAATTGTCGCTTTGATCATGATTAAAAATCCTCTAATTTTTTAACTCCGTAATTTTCGGCCCAGATCGCAACGCCATCCCAAAGCATGTCGGCATCCATCTCGACCTTCTCTGCAATGCGGTCGATGACGCCGGCGTCCTGTTCCGTTACGTCGTAGCCGTGCTCGCGCATCTGCTCCACGGTCAGGGATTCGACCACGTAATGGCGCCCGTTCTCTTCGATCCGGGCGTTCAGATCGTCGAGCAACTTGCGCTGCTCGGGTGTTATGTCCGTCATGGTCGCTTCCAACTGACGGAGGGTTTGCTGCATTTGGATACTGGTAAAGTTCATCGGTTTTTGTTTTTAGTTAGGTACTCGTCCACGGATCGGTAGCGATTGGGTCTGTTCGCATTTTCGTTGAATCCGTTCAAACAATGGAGTAAGGCTGCTTCGAGCGTGATGTAGCGGCGCGTGAAAGTTTGGATGTTGTCCAGACAGAACGCCTCCACGATATAACGGAACGGGACGGACTGCTTCTCCCGCTCTTTACGGATTCGCACGAACCACTCGAAGTGGAGTTGCATTTTGAAACTGTCGCTCTCGCCGGGCTTCATCAGGCGCTCCTCGTCCAGCAACCGCCGGACGAGCGCGACGTCGAGCCGCCGCTCGCATTCCCGGTAGGATTTGATCAGAGCCGTGTAGGTGGCCGCATACCGCTCGATATCGTTCTGCGTCAGGTTGTGCTGCTCGGGATAAAGTTTCAGTACCTCTTCCGTGGTTACGGGAATACATTCACCGTCGATCTCGATCCGGTAGGTTCGGTTCTCCATGACCGGCCGGAATTCGAAACCCTGACATTCGACGAGGGTGAATCCTCGGGAAAAATCGGGCACGGTCAGAGCTTTCAGTTCGTCGAGGTCGCGGCATACCGCGATGATATCCGTATCGCCAACCACGTTTTCCGGTCCGCCGATACGGATGTATGCCTGCTCGTACCCGTTATAATTGTCGGTACGGACGATCTCACAAAGAACGTAATTAGGATGCGAATCGTTCCGGACCATATATTCCGTCCACCGTTTGTCGATATCGGCCTTTATCTCATCCGGATCGGTCAGGACGACATTGCCGCACTGCTCGCACTGCCCGTCTGAAAGGGCATCATACCCGAATTCGATAAATTCCTTCGTGTTCGGGTTGACGACGGCGGCACACCTGACATGCGTGCCGCCGCAAATACTGCACTGTATAGCCATAAACCAAAGAGTTAAGCATATTCTACCAGCGACTGGAAAGCATCGAAGAGCTCCACGGCGCACAGGTCGGAAACCGGCACCGTCCGCAGCCGGCCGTCATCATAATCCAGCAGGGCATACAGTACATTTTCGTCCACACGGAATCCGTACACGCAGCAGGCATCGTGGTCTTCGTCGGCAATGCGGACCGAATCCCCTTCGGCCTCGAAGGTTTGGTCTTCGAACCGACCGACGAGTTCCTGCATCTGCTCCAGCAGTTCCTTGTCGCGTATGCGGTTGCGGTGCTCCTGCACGGCGAGTTGTTCCCGATCCACATCCGAGATCGGGAATACGAGAGTCAGGTAGTCGGCCGGAACGTCCCAGTTCGTCTCTGTATCGCCGATACGGATGATGTGTTCGTTTTCCGGTTTACCCATATTGAGTTCGCCCTGCGGGTCCAGTACGTCGTATTCGCCGGAGTGTTCGTTGTTCGGGTCCTCCCACCAGACCCGCTGTCCTTTTTTGAATGTTGTCATAATTTCAGTTTTTATTTTGTTTCGTCGGGGATCTCTTCTCCCGTATATGGATTGTAAAGCGGCGTGTTGCCGACCGCTTCGGCATCGATGGCGAAAGCTCCGAGAGCGACATCATAAAAGAGTTCCAGCTTTTGCGGTGTCGTGGCGACGAATTTTTCGGCCTCCTGCTGCGGTAATTCCGAAAGCATCAGGCTCCGGACACAGCGGCGGAACATATCGGGATTGACCGTCGGAGTCGTGATAACCTCGATCACCTCGCATGCGTCGTCCGTAATGGCAACTCGGTCGGGATCGGCAACCGGTTTTTGTGCGATGTACTGCATGCAAAAGCGGTATAGGGAACTGTCCTCCGCCCGATTGTCCTGATGACAGGCTGCGAACTCCTCGCTCAGTGCCGATAGCTGCTTCGGATCGCCGTCGCCCTGCAGGAGCGAGCGCAAGGGGCTTTCCGGCAAGTCGTCTACCGAGGCATCGAATGTCTCGTCGCCTTGGCCGTATAGGTCCGAGAACATCTCCACGAGGGCCGAGCCGATCACATGGAAGAGATTGATGTGCATCTGTTCCTTGCAGGCTTCCTGCGAGCAGTCGTCCTCCCGGATGAAGAAGTCTGCCATGGTTTCGTAGTTGATCCAATAGATGATTTCCTTTTCGAAGACGCTGCCGCCCTTGTACAGGGCGATGCAGCAGGTATCCTGCCGTTCGTCTTCGTCGAAGACATCGGCATCGAAACGCATGGTCAGGCCGAACGGTTCGAGAAAGGGGCGGGCTTGTGCTGCGAACACGGCGTCGTTCCATGCGCATAGTTCCTGAATGATCGCTTTTTTATCCATTTTCTGAAAATATTTTATTCGTTCAGTCCGCAGATTTCGGTATCGATAATCGTGATGCCGCAGCCTTCCGGCGCGGTAAACCCGTAATCCACTTCGTTAATGAGATTCTGCACCTCTTCGTCGGAGATGACCGCCGCGGTACTCTCCAGATCGAGACGAACAGTAATGTAAACAGCTGTCGTTACCATAGTTATAAGACATATTTAAGAAACAGCGCGATGTCGTAGAGCTGTTCGTCGCAGATCTGGAATCCGGTTCTCTTGTCGCCGTCCGTGTCGATACCGTCGGCCATGATGCAGGTCTTCGCTTCGAGGTAGACGTCGGTGATATTAAGACGGATATGTTCGTGCCTTCCGTGGAATGACGCGGTAACGGGATACTCTCCGTCTTCCTCTTCCGGATTATACGTCACGCGCCCGCCGTACTGACGAAGGATTTCGACAATTTGGGCGCGGGCTTTTTTCTGCCATGTGTTCGCCCGGGACACGAGTGAGGCGATCGGATCGTCCGTACTGTCGGTGCGGATGCCGTCCTCTGCCCCGAGATCGAAGCGCATCAGCGAGGCCACGCGCTCGTACTCTTCGTCGTAAAATTGGTTGTATTCGTCTTGAAACTCCTCTTTGTAATGAGTTCCGCCGTCGGGGTCGTCGGGGTCGTCCGGCTCTACGAATACTTCGAAAGGCTGTTTGTATTTGTCGACCATACGGCCGACGGCCAGATCCGAGGCGATCTCCATGATCGACGAGTTAATCTCGTCCTTATTCTTTGCGTAATAGTGATTCAAATCCATAATAGTTGGGCTTTAGCAGGTTGATCAAACATTGAAAAATGATCTCAGTTCCTCGATATCCCGTTGTTCCCGGTCGAGGCACCGGTTGTACTGGTCGAGGTCGATCAGCTCCTCGACCGCCTCTTCCGCGAGCCGGATCAGCTCTCTGGGCGGCAGGGCGTCGAGCTCCCAGCTCGTGCGGCCGTATTCCCGGATATACCATTTGGCCCGGGGATCGGTGATCTTGGCCGGATTGGGCGGCGGGTTGAACCGGCGTATCTGTTCCATGGTCAGGGCCACGGGGCGTACGTCGACCTCGCGTCCGAACTCCTTCATCCGCTCGCGTATGTCGCGGACCATGTCTTTCCCCGAAGGGTCGTGGTCGCCGAAGTAAAGGATAACGTCGCCCGAGCGGAGTCTCCGGTGGGCGTCGTACATGGCCGAGATACTGCTGTACCCGCGATTGACCATCAGCCGGATATGGTACTTGCTCGTTACCCGGAAGAGCACGTTCGAGAGCGCATCCTTCTCGACCCATATCTCGATGTTGCGCTGCTGTCCCTGCATCCGGTTTATGCGGTACTGCTCGATGGTGTCCTGAATGGCATGCTGCACGTCGCGCACCCAGTACGGCAGCTTGGGCACGCGCACGCGGTCCTCGATGGCCGACCAGTCGACGATGCCTGCCATGCGTCCTTTTTTAAGGATATTGCTCAGCTTGGCGTATTCCCGGTCGTTGTTGGGGATGATGTCTTTCGATACGAGCTGATAGTAAAGCTGCCGCAGTGTCAGCACATAACCGTCGTTTCGGTATTCTTCCAGAATCGTGTTGATCCGTTCGAGCATGATCCGGTTAGCCTTTGACAACCGGAGTTCGCTGTCGAATTGCTGTTTCATGTCGTGTCGTATTGGTTATCCGGATTAAGTCAAGAGTGAGTGAGGCAATTGTCCGCGATGATCTCGAAGTCCAGCCCCTCGACGAGCAGCACCGTGGCGCCGTTATCATAATGAAGCATGGTACGTTTACCCATGTGTTTGTCGCGGATTTCGGCCCAGTTCGGAAGGTCGTCGCGTTCAATGGTCCAGACCGCGATAGTCTTTGTGGAGCGCATTGTATTCGGAAAATGTGATCTTGATCATTGTTCGGGTGATTATCGGATGGGAGGATTATTGGTTATTCCTGGGGTTTGAGCCAAACACCATCCGGTGTGAATGCAGTAAGGATATTACGAAAGAATCCAGCCAGCTCTTCGGCATCCGGATCTCCGGTGAGGTCATACAGGAAGGTCATACCTCCGCCGTAGATGCCGACGATGACGAGGTCGGCGTCGATTTGCCGGGTTTTGGTGATCCCCCAGCCGTAGCCATCGCCCGATTCTTTGCAGGAGAATGAGATCGTCCCGCCTTCCGGCAGCGCAAAGGCCCTTTCGGCCAGTTCGCGGAACGACATTTTATTGCAGCCGGCCATACATTCCCGAATGTTCTCCAGAACGAGTTCCAGATCGTTGTCCGAGAGTTGGCCGCAGCTCTCCCAGATTTGTACATCCCCGCCGCAGTCGTCGTCGAGGGTCAGGTAGAGGTCGTCCTTGTCGTCGATGCCCACGGCCAGCACTGTCGTTTCGTGAGGATTGCCGTGATTGTCCCACCAGAGGGCCATCGATGAGTTTTCGACGAGCCCCATATCGAGTTCTTTCGTTCCGAGAGTACGGAGCATACCTTTGATTTGGGTGGCCAAGGACGGAGCTGGCCGGATAGCCCGGTCGGTCTCGGCGGATGTTTGCTGTTTCATAATATCTTCGTTCTATTTGAAATTTACGCGGTTAACCCGAGTTCGCGGGCGGCATAGGCCATATCGTCGAAATGGAGCCTGTGGCATCCGGCCTGCATGACGTCGTTCTCGAAGGAGTTTATCGTCCACGGATGGTCGGAAGCATCGCGGATCACATCATGCCGGAAAGCGGCCTTGCGCTCGTGGTAGCGGCGCATGAGCTTCCAGACCCGTTCGGCTTCGGCCACCTCGACGGTGATGCCCAGCGAGGTTTCGACCTTGTGGTCGCGCACCCGCAGCACGGCGTTCGAGCGATAACAGTCCGGAACGGAGAGTGAGTAGATCTCTCCGCGGCGCCACTTGGTGACTTTTTCTTCAAAGGCTTGCAACTGGGCCTTGTTGCGTTTCATCTCGGCATCGCGCATCAGACGTTTCAGTACGACGCTCCGGGCGGCGACATCGGCATCGTCGGTCCACTGGGCACAGAGCTCGCACAGGACATCGCGACTACGGGCTGTCGAGGATTGCTCCAATAGTCCCATATCCACGATAAGCTGCAGCAGCTCTTGATATTTGAGTTTCCCGTTGTATTGACTTCCTCCGCCGCATTTGAGCCAATAAGCCTCTCGGTCTGTCCAGCGGTGCGAGAGCATCGCGGAAATTGCTGAAGGCAACCACTTGCCGCCCTCGGAACGTTGTCGGGCGCCCAGTCCCCAGAACTCGATCCATCGGGAGATTTCGCGGAGTTCATCTTCGATATCGCCGATGTAGTCGCACCGGCGGGCCCGCTTCTGCTTGTAGGCCAGTTCGTCGATCCGCTCCACACGGTCTACGATGTAATAGATGGCCTGCCGGTAGAAGTACTCAGTCAGCTTGCCGTTGCGTGTTTCCACGAGCCGGTCGGTCGTAAATACCGTGCGATAGGCGGGAATGGCATCCCGGACAAGGTTCATGTGCTTGGCTGTAGTTACTGAATATGTCTGGTCGGTAACAAGGTAGGCGGTTTCTTCGTTCTGGTTCCTGACTACTGAGCCGCAGCGGAAATGTGAGCCGTAGGAATAGATGTGCTCATTATGGAAGTAGAAATTGCCTCCGGAGTTTCTGGCGTAATCCTGCATCTGGTGCGCCCAGAGGTGGGCCACCATGGAAGGTTCTACGACTTGTTTCATATCGGTTGGTGTTTGATAAAGATTAGCGGAATGAGGTTCGTGATGTTAGCGGAAAATGAAAAAACAGCAGGAGATTTCGTTTATCCTGCGGCCTGACTCGCACCGTCGCTTTCTTGTACCGAAACCTGCCGTGCGACTGGGATCTCCCGGATATAGGGCAGGCGCAGGAGCGGAAGCCTTTCGATACGCCAGCAGCGCCAGATCTCCATACGGAGCGAGTCCATGTGGTAGACCTCCCCGACGACATCGTTCAGGCAGGCGTTTACGAGCGTCATCTTGCAGCATGCCTCCGTGATGTCCCCGCCGACGAAGCTGATGCTGCGGTTCTCCTGCGCTGCGGCGAGAAAAAACCGTCCGCTGCCGCAGCAGGGATCGTACACGGGTCCGTCTTTGTCGCTCGGTCCGATCATCGCCGCCATTATCTTCGTCACAGCGGGAGGTGTGAAGAACTGGGCGTTGTGCCCCTTGGAGATATACTGCTGGAAATAATCCCCGAACGCGTCTTCGAGCGGATGGGCCTCCATCCAGTCGACCAGCGAGGCGAAGGCTTTCACGAACAACTCGACCTCTTCTTTAGTGTACTTGCGAATCGTCGCCAGATACTCCTCTTCCTTCTGCTGCATCGAGAGCGTGCAAACGATCATCGTGAGAAAATCGTTGAACACTCCCGAGCGGTCATGGTTACGGGAAAGATGCTCCAGATACTCCGTATAGGGTTGCAACTCGTCGTTGTTTTTCTTTTTTGCCATAGCGTCTGAATGTTTGAAAATGAAAAAGGCGCCGTATAAACAGCGCCTTGCATGAATCGGTATCGTAATGTATCAAAGCCGGGCTACGACCTCGGCAAGGAATTTTCGGCCGAAAGAAATCTTCTCGACGTCGATGGCCCGGGAGCCTTTTTTGCCGGGACGATCGGCCCACTGGCGGATCAGTTCGCCCCAGTGCAGCACGGGCTTTTGGAGCAGTACCCCGATAAGCAGCTCGGCCTGCCGGTGCCAGTCGTGGAACGACGGCGACCACGGGGCTCCTATAAGGTCCGAGAAACGGATCGTAAAGCAGTTCTTATTAATCTGCCGGACGGACGGATTCTGGCCGATGCCGCGGATTGTCTCCACGATGGCCTCCGTAACGGCGGCACGGCGGGCGTTGTACTGTTCTTCCAGCGCCCGCAACGATTCGATCTTCTCTACAATTCCCATATCGAACAAGGTAAAGGTCGGAACAGAAATCCCAGCGAGGGGCGCTTTATGCCGAGCTTCTCGCTGGGTGTGGTCATGCCGCACGAGCACTTTCCGACCGGCTCGCCCGAGCCGCACTCGCACAGGTCGATGCCCCAGTGGTTCACGCAGTGGTTACAGTTGCAGGCTTTCGTCGGAGCCCACTCTCCCTCGATATGCAGGGCCTCGAAGGTGGCCCGCGTCATGGAATTGGAGATGCCGCCCGGGAAGAAGACCGTGACGGCGCCGCACTGGCACTCCTGAATGTATTCGGCTTTGAGCATAGGTCGTTGGTTTTAGTCGTCGTAATTGTATATGGGGATAAACTCGCCTTCAGCGGTAAAGATGCAGACATTGCTGATGATGACCTTCCGGCACCATGTGCGGTCCCGTTCCCACTTGCGCAGGTATTGCATGGTGCGGAAGATGCCGCGCCATGTAACCGGATAGGTGAATTTCCGCTGTTTCTGCATTTTTTCGTAAGTGGCGATGTCCCGACAGTGGATCATCCACATCAGGCCCATCGTCTGCACGTCGCGCCGACGCTGGCGGATCATGGCGCGGATGATTTTCCTGTGGCCCTCCAAAAAAGATTCTATGGCCTGCTCCTGCACCTCGGCAGGAAGGTCTTCCAACTCGTAGAAGAGGCCGTTGGGAAGCTGCATCATCGGCTCTCCTGTTTCTGGCGCTGTTCGTATCTGGCGACCTGTTCGGCGACCATGTCGCAGAAACGCTGCCCCTCGCGCAGGTCGTTGCCGAAATAGGCCAGCATCCGCCGCAGGTCGTGAGCGTAGACGAGGCTCCACTTTTCGTAGTAGTGGCGCCCCATCACGCCGCCGAAGTAGCGGATGAACAGCTCTTCGGTAAGAGCCTCGCCCGGCGCGAAATTATAGTCCCATGCCAGCACGCGGCTGATCTTCTCGTAGTCGATCTCCACGATGCGCCAGCTACCGGAAAGAGCAAAACCTTGACCGCTCTTGTTCAGCTCGTCGTCCGGCAGATTCTCGAACGTGCCGTGCCGATCGCCGCACTCGATGCGCTCCGAGAAGTTGTCCGTAACGGAGTGAGGAACGGAAATATAAGGTTTGTCGTGCTCCTCGGAAAGCGCGAGCATTACTTCGACCTTATGGCCGAAGAAATAGGTTGTCAGTTTTTGTGTCTTCATGTCGTTGGTTTTTTGATGTTGCAGAACGGTACCCAGACGGCTTGTTCCCCGAAGTCCGCAAGACCTTTCTCGTCGCTGATGGGTTCGTTCAGCGTATCGACCTCATCGTTCGGCTCGTCGGGGAACAGGTACGACTGGGATTCCGGCCAGCGGAAAGGTCTGAAGCAGTTGTTCGGCTCCGGGTCTTTCTTGAAGTGGTCGATATAATTGCGCTGCGGGACGTATCGGGCGCCGTTGTCCTCGCTATTGAATGATGGGTAGCCGATGTCGTTCTCTTCGAAAAATGAACTGTCTTCGGGGAACTCGACAAGCACATAAAGGTTGTCACGAAGTCGTTGCATCATAAGTAGGTCGTTATTGATTGTTCAGCACTTTCTCGGCGAGCGACGAGATTGACCAGCCGCAAATGCTTATCAGCAACGCATCGCAATCCCGCTCCATATAGGCGTCTATAACGCTGCGGGCAACCTTGTGATAAGGCTCCGTGTCGGTCATCGTTTCGCTGATCAGAATTTCGGTGAACCGTTCCCGCAGCTCCTCGCTGCCGTATATCGTATCGAGTTTCGCCTCCAGAGCTTTCTGCTCCGGCGTGCGGCGAGTGAAGGCCACGACGGCCTCAGCGAAAAGGCCGTACAGGATATTGTCGCGCAGCAAAATGGCTTCATCACGCGTGATGCCGGCCACGGGGGATTCGTGGCCGTCGATGAACAGCTGAAGCTGCGCCTGACGCAGCACCTCCTCGCGCTCGTGGTAGTTCGGGACGTTTGCCTCGATAAAGTCCCAGAGATCGTCGGTTATTTGTAAGTCTTTCAGTTTCATGTATTTATTCCGTTATTCGTCGTAATCCGTCATGTCTTTGTCCCAGAAAACCTTCTTGTACAGCTGCCGTTGCTGATCGAACGTAAGCGAGCGCCACCACGCTTGGCGGTCCTCAGCTTCTCGGGACAAGAGCCTCGCCGTATCGTCGTCGAGCGAATCCCACCATGCGTCGATCTTTTCCTTGTACTCTTTGAGGTTAGTGCCATAATGTTCCTCTTCGCAGTCCGGACACCATGTGCGCATGCACCAGCCGAAGTCGTAAAGTTCGGGAGCGATATCCCGTCCGCCGCAGCATTCGCACACTTCGATCTGGCTCTCATCTTCCGGAGTAAGTGCGGACGCAATATCTGCGGAAATTTCCTTGACCGTAAAGACGGAGTCCTTATCGAAGTAGTCGTCCAATACGCCGGGCAGCTTCTTCGCAACGTCATCGAAGTCGATTGCCGCGACGCTGTTGCCGTAACCGCCCACGAAACATACGGGCGTGTCGTACCACTCCGTCTGGGCGATTACGACGGAGAGGTCTTCTCCGCCGTTGAGTCCGGTCACTTCGATCTCCCCGCCGCTGTTGCAACCTATTCGGTCGATCAGCGCGACGAGTTCGTCTTTGGTATAGATTTTCTGTCCCATCTGATTTATTGATTATTGGTTTGCTATGATTTATTCGTCGTCCATCTCGAATTCGTCTTCGCGGACTTCGATCTCCCTTCCGCTGTCGCAGATACGGGCCCGCCATGCGTACTGGAGCTTTTCGATCAGCTCGATGCGGCGGTAGCCAAGAAAAGGCATGGGCATGGTGACGATATCGCCCACTTGCGGTTCTCTTTGTGTGTACATCATGATTTGTGTGTTGTCGGATGATTCAGTCTATATCGTAGCCGATGAATGTCTGCTCGTTGATCAGCAGGTAATAATAACCGTTACCGCATCCTCGGTACTCTTTCGAGAATCCGGCGTTCAGGTCTCCGGCGTTGTAATAACCGTCATCCTTATCGTGGGGTTCCACCCAGAGCGAGCCGTCGTAGCCCCGGAAGTCGAATTGTACCGAATGGTACGGTGTGCGGTTTTTGACGGCCTCGCAGAAATTCCGGTAGATTCCCTCGCCGCACCATTTGCGTACGGCTTCGAGCGAGATGATCTGCCCGTCGATACGGGTTCCGGTGGTAATGCCGTTTTCGTAGAGGTCCTTGCCGTAATCGGCATTCCGGATTTTGCGGATGAACGGGCTTGTGAATCCTGCCTTGGCGGCTTCGCGCTGG
>ERZ827197.1444-NODE-1444-length-19356-cov-2.940625_pt1 | contig 19356 bp, 18 predicted proteins | sample MGYA00519867_ERZ827197 | MGnify/ENA primary metagenome ERZ827197 (study PRJEB31778, sample SAMEA3449278) | human gut metagenome | biome: human gut; feature: human-associated habitat; material: faeces | place: United Kingdom | collected 2010/2012 ...
AATTCCACCGACCCGTGGGAAAGTGGAATTTAAAATTTCATTTTAGTTTGTAGTAAATTCTGATGAGAAAACTTGACAATTTGTATAAGATAGGATAAAATACTGATATCTCATGTAATTGAGTAAAAAATTGAAATTAATATTACCCCGCAAAAAGATAAGGCGGGCGAGAAAAAAGGAGAAATAGTCATGTTAGAAAAAATGCAGGAACTTATCGCAGATCAGTTGAGCGTTGATGCAGACAGCATCACGGAAGCATCTTCTTTCAAAGATGATTTGGGAGCAGATTCATTGGATCTTTACGAATTGATCATGGCTCTTGAAGAAGAGTATGATGTTGAGATTCCTACAGATGATTTGGAAAGCATTAATACTGTAGGCGATGTAATTAACTTCTTGAAAGACAAAGGTGTAGAATAATTACATCCAAAATACTGTGACTAACAAATGTGAATGGTGTGGTTGCCAGTTTTGTCAGAGGACAGAATTGTCAGCCACCATTTCAAAATATGGGCTTATTTTGACACCATCAGCGAAAGAAAAGGCTCCTGGTGTTTAAGTTGTGTTATTTTGTCATCATTACATGGAATGGAGGAAAAGATGGGTAAGATTGCATTTGTATTTCCGGGACAAGGTGCCCAGAAAGTTGGTATGGGAAAAGAGTTTTATGAGACTTCTCCGATTGCAAAAGAGATTTTTGATAAGGCAAGTGAAGCTGTTGAGCTGGACTTGAAAGCACTGTGCTTTGAGGAAAATGACGACATTAATATTACAGAATATACACAGGTTGCGCTTCTTACAACAAGCGTGGCTATCATGGAAGTGTTGAAAGACCGTGGGATTAAACCGGATGTAGCAGCAGGTCTCAGTCTGGGCGAATATTGTGCTCTGGTAGCAGCAAATTCGATGAATTATATCGACGCGGCAAAAGCTGTCCGTAAACGAGGTATTTATATGCAGGAAGAAGTTCCTGCCGGCGTAGGCGGTATGGCTGCGATCATGGGACTTGAGAGTACAGAGATTGAAAAAGCAATCGCGGATATTCCACAGGTTCAGGTGGCAAATTACAATTGTCCGGGACAGATCGTTATCTCAGGAAAGAAAGAATCTGTAGAGCAGGGCGCAGAAAAATGTAAAGAGGCAGGCGCAAGACGTGCTGTTATGCTTAATGTAAGCGGCCCATTTCATTCTGACCTTTTAAAAGGAGCAGGAGAGAAACTTGAAAAAGTTTTGGATTCGATTGAAATCAATGAGCCACAGATTCCGTATGTGGCAAATGTAAATGCTTCTTACATAACGAAACAAGAAGACATCAAGCCATTGCTTGTAAAACAGGTATCTTCTTCTGTCCGCTGGCAGCAGTCCGTGGAAACCATGGTAGAAGATGGCGTCGACACATTTATTGAATTGGGACCTGGCAGAACACTTGCCGGTTTTAATAAAAAAATTGGAAAAGCCATTGGAAAAGAATTGACGACTTACAGCGTCGGAACAATGGAAGAATTAGAAGCAGTTGTAGCAGCACTTAGTTAAGAAAGGAAACCTTATGTTATTAGAAAATAAGATTGCCGTAGTGACCGGAGCCGGACGAGGAATTGGACGAGGAATCGCTCTTGCATTGGCAAGAGAGGGTGCGATGGTTGTTGTAAATTACAATGGCTCGAAAGAACGTGCAGAAGAAGTGGTTCGCACGATTGAAGAAGCCGGCGGAAAAGCGGCAGCGATTCAGTGCAATATCAGTGATTTTGAGGCGGCAAAGGAATTTTTTGCCAATGTGGTAAAAGAATACGGTAAGATTGATATCCTTGTCAACAATGCCGGAATCACAAAAGACAATTTGATGATGAAAATGTCAGAAGAGGAGTTCCAGAGTGTTATCCAGACAAATCTCGCTGGTACATTCCATGGTGTAAAATTTGTTACCCGCCCAATGATGAAACAGAGACAGGGACGTATTATCAACATTGCTTCCGTATCGGGAGTGATCGGAAATATGGGACAGGCAAACTATTCTGCTTCCAAAGCCGGAGTGATTGGTCTTACCAAGGCAGCAGCGAAAGAACTGGCATCCCGTAACATTACGGTAAATGCAGTGGCACCGGGATTTGTAGCGACAGAAATGACAGATGTTCTTTCGGATTCCGTGAAAGAGGCAGCTGTAGCGACGATTCCATTGGGACGTTTTGGAGAAGTAGAGGACATTGCAGAAACTGTTGTCTTTTTGGCATCGGATAAAGCTAAATACATCACCGGCCAGGTAATCTGTGTCGATGGCGGCATCGCGATCTAAAATTATTCTAGGAGGATTATTTCATGAGTAGAAGAGTAGTCATCACGGGAATGGGAGCTATCACTCCGATTGGAAATACCGTGGATGAATTTTGGAGTAACATTAAAAAAGGCGTTGTGGGAATCGGACCGATCACGCAGATCGATACGACGGATTATAAAGCAAAGCTGGCAGCGGAAGTAAAGGATTTTGATCCGAAAGAACATATGGATCCAAAGTCAGCACGTCGTATGGAACGTTTTGCACAGTTTGCCGTAGCTGCATCCAAGCAGGCACTCGAAGACAGTGAACTGGATCTGGAAAAAGAAGATCCGTTTATGGTCGGCGTCAGTGTAGGATGTGGTATCGGAAGTCTCCAGTGTATGGAGCGCGAGTACAAGAAACTGCTTGACAAGGGACCAAATCGTGTATCTCCTTTGATGATTCCGATGCTGATCTCCAACATTGCCGCAGGAAACATAGCAATTCAGCTGGGATTAAAAGGTAAAAATATTAATATTGTAACCGCATGCGCAACCGGAAATCACAATATCGGGGAAGCATTCCGTTCGATTCAATATGGCGAAGCGGACGTTATGGTTGCCGGTGGTGCAGAAGCTGCGATCACCGAACTTGGCGTGGCAGGATTCACCAGCATGACAGCGTTGTCATTGTCAACGGATCCGATGAAAGCTTCGATCCCATTTGACATCAACCGCAATGGTTTTGTTATGGGTGAGGGTGCCGGTATTCTTGTTATGGAAGAATTAGAGCACGCAAAGAAACGTGGAGCCAAGATTTATGCGGAAATTGTAGGATATGGTGCGACAAACGATGCTTATCATATCACTTCCCCGGCAGAAGATGGAAGCGGTGCAGCAAAAGCTATCGAATTTGCGATGAAAGATGCCGGCGTAAAACCGGAAGAGATCGATTATATTAATGCACATGGAACCAGCACACATATGAATGATATGTTTGAGACAAGAGCGATCAAACTGGCTCTTGGCGAAGAGGCTGCTTATCATTGTAAAGTAAGTTCTACAAAATCCATGGTAGGACATCTTCTTGGTGCTGCCGGTGGTGTAGAATCGATCGCAAGTATCAAATCCATCATGGACAATTATGTACATGTCAATGCCGGATTGACAGATCCGGATCCGGAATGTGATCTTGACTGTGTCAAAGATCATGGAATTGATATGGAAGTGAATACGGTTCTCAGCAATTCACTTGGATTTGGTGGACATAATGCATCTTTAATCTTTAAAAGTTTTAATGAATAATAATCTCAAAAAGCGCGGGAAGATAGGGCGTTGATAGGTTCCCGCGCTTTTAGGATAGAATTCCCACTTGTAAGTTATGAAAAAATATGTTATACAGATATGGAGGACAAAAATATGTTGCTAGATGTAAATGGTATTAAAGAGATTATACCGCATCGCTATCCTTTTTTGCTCGTTGACTGCATCGAAGAGATGGAACCGGGAGTAAAAGCTGTTGGATACAAAAATGTAACCGTTAATGAACCGTTTTTCCAGGGACATTTTCCGCAGCAGCCGGTTATGCCGGGGGTTTTGATCGTGGAAGCATTGGCACAGGTAGGTGCAGTAGCAGTTCTCAGTCTGCCTGAAAATAAAGGAAAACTTGCTTTTTTCGGTGGAATCGATAAAGCAAAATTCCGCAAACAGGTAGTGCCGGGAGACCGCCTTCGCTTAGAGACTGAGATTATCAAATGCAAAGGTCCGATGGGCGTTGGAAAAGCTACAGCCACAGTAGATGGCAAGGTTGCCTGTGAAGCGGAGATCAAATTTATGATTGGATAGCTGATGACAGGGGATAATGAATAATACTGTCACGGGAAACAGAAACATGTTTTTTAGAAGAAAATATTATGGAGGCCTATGATGAAAGAATTTAAACAATGGGAAGGTTTTTCTGGAAGACTTTGGAAAGAAGGGATCGATGTACGTGACTTCATCCAAAAAAACTACAAACCTTATGATGGAGATGAGTCCTTTTTGGCAGGACCAACCGAAGCGACGGATAAGCTTTGGGGCAAATTGCAGGAACTTCAGAAGGAAGAGAGAAAAAAAGGTGGCGTTCTGGACATGGAGACAGAGGTTGTTTCCTCTTTGACATCCTATGGCCCTGGATATATCAGTGAAGACTTAAAGGATTTGGAAAAAGTAGTTGGTCTTCAGACAGATAAGCCATTGAAACGTGCATTTATGCCTTATGGTGGTATCCGTATGGCAGAGCAGTCCTGCACAATGTATGGTTATCAGCCAAGCGAGAAATTGCATGAGATTTTTACAAAGTATCACAAAACACACAGTGATGCGGAATTTGAAGTTTACACACCTGAGATGAAACGTATGCGTCACAATAAGATTTTGACCGGACTTCCGGATACTTACGGACGTGGACGTATCGTCGGCGATTACCGTCGTGTGGCATTGTATGGTATCGATGTCCTGATTGAAGAGAAAGAGAAAGATTTTGCCGGAAGCGAACGCCGCAGTATGCGCAGCAAAGATTATCGTATCCGTGAAGAGATCGCAGAGCAGATCAAATGTCTGAAAGGCATGAAAGAAATGGCTGCTTCTTATGGTTATGATATTTCCGAACCTGCGAAAGATGCAAGAGAAGCATTCCAGTGGCTGTATTTCGGATATCTTGCTGCCATCAAGACACAGAATGGTGCCGCAATGAGTGTTGGACGTGTTTCCACATTCCTTGATATTTACATTGAAAGAGACCTTGCCAATGGAACATTGACAGAGGTAGAGGCACAGGAACTGGTTGACCATATGACAATGAAATTCCGTATGGTTAAATTCGCTCGTATCGAGTCTTACAACCAGTTGTTCTCCGGAGACCCTGTATGGGCTACCGTAGACGTTGCCGGTATTGGTATGGACGGACGTTCCCAGGTAACAAAGACATGTTTCCGTTTCCTTCATACATTGGAAAACATGGGACCATCTCCGGAGCCAAACCTTACTGTATTGTATTCTTCTCATTTGCCGGAGGCATTTAAGAAATATGCATCTCACATTTCCATCGAGACAAGTTCCGTACAGTATGAAAATGATGATGTAATGCGTCCGGTATGGGGCGATGATTATTCGGTATGCTGCTGTGTATCTGCGACAGAGACAGGAAAAGAGATCCAGTTCTTCGGAGCTCGTGCAAACCTTGCAAAATGTCTTCTTTACGCAATTAACGGTGGTATCGATGAGAAAAACAAAGTACAGGTTGGACCGGAATATCGTCCGATCACAAGTGATGTACTTGATTATGATGAAGTCATGGATAAATATGACAAGATGATGACATGGCTTGCTCAGACCTATGTAGAGACATTGAACATGATTCACTACATGCATGATAAATATTATTATGAAGCATCCCAGATGGCATTGATCGATACGGATGTAAGACGTACTTTCGCAACAGGTATTGCAGGATTCTCTCATGTAGTAGATTCTCTTTCTGCAATCAAATATGCAAAAGTAAATGTAATCCGTGATGAAGATGGATTGGCTGTAGATTACAAAGTAGAGGGAGACTTCCCACGCTATGGTAACGATGATCCACGTGCTGACGAGATTGCTGTATGGCTTCTCCGCACATTCATGGATAAACTTCGTAACTGCCATACTTACCGTGATTCTGAGCCTACGACATCGATCCTTACGATCACATCCAACGTCGTCTACGGTAAAGCAACCGGTGCTCTTCCGGATGGAAGAAAAGCAGGTGAGCCATTGTCACCTGGTGCAAACCCGGCATACGGAGCAGAGCAGAACGGTCTTCTCGCTTCCTTGAACTCCGTTGCAAAACTTCCTTATGAAGAAGCTTTGGATGGTATCTCAAATACCCAGACCATCAATCCGGGAGCACTTGGAAATACACATGAAGAGCGCGTGAAGAACCTTGTTCAGGTAATGGATGGTTACTTTGATCAGGGAGCACATCACTTGAATGTCAATGTGTTTGGCAAAGAAAAATTGATCGATGCAATGGAGCATCCGGAAAAAGAAGAGTATGCAAACTTTACGATTCGTGTATCCGGTTATGCTGTAAAATTCATCGACTTGACTAGAGAGCAGCAGCTTGACGTTATCGCAAGAACCTGCCATGAAACATTATAAATAGCATTGGAGGTTTAACCGTGGAAGAAAGAATTGGCTATGTCCATTCTTTAGAAAGTTTTGGTTCTGCGGATGGACCGGGAGTACGGTATATCATTTTTCTGAGTGGCTGCAACATGCGCTGTCAGTTCTGCCACAATCCGGACACCTGGGACATCAAAGCAGGAAAAGAATACACGGCGTCTCAATTGTTAAAAACTGCAAACAGATACCGTCCTTACTGGGGAAGTGAGGGCGGTATTACTGTGAGCGGAGGAGAGCCGTTATTACAGATCGACTTTTTATTGGAATTATTTCAAAAAGCAAAGGAAATGGGCATTCATACGACCCTGGACACCAGTGGAAATCCCTTTACGACAGAAGAACCGTTTTACTTAAAATGGAAAGAACTGATGAAAGTAACGGATCTGGTCATGCTTGACATCAAGCACATTGATGAAGAACAGCACAAGATCCTGACGGGAAAAACTGGGAAAAATATACTGGAGATGGCAAGGCAGATGTCCGAGATGGGGCAGCCGATGTGGATTCGCCATGTATTGGTTCCGGAGCGCAATGATACCGATGAATATCTTCACCGTCTTGCAGATTTTATCAAGACATTGAAAACGGTAGAACGAGTAGAGGTTCTTCCTTATCATACGTTAGGTGTGTTTAAATGGGAAAATCTCGGAATCCCTTATAAATTAGAAGGAATTGATCCCCCGACCGCGGAGCGCGTGGAAAATGCGAAACGTATTTTGGGGGCAGAATAGAGAGGATAAAAACTCCCCCTGTGGCAAAAGACCATAGGGGGAATTTTTTAATAAGTAAATTTTTAAAAAAAAATATTGACCAACGGTCATTTTTGTGATAAACTACTGGTAGATTAAGAAATGACTACTAGTCATTTTTGATAATTAGTATCAAAAGGAGGTTGCCAGTAATGGTTAAGTTTGGAAAGTTTATTACAAAGCACAAATTATTCATTCTTATTCTTGGCGTGCTGCTTATCATCCCGTCGATGATCGGTATGGTCAAGACGAGAGTCAATTATGATGTACTTAGTTATCTGCCAGATTCCCTCGAGACAGTATCCGGTCAGGATATCATGGTAGACGAATTTGGTATGGGGGCATTTTCCATGGTTATCGTGGAAAATATGGATAACAAAGACGTAGTTGCTTTGAAAGAAAAATTGGAGAAAGTAGATCATGTTGAAAAAATCATATGGTATGATAGTGTAGCAGATATTTCACTGCCGACCGACATGCTTCCGAATGAATTAAAAGAGGCATTGTTCAATGGGGATGCGACGATGATGATCGCGTTGTTTGATAATACGACATCATCTGAGGATACGATGCAGGCAGTCACAGATATGAGAAATATGGTAAAAGATCAGGCATTTATCAGTGGTATGTCAGGAATCGTTACCGATATTAAAAATCTGGTACAGGCAGAACTTCCGGTATATATCGTTATTGCAGGTATTCTTGCATTGATCGTATTGCTTATCACGATGGAATCAATCGTGACACCGGTATTGTTCCTTTTGTGTATCGGATTAGCCATCCTTTACAATATGGGAACCAATATCTTTCTGGGACAGATATCCTATATCACACAGGCGTTGACCGCAGTACTTCAGCTTGGAGTTACGATGGATTATTCCATCTTCCTTCTGGAAAGTTATCAGGCAAACAAAGTACGTTTTGACAATGACAAAGAACGTGCGATGGCACATGCGATCAGTAATACATTCAAATCCGTTGTCGGAAGTTCCATCACGACAGTGGCCGGATTTGCTGCATTGTGTTTTATGACATTTGCTTGGGACGCGACCTTGGAATCGTTATGGCAAAAGGAGTTATCATCGGAGTTATCGTTTGTATCACCTTGCTGCCTTCCTTGATCCTGTTCTTTGATAAATGGATCGATAAGACGACACACCGTGCCATCTTCCCGAATTTCCATAAATCGAGTGCTTTTATTACAAGACATAGAGTCATTCCACTGCTTATTTTTGCCATATTGTTTGTTCCTGCATTTTATGGAAATAATCATGTAAAAGTATATTACAATCTGGATCAGGGACTTCCACAGGATCTGGATTCGGCGATTGCCAATAAGAAACTGGAAGAAAAGTTCAATATGAACAACATGCATATCCTTCTCTTGAAAAATGGTCTTTCAAGTAAAGAGAAAAATGATATGAAAAATGAAATTGAAAAAATAGACGGAGTCAAATGGGTACTCGGCATGAATTCCATCGTAGGAGCCAATGTACCGGATGACATGATTCCAAACAAATACAAAGACATGCTAAAGAGTGATAACTGGGAATTGCAATTTATCTGTTCGGATTATAAGACGGCGACAGATCAAGTCAATGCCCAGATTGCTTCCATCAATGATATTGTGAAAAAGTACAGCAAAGATTCGATGGTAATTGGTGAAGCACCGCTTACGAAAGACTTGCAGGATGTAACGGATGTTGACCTTGCAACGGTAAACTACCTGTCAATCGGAGCAATCTTCCTGATCATCTTATTGACATTTAAGTCAATCTCACTGCCGGTTATCCTGGTAAGTGTAATCGAATTTGCCATCTTCCTTAATATGTCGTTCCCGTATTACAGCGGAATTGAACTTCCTTTTGTGGCAAGTATCGTTATCGGAACCATTCAGTTAGGAGCGACAGTAGATTATGCGATATTGATGACGACAAGATATCATAAAGAGCGTGTCGTAAATCAGAAGACAAAGAAAGAAGCAGTCGAGATCGCACACAAGACTTCGATGAAATCCATTATTATCAGTGGACTGAGTTTCTTTGCCGTAACCTTTGGTGTATCAGCATACTCAAGTATTGATATGATCAATGCGATCTGTACCTTGCTTTCAAGAGGAGCCGTGATCAGTACGATCAGTGTAATCCTGATCCTGCCGGCGATGCTTTACCTCTTTGATAAAGTAATCTGCAAGACGACATGGGATATGCGTAAAATCAATTATTAATGAATGATAGAAAGGATGAGCGTTATGAATCGAAATAGAAAACTCAATCGTATTAGTAAGACAGTCATTTCCGGACTTTTGGTGACAAGTCTGGTAGTATCCAATGGTGCCTATGCCAATGCACAGAAAATTTCCAAAGATGAATCTGTTTATGTAAATGCGGATGAAAGCGGAACAACGACAAAAATTACCGTTTCCAACTGGTTGAAAAATGCCGGAATCAATGGAACGATCAACGATGAATCGGATCTGAAAGACATTCAGAATGTCAAAGGAGATGAGACATTTACCCAGAACGGTGATGATGTACAGTGGAGTGCCGGTTCCAATGATATTTATTATCAGGGAACAACGGATAAAGAACTTCCGGTAGGGGTTGAGATTAAATACGAATTGGATGGAAAAGAAATTGCTGCAAAAGATCTTCTTGGACAGAGTGGTAAATTAAAAATTACCGTTTCTTATACCAATAAATCCAAATCCACACAGACGATCAATGGTGAAAAACAGGAAATGTATACCCCGTTTGTCATGGCAACCGGAATCATTCTTCCGGATGACAAATTCAGTAATGTGGAAGTAGATGACGGAAAAATCATCAATGAAGGGTCCAATAATATCGTTGTCGGATTCGGTATGCCGGGTATGGCTGAGAGTCTGGATCTCGATGAGGATGCCGCAGATAAACTTCCGGAAGGCTTCACCGTAACTGCGGATGTGACAGATTTCTCCATCGGAAATACGATCACATTTGCCAGTCCAAGTATTTTGAGCGATCTGGAACTGGATGACATCGATGATCTGGATGATCTCGAAAATAAATTGGAAAAATTAGTAGATTCTTCCGAGGATCTTGTAGATGGTTCCAAAAAACTTTCCAATAAAATGGGCGAACTGGAAGATAAGTTCGACGATTACCAGGACGGCGAAAAATCTTTGAACAAAGGAATTAAAGATTTGGTAAACGGTGGAACTACATTGAAAAAAGGTGTAAAAGACTATACTAACGGCGTGGATACCCTGGCAAAAGGGACACAGAGTTATGTCAATGGAGCAAAACAGATCACGGACGGAAACCAGAAATTGTATGAAGCCGTAAAAGATATGCCATCTTCCTATAAGGAATTTTCCGATGGTCTGCAGGCCTATACAAAAGGCGTTGATACACTTGCGGACAGCAAAACAGCTGACAGATGGTGCCGATGCGGTGACAGCCGGAATCGGAACATTGAATGAAAACTTAGGAAAACTGGAAAGTTCTTATGATAATTATAAACTTCTTGCAGAGGGATTGAAAGCACAGGCTGCCCAGATTAGCGATCCGACACAGAAAGCAACGATTCTTGCTTATGTACAGAAGTTGGAAGAATTGTATCAGGGACAGAAAGCAAGTGTAGGAGCACTGGTAAGTGCGACAAATAAAGAAAGCACATTGAAATCCGGTGCAAGCCAGGTGGCAGTCGGTATTAAAAAAGTGATGACAGGTGCACAGACTCTTTCCGGTAATTCTGCAACCCTTCGGTCTGCAGACCAGAAATTGACTTCCAGCATCGCAACATTGACAGCGAGCGTGAAGAAACTGAGCGAAGGAAGTAAGACACTGAGCAGCAATGATCGTAAATTACTGGCAGGAGCAAAGAAAATCCTGAAAGCCAGCAAATCCGTAAAATCCGGAAGTGACAAACTGATCAATGGTGCCAATAAATTGAAAAAAGGAAGCAATAAGCTTCATAAGGCAACCGGTAAAGTTGCAGATGGTATCGGAAAACTTTCTGATGGTGCAGATGATCTTTACGAAGGAATGGATAAATTCGATCAGAAGGGAATCCAGAAACTGAACAATGTTTACGAAGATGACATTAAGACATTGAAGACCAGACTGGAAAAATTGACGGATATGTCAAAAGATTATACAAACTTCTCCGGAATCAGTAAAGGAATGGACGGAAAGGTTAAATTCGTGATCGAGACGGCAGAAGTGAAGAAAGATGATGAACAATAAAAACCACTTGTGGCAGGAAAGGATGTGAATGAAGTGGGCAGACTCGATGAAAAAAAGAAGAAAAAGCGTGAGGATCTACTCAATGCGACGTATGAGTTGTTTACTTCCAAAGGCGTATTTGACACATCTATTTCGGACATCGTCAAAAAAGCCAATATGGCAAAAGGAACCTTTTATCTTTATTTTAAAGATAAGTATGATATACGAAACGCATTGATCACAAAAAAGGCGGGCGAGCTTTTCTCAGTTGCATATGAGAAGATGTACCGGAAAAAGTTTTCTTCTCTGGAAGCAACGGTAATCTGCGCCGCGGATGTTATCATCGACCAGCTGAATGAAGATAAGACACTGTTGGAATTTATTGCTAAAAACCTCCAATGGGGACTTTTCCATAAAGTACTTTTGGAAGGGGAAAATGATGTGTCAAAGAGCTTCTTTGACTGGTATAGCGAATTAATCGCAACTTCCGGGCGTAAATTCAAAAACCATGAGTTAGTCATTTATATGATCGTGGAATTGATCAATTCGACCTGCTACAATGTGATCCTGCACGAAGAGCCGGTAGGACTGCCGGAACTCAAAGAGGAACTTCACCAGTTGATTCCGGTGATCCTGCGCACGCAGGAGATCGTAGAGAAATCATAAAACGATAAAAAACCACCGTACTGATATAAAAAACCAGCAAGGTGGTTTTTCTTTACATAATGTTCATTTTGTCATAATTGACTTCTCTCGGTAAATAAACTATAATAGTCTCTAGCAATGAATTTGAAAGGCAAGGTTTAATATTATGATTCCAACGATAAAAATTATATGTATGATAGTTTGTCCCCTGATCGCACTTGTTGTTTTGGGGATTGCATATTATAAAATTCACAAACGTTCCAGCAAACTGGAAACGGGGCTGCCGGGAGCACTTGGATACGGCTTCCTTGGCTATTTGTGGCAGTACTTGATCTTTTCTTTCCTGGCAATGTACCTTATGGCACTTGTATTTAAAGGAGTATCCGGGATTGGCAAGGTCGGTGTGTCTTTTGGACTGACATTTCTGAGTACCGCATTTACGATCGCTGCGCTGTACTGGGGAATCTATCTGACAAATGAAAAGAAGCGTTCGCTCTATCGAAGCGCGGTAGTGGGAATCGGATTTTCCCTTGGCAAAGTGGCAATTGAACTGCTACAGCCATATTTTTACAGTGCTTATGCGTCCATCCGCATCAATAACGGACAGATTGGGAAAGAAACCGATTATATGAAAGCCATTGAGCGCACGACAATTCCTTCGATGTTAGAGGGAACCTACAAATGTTTGCTGATGTTTATCGTTATTATGGCCATTACCTTGATCATGGCAAAATATTATGAAGAGCGGAAAGTACATCATGCCTGGATTACCGGAGCGGTAATTTATGAGGTTATTATGCTTGTCAATCAGTTGTTTGTCAATGTGATTCCAAGTGGAATTGCACAGAAAATTGTGGTTTTGATTGTGCTGACCGTGATCGCAGTGATCTGTGGCAGTGTTGTCTGGCATTGGTTTAAGACAGATGAGATCGAACCGGATCCGAGAAAGATCCTGTCTGCCGGAAAGGAAGCCTGAAACATGGAAAGACTCGATAAGCAATTTGCTTTTTTTCGTGAGATCGATAAGGAAAAGAAGATTGGAAGACAGACGTATCTGACCGGAGCAGACCGCAAGGAAAATGATGCGGAGCATGCATGGCATATGGCGATTATGACGTTATTACTCAGTGAATATGCCAATGAAAAAATCGACGTATTAAAAACGGTTTCGATGCTTTTGATCCACGATCTTGTGGAGATCGATGCCGGGGACACGTATGCATATGATGAAGCAGGAAAGGCGACGCAGCGGGAACGGGAAGTGAAGGCAGCAGACCGCATTTTCTCTATTTTGCCGGAGGAGCAGGGAAAGGCTTTGCGGGCTCTCTGGGAAGAATTTGAAGCCAGAGAGACACCGGAGGCAAAATTTGCCAGAACAATGGACAATATCCAGCCGCTTATGCTGAATGCGGCGACCGATGGCAAAGCGTGGGAAGAACACGGGGTACATCTTTCCCAGGTACTTGGCAGAAATGAGCGCACTGCGGAAGGGTCTGAAGTACTTTGGAAGTATGCCTATGAGACATTTATCCGTCCGAATGTGGAAAAAGGACGATTACAGGAGGATGATATTGAAGAAGATTCGCTTGGATAAGTATTTATCCGATCATACCGAATGGACGAGAAGTCAGATTAAAAAGAAGGTGGCATCCGGACTGGTAAAAGTTCAGGAGGCTGTGATCAAAGATGCTGGATATAAGGTGTCCGCAGAGGATGTCATTGAGATGGAAGGACAAAGAATCTGCGGGCAGCAGTACCAGTATCTTCTTTTTCATAAGCCTGCCGGAATCGTGTCTGCCACAGAGGATACGAGAGAAGAGACGGTTTTGGATGCCGTGCGCCGCGGTGGTTTTGCGGGTGAAGGGGAAGTGCCGTTTTTGGCAAAAGATCTGTTTCCGATGGGGCGGCTTGATAAGGATACGGAAGGACTTCTTATCCTTACCAATGATGGAGAACTGGCACACCGGCTTTTGTCCCCGAAGTTCCATGTAGAAAAGACATATCTGGTGCAATTGGATACAGCAGTGAGTGGAGAAGATGTGCTGCACATGAAAGAAGGACTGGACATCGGAGAGAAGCAGCTGACGAAGCCCGCAAAGATGGAAATTCTTTCCGAACGAGAATGCCTTCTTACGATCACGGAAGGAAAATTTCATCAGGTGAAGCGGATGTTTCATAAACTCGGAAAAGAAGTCGTTTATCTGAAACGTGTGGCGATGGCGGGAATCAAGCTGGAAGATTCGCTGGAAAAGGGACAGTGGCGGCAGCTGACAGAAAAAGAAATTGAAAAGTTAAAGGAGCAGGCAGATGGCAAAAAAGAAATATTATGCAGTGAAGAAGGGAAAAACACCGGGAATCTATCTGACGTGGAATGACTGTAAAGCGCAGACCGATGGATATTCCGGGGCGATTTACAAAAGTTTCCAGTCTGTGGAAGAGGCAGAAAATTTTGTCCGGGGAACGGCAGCAGCCGTTGGTGGAAAGGGGGCAGAAAATGGCGAAGAAACGGTACAGCCTGACGAAGATACGGCGGTTGCTTATGTAGACGGAAGCTATAATGTCGCAACCGGCGAGTACAGTTGTGGTGTCGTATTTTTGTATGAGGGGAAAGAAGAGACAATGGCACAAAAAGGAGAAGACGAAGAACTGGCGCAGATGCGGAATGTGGCTGGTGAGATCCTGGGATCGCAACTTGCGATGGAACTTGCTGTCAAACGGGGGATTCGGAAGATAAAAATTTATCATGATTATCAGGGAATCGCTTCGTGGTGCCTGGGGGAATGGAAGACAAACAAAGAGGGAACGAAAGCTTATAAAAAATATTATGATTCGGTGCAGGACAAATTGCAGGTGACCTTTGTCAAGGTAAAAGGCCACTCCGGCGACCATTACAATGATATGGCGGACGAGTTGGCGAAGAGCGTAATATTTTAACACTTAATTCACACTTTTTTGACGTTCTATTCAATTTTTTAAGATATGATAGAAAATAGATAGGAAGTGATAGCTTTGAAAAATGTATTGAGTCGTTTAACAACGAAAAAAGAAGGGGACATCGAAGTGGTCAATGTCATTCCGGAGGATGGAAATGAAATATATCTGCCACAGACCGGTGACCTTTTAGATATGGAAAAACAGTACCGCCAGATTATGTTTTTTTATGAGGCGGGCATACAGCAGGTAACCGCAAAACTGGAAATATTGAATAAAGAATTTCAGTATTGCAATGACCGGAATCCAATCGAAAATATTAAAAGCCGTGTAAAATCGGCGGATAGTATTATCGAGAAAATGAAGAAAAAGGGACTGCCCCTTACGATCAGCTGTATGATGGGAAATATTCACGATATCGCCGGAGTGCGCGTGATCTGCCCATTTATAACAGATGTATACCATGTAGCGGCGATGCTGATGAATCAGACGGATGTCGAAGTTATCCGCGTGAAAGATTACATAGAACATCCGAAAGACAATGGATATCGAAGTCTGCATGTGATCGTTATGGTGGACGTTTTCTTCTCGGATGAAAAGAAAAAAGTGCCGATTGAAATACAATTTCGTACGATCGCGATGAATTTTTGGGCAAGTACGGAGCATCAGCTTCGTTATAAGAAAGAAGAAAAATTTACGCCGGAGATGCATAAGCAGTTAAAGCGGTGTGCCGATCTGATGGCACGTGCGGACCGCAAGATGCAGCGGCTGGCAGAACAATGTCAAACAGAGGAAGGCCGGTAATAGTCTTCCTCTGTTTTGCATTATATATTCTATTATTTTGCATTCTTTTTTGCTTCTTTACAAAACTGCATTTGTGAGCAGATGGCTGCATGACCGCGGCGGTCTGCTTTTTTATAGCATCCTCCATATACTTTGACAAGACCGTCCTTTTCGGAATCAATAAGTCCATCCGGCTGCAGAAGATGTGCTTTTGTATTGTCGGCAAGCTGGGTGTGCAGGATGTGAACGATTTCCTTTTTCAGATCCGGATCTTCGACAGGGAAGAGGATCTCGACACGTTTATCTAAGTTTCGTGGCATCCAGTCAGCACTTCCCATGTAAATCTCCGGACTGCCGTCATTTTCAAAATAGAAAATACGAGAATGTTCCAAAAACGTACCGACGATGGAACGCACCTGAATGGTTTCGCTCATGCCGGGAACACCCTGTTTCAGGCAGCAGATACCACGGACGATCAATTCGATCTGAACACCGGCAGCAGAGGCCTCGTAAAGAGCATTGATGATGCCGGCATCACACAGAGAGTTCATCTTTGCGACGATACGAGCCGGTTTCCCCATCGCTGCGTAGTCGCGTTCACGGTTGATCAGTTCGACAAAACGTGTGCGGAGCCAGGTCGGGGCCAATGCCAGTTTATTCCAGGACAGAGGCTCGGAATAACCGGAGAGCATGTTAAATACGGCGGTTGCATCTTCGCCATAGGCACGTTTGCACGTAAACATACCCATATCGGTATAAAGTTTTGCCGTAGAATCGTTATAGTTACCGGTTCCGAGGTGGACATACCGGCGGATTCCTTCTTCTTCGCGGCGTACGACAAGTGTGATCTTGCTGTGTGTCTTTAATCCGACGAGACCATAAATAACATGACAGCCGGCTTTTTCCAGTTTTCTCGCCCAGACGATATTGTTTTCCTCATCAAACCGAGCTTTCAATTCGACCAGAACCGTAACCTGCTTTCCGTTTTCAGCCGCCTGCGCTAACGAAGCAATGATCGGCGAATTGCTGCTGACACGGTACAATGTCTGCTTGATCGCAAGAACATCCGGGTCTTTGGCGGCAAGACGTACAAAATTAACGACCGGATCAAAGGTCTCATAAGGATGGTGGAGCAGGATATCTTTCTGGCGGATCTGTTCAAAGAGATCGCCATCCATATCAAGCCCCTTCGGCGGCTGTGGGGTGTAAGGTTCTTCTTTCAGGTGATCAAAGCCGTCCATACCATACACTTTCATTAAAAAGGTAAGATCGAGCGGACCGCGGATGGTAAAAATATCCTCCTGTTGGATCTGCAGTTCTTTTTTTAATATTTTTAACAAGCGTTTATCAATTCCCTGTTCGACTTCCAGACGGATTGCCTCGCCCCATTGGCGTTTCTTTAACTGGCGTTCGATTTCAATCAAAAGGTCGGCAGCTTCGTCCTCGTCAATCGTAAGATCGGCATTTCGCATGACACGGTATGGGGTCGCATCCAATACTTTGTAATTTAAAAACAGTTTCTGTATATTTTTTTCAATGATCTGTTCCAGCAGAATAATGCAGGTCTCGCCCTCTTTTTCAGAAGGAATAGTTACAATTCTTGGAAGAACGGAAGGCACCTGAACCGTGGCAAAATCAATGGTATCTTTCCTCTTTTTGTCCATTAAAAGTGCCGCGATATTGAGTGACTTATTGCGGATCAATGGGAATGGACGGGAAGAGTCTACAGCCATCGGTGTCAATACCGGATACACCTCGCGCATAAAATAGCGGTCTACATATTCTGCCTGCTCAGCATTCAATGCCTCATACTGCGTTACGATCGTCAGTCCGTTGTGTTTTAGAGCCGGCAGAAAAGAACGGTTGTAGGTATTGTACTGTTTTTCTACCAATTCATGTGTTCCCGTGGAAATGATCGCAAGCTGTTCTTTGGGAGTCAGTCCTGCGATATCTTTTTTGGTGTATTTTGCATGCACCATATCTTTCAGAGAAGCCACGCGGATCATGAAAAATTCATCCAGGTTGGATGCGGTAATACTTAAAAATTTCAAGCGTTCCATAAGCGGAATATTTTTATCACGTGCTTCCGAAAGAACTCGGTAATTAAATCCGAGCCAGCTTAATTCCCGATTGTAAAAATTTGTCATTTCAGCGTCCCCTCTTTCTTTTTTAATACCGGACGGATGCCGAATACTTCTTCAAATACATCCGCTTTGTGGTGGAATAGTCCTTTTTCTAATGTGATATCCTGCAATGTGTAAGCTGTGATCTGCAGGGAATTTTCTTTGAGACTCATACGTACTTTCTGAATCCTCTGATGATTACTCTTGTCAAGAACATTTGCCAGTTTCAGGATCGCACACAGTTTGACGATGGTGATATACTGGTCTTTGGTGATCTCTTCCTCGTCAATGTCCTGATAATCCGGGAAATATTCATTATTGTACCGTACGATATTTGCTACCATAACACGTTCAATGTGCGAAATTCCGATGATTTCCGTACTCATAATGATCTTATAGGAATTTTCGCGTGTCTGCGCCATATTAACAAACGCACCGCAGCTGTGTAAGATTACGGCAATCTGCAGAAGCAGACGTTCACGTTTGCCAAGTCCGTGAAGTTTTCGGATATTGTCAAATATTTCGGTGGCAAGATAGACGACATTTTCAATATGTGCCATGTCGCATTGGTAACGAATGGCGATATTTTTTGCCGATTCGATAATATCTTTTGAAAAATCGTGCGCCGGCCGTATTTTTTCCCGTCGTTCCGCGTAATCTGCCACCATGCTGTCACACAGATCGATCGCGGAGAGATACAGGTCATTACATTTGGTAAGAGCACCGATCTTGCGGAATAAAAGCAGTGTCGGCAGGATCTGATCCATATGTGCGAGGCCGAGATGGCTCGCATTTTTGATCTTTTCAAAATCTTTTCGTGAGATCAATCCCTGAAATTCCGGATCTTTCTCGGACAGCCGTGCTTTGATCTCCGGCAGATTACTTCCGACAGCGATAATATGACGAACTTTTTTCTGACTAAGATATAAATTGTAAAAAGTTGTTAAATCCTTATCGAGATAATCCAAGATCAGTTCATTGTAATGAAATACTTCGGATTCCATCGTGTGAAGCAGTTCATTGATCCTGGTCGAACCGAGTTTCAGATTCTGTGTAAATTCCAATACGCCATGGCGGAAAAACGAAAACTGTACGCTTCCGGCACTCATATCTACGATCAGGGCACCTTCGTCAATCAGATCGTCAAAATAGGATTCCTTCATGGAAATGGCTTTATAATATAAAAAGCGCTGTTCGCTGTTACTCAGAATTTTTACTTTGATGTCCGTCTGCAATTTGATCTGATCCAGTACGATCAGGCGGTTGGAAGCCTCACGGAGCGCATCCCCGCTATATGCCTGATAGGAAGTTACTTTGTATTCTTCCATAATTTTTTTGAAATCTTTTAATACCCGGCAGATTTCGGACAATGTCTTATAGGTAATCTGGTGTTTGGCAAATATTTCCGATCCGATCGACAATTTGTGGCGGATATGGGTAAGCTCAATGATACCCTTTCCTTTT
>ERZ827197.1448-NODE-1448-length-19290-cov-3.710736_pt1 | contig 19290 bp, 22 predicted proteins | sample MGYA00519867_ERZ827197 | MGnify/ENA primary metagenome ERZ827197 (study PRJEB31778, sample SAMEA3449278) | human gut metagenome | biome: human gut; feature: human-associated habitat; material: faeces | place: United Kingdom | collected 2010/2012 ...
AATATAGCAATGGTACTGGATTGGTACTAAAAATATGTGAAACGAAAAATAATGTGTGGAAAAGGCTTGAGTTATCAATACTAAATGGTATAGATAACTACATTAAAATAACCAAAATCTAACCAGACTCTGCGAGTTTAAATATCGGACAGAAATGCCGAAAGCCTGTATTATGCGGACTTCCGGCATTTACTTTTCCTGATGAGTTTATGGTAGGATAGGAGGATGAAAATGATAACAGATGCATTTGATAATTCAGAGGTTTTATTTGGAACAAAAGATTTTTATGGCGAACAAAAACATTTATGCGATAAGTGTATGATCATATTTTCAGAACTGATATTTGAATACATGCTTGATACATATGAGCATCAGGAAGTTGGTGTGATAAGATGTTGCAATGGGATTACACCAGTGTATGTTTTTGACATAGAGGGAATGAAAATTGCCGGATATTTAAGTCATATCGGTTCTGCGCTGGCAGGTGGAGATGTAATAGATGTAAACTGGCTTACTGGTGCTGTGAAGTTTATTATGTTTGGCTCGGCAGGATCATTAGACAGTGGGCTGACAACAGGTAAATTTGTGATACCGACACACAGTTATCGGGAAGAGGGATTAAGTTATCATTATGCACCTCCGGCAGATTACATAGAAGTGAAAAATGCAAAAACAGTCAAAGCGATATTTGATGAATTAAAACTTCCAAATGTTTTAGGAAAAGTCTGGACAACGGATGCAATATATCGGGAAACAAAAGCCAAATTTGATGCGAGAAAAAAAGAGGGCTGCATTGCTGTGGAGATGGAACTTGCCGGAGTTCAGGCAGTCTGTGACTTTTACGGATGGGAGTTATATAATTTTCTTGTTACCGGGGATGTATTGGATCAGGAAGTTTATGATTTTTCCGGGCTTGCGGATGCCAGTCATAATATGGATAAACTATATGTTGCAATCGAGATTGCGAAAAGAATTTGAAATAGGGAAGGAGCATAAACGAATGATAAAGAAGATCACGCGTGATCCAATGTTTCTTGCACAGAAATCAGTGGATGCGACCGAAGCAGACAAGCAGGTGATTACGGATCTGCTGGATACTTTAAGAGCAAATTTAGATCACTGCGTCGGGATGGCGGCGAACATGATCGGAGTGAGCAAAAATATTATTGTAGTGGCAGCAGGACCATTTCAGTTTGCAATGATCAATCCGGTGATCACAAAGAAAACCGGGGCTTTTCAGACGGAGGAAGGCTGCCTTTCGCTGGATGGAGTAAGACCATGCACAAGATACAAAGAAATTGAAGTAGACTATCTGGACATAAATTTTAAGAAGCAGCATGGTAAATACATGGGCTGGACTGCCCAGATTATCCAGCATGAGATAGATCACTGCAATGGGATCGTTATATAATTTTGAAAGAAATCAATCTGAGGAGGAAAATCATATGTTATTGATCTGCTATCCAAAGTGTACCACATGCCAGAAAGCAAAGAAATGGTTAGAAAGTCAGGGCATCGCATACACAGAGCGTAATATCGCAGAAGAAAATCCAACTTATGCGGAATTAAAAAAATGGTATAAAAAAAGTGGACTGCCATTAAAAAGATTTTTTAATACGAGTGGACTTTTATACAAAAGCATGCAGTTGAAGGATAAATTGCCGGAAATGAGCGAGGAGGAGCAGTTAAAACTCCTTGCAACCGACGGTATGCTTGTGAAGCGGCCACTGGTTGTGGATGGTGATAACGTGCTGACCGGTTTTAAGGAAGCAGAGTGGACCGAAAAAATGCTTTCATAAGACTACCTGCTGACAGCGAAGATATGATTAATAGTGGAGTATGTCATTAAAATACACTACTTTTTATTCACATTAAAATCCGTTCTTTGTATTCAGAAATGGTCATGTGATAATAGTTTTTAAAAGCTGTATGAAAATGATTTGGATAAGAATATCCTAACCGGGCGGAAATCTCGGAAATAGAAAGCTTATTTTCTTTTAGGAAAGTGACTGCCGCAGCCATCCGGGCTTCCGTTCTTTTTTGCAGAAAATTTTTCCCATAACGGTTATGCAGAATCCGGCTGGTCTGCCGGGAGCTGAGTCCTAACCGGCGGGAAAGTTCTTTTAGTGTAATGGTATTATATTCGAGCAGGAAGCTGTCTTCAATCAGAATATAAGCCTTGACCAATGGAATCGGAATATAGGTTATGGCGGCATTTGAGTCAGGTGCATAGTTTCTCAGTATTTTTACTAAAAACTGCATAAAAAGAGCCCGGAGCATGACTGTGGCAGCACTTCCGGGTGCAGATAGTTCTTCGTGGATTTGCTCTAATGTTGACCGCAGGCCGGCACAATCTTTTCCATACCAGAATGGATAATGTAAAAATGGTGTCAATATATCTTTTTCAGAAGCATTTTCTTTGACATTGTGTAATTCTTCGATTCTTAAATAAATACAATACTCATAGGTTGGATCATCGGGATCTGAATATTGTTGATGCTCAATATGGGAACCGGTGGTGTAGAGAATATCAGGATACAAGTCATAACGGCATTGATTGCTGATTAATGTCCCCTTTCCCTCTGGAACAAAGTGAATCTCATAGCTGTTCGAACTGTGGGCATGGGATGGTGTATTCCATGTCTGACATTCATATGTAAATTTTAAAATATTTATCCGGTAATTCCCTATCTGAAACATAACATTTAAATTATCATTTTTTATCATAGAAGCTATCCCCCCCCTAAAATATAACGAGTCAAGGTATTATCAATGCATGCCTGCGTGCAGTTCAAAGTATGCCTTAGTGCCCGCACTACGTTTAAAAGTACGCTAAGTGGACATGATATAACTGGAAATGTCTGCTATTCATGTATCATTATCGTACAACAAATCTTATAATAAAATCAAGAACAAAGCGGAAAAATTGAAAAAAAGGAGGGCACGGTATGGTGATTGATGCACACCTGCATTTATGGGACAAACAGCTTGGGCGTGTAGGTGAAAACAAAGTGGTTGCATTAAAGGATGGAAAAAGTGACTTCGGCGGAGAAATCCGTCAGATGATGCCGCCATATATGCTGGATGGAAGAAACACAGTGGAAATGCTGATTTCCAATATGAATTATGCCAGAGTCAGCGGATGCGTGGTTACACAGGAGTATATTGATGGCAACCAGGATCATTACTTATTAGAATGCAGGAAGAAGTATCCAAAAAGGATAAAGGTTTGCTGCCTTTATGAAGAAAAAGAGATCAAAGATGAGTGGATCGAACAATTTGATGGAATCAAAATTTGTGCAGGCAGATTGAAAGATCAGAATCTGCTGCATCATAAGAAATTTTTGAAAAAGCAGAACGGTTGAAGAAATTTATTTCTATTGATATGGCAGATGGGGATGCGCAGACAGCTGAAATGGAACAGCTGATTGGAAAATATCCGGATCTTCGTATTGCAATCGGACATTTTGGAATGGTTACGACAGACGGATGGGAAAAACAGATTGCACTGGCAAAGCATGAACATGTATATGTCGAAAGTGGCGGGATCACCTGGTTATTCCACAAAGAATTTTATCCATATCCGTCAGCGGTGAAAGCAATCCGTACAGCGGTCGATATCTGCGGGATTGACAAATTAATGTGGGGAAGCGATTATCCGCGCACAATGACAGCCATTACTTATGATATGAGTAAGGATTTTATAGAAAAAACAACGGAATTATCAGAAGAAGAAAAGATAAAATTTCTGGGAGAAAATGCAAGAGCATTTTATGGATTTGAGGAATTGGAAGTCCCGGAAAAAATAAGAAACATGGTGGAATAAACAAGGAGGAGCAGCATGATCGTAAAAGGTACGTATTTTCAGAACAGTGAAGAAAAACCATTAGTGTATGGAGATGTGGAGATCCACAACATTCCGAGAAGGAGATTAAGAGGCGAGGAAGAGAAGGAAGGAATTATCGCAGAAAGTGTTTTTGTAGGATTCTGCGGTACAGATTACACTCTTATGAATATGGGGCGGGAGGGAAATTTAAAACAGAAGTTTCCGGAAGGCTGCAACAGACTGATCAATGGTCATGAAGGGGTTGTATGGGTTCCGGATGAAAACCGCTTTGCCATAGTGCTGATTCGTGGTGGAAACAGCTATGATCCTACGAGATATACCGAAGAAGAAACTTATTTTGAGTACGGATGCGATCAGGCAGATGGGTTATTTTCTGATAAAAACTATTATAATCCGGATATGCTTCTGAAAATACCGGACGGATATGTGAAAGATGGAAAAATACCGCTTTCAATATGCAAAAAGCTTGTGTTTAGCGATCCATATGCCTGCATGATCTTTCAGAGAGAACGGATGGAGGATATCGGGGAAGCACAGAATTTCAGGGTGAAAATGGCACAATATAAATGCAGCGAAGCAGAAGCGAGGGAGATTGCCAGAAAAGAGACATTTGACAGAGTATGTATTTTTGGTCTTGGAACAACCGGAATGTTCATTGGAGATCTGATCCATCAGCGTTATCCGGATGCAAAGATCGTATTTGTGGCAAGAAGTGAAGAGAGCAGTCCGAAGGTTTCCTTTGCATTAAAACAGGCGGGTGCATCTTATGTGAGAAGTGCTTTTGACACAAACGAAGAACTTGCAGATGCGATCCGGAAAAAATTAGGTGGCACTGCAACGGTATTTATCGGTTCCAGCGGAGCTGCGATCGAACATGAGATCGCATTCCGCTATGGCGTGCTGGGCTGTAATGGGATTTATAATTCGTTTTCGTTAGGACCGGAAATTACATTTGATACGATGCCGTTTGGATTTAAAAATCAGGTGATTTTTGGTTCCATTAATTTCCGGCAGGATCATATGGAAGAGGCAATCCGGATTCTTTTGGACAGCTGCTATGATGAAATCGTAGAGCTGATCGATAAAGACGAATTTACCGAAGATCCGGTGAATGCATATGAAAATAAAATATATGCAAAAGGGGCACCGATGAAAACAGCAGTTATCTGGAATGAACAGTATATCATCTAAAAAGGTGATTTCATAAACTGTTTGGGAGTGATCCCCTTGTATTTGTTAAATGTTTTTATAAAGTAACTTTCATCATTAAATCCGCAGGAGATAGCAACTTCCCGGATAGTGATATCCTTTGTGGAAAGCATCTCACTGGCACATTCGATCCGGTAATAATTCAGATAGTCGATCGGAGTACGCCCTGTCAGGCTGCGGAAATAGCGGCAGAAGTATTTGGGATTCATGCCGGCAATGCGGGACAGGTCGTCCAGACTGATATTATTGCTGTAATTATCGGATATAAAAGTAAGCACATTCTTAACAGAAGAGATCCGCTCTGCAGAAATGATATTCTGGTGTGCCTGCTCGTACAAATGTTCATGGATAATCGTCCCCAGAAGGTGATACAGGTAGCCTTGTACCATAAATTCATAACCTGTCTTTTTGCTGGATAAAGCATGGCAAAGGTCATGGACTATGGCAGGAACTGTCTCAGAAGTCTCTGAGAGGCGGGTATTGACCGTGATCTTCTGATCGATAATGTCCCTGATGATCCGGGAACATGCGTGATTATTCTTCAATAAAATCTGCAGATCAAACACGATGCATTCGTAAATACAGTCATGCGGAGTGCCTCCATGAAGCATTCCGCTGGTGATAAAAATAACATCGCCAGCCTGACAAAGCATTGTCGATTTTTCCAGTTTCAGCTGGAATGTACCCGAGATGATACGAATAATTTCATATTGTGTATGCCAGTGATACTGCATGTCATAGCGTGGGCTGTGCGGTGTCTGGTGATAAAAAGCAATAGGGAAATTAAAGGTTCCCTGCTGCGCTCTTTCCTGATAATCAATATATTTCATAAAATTCTGTCCCCATAGTAAAAGAAGTGAATATTGTACTGCTTTTTTATAGTATAACACTTTTGTTTTTGGTGTGCAAACACTATAATTCAAATTAAACAAATGCCTGTGGGCAAAAAAGTTAAGGGGGAATTACATTATGGCAGAGAGCAGATTAATCGGTGCATATCCGGTAATTGGTATCAGACCTACGATCGACGGACGTAGAGGACCGATCAAGGTTCGCCAGAGTCTTGAAGACCAGACAATGGGTATGGCAAAAGCAGCAGCAAAATTATTCGAGGAGAACATTAAGTATTCCAATGGTGAACCTGTAAAAGTTGTGATCGCTGACACAACGATCGGACGTGTTGCAGAAGCTGCAGCATGTGAAGAAAAGTTCAGAAGAGAAGGAGTAGCTATTACTCTTACAGTGACACCATGCTGGTGCTATGGTTCTGAAACAATGGATATGGATCCTACAACGATCAAAGGTGTCTGGGGTCTTAACGCAACAGAGAGACCAGGTGCTGTTTACCTTGCAAGTGTTTTGGCAACACATGCGCAGAAAGGTCTTCCGGCATTCGGTATCTATGGACATGATGTAGTAGAAGCTGACGATTCTACAATCGGAGATGACATTAAAGAAAAATTATTGAGATTTGGACGTGCAGCCGTTGCAGCAGCAACTATGAGGGGCAAATCTTACTTACAGATCGGTTCCATCTGTATGGGTATCGGCGGATCTATCATTGATTCTGATTTCATGGAGTCTTACCTTGGAATGAGAGTAGAGTCTGTAGACGAAGTGGAGATTATCCGTCGTATGACAGAAGGAATTTATGATGAAGCTGAATTCCAGAAAGCTCTTGCATGGGCAAAAGAAAAATGCAAGATGGGTTATGACAAGAACCCTGACTTTGTAAGAAAGAGCGATGAAGAAAAAGAAGAACAGTTTGAGTTCGCTGTTAAGATGGCAGTTATCATCAAAGACCTTATGAATGGTAACAAGAATCTTCCGGAAGGCTGCGAAGAAGAAGCAGTTGGACACAACGCACTTGCTGCCGGCTTCCAGGGACAGAGACAGTGGACAGACTTCTATCCGAACGGCGACTTCGCTGAGGCTGTGTTAAATACATCCTTTGACTGGAATGGAGCAAGAGAACCATACATCCTTGCAACAGAGAACGACGTACTTAACGGATTAGGTATGTTATTCATGAAATTATTGACAAACAGAGCACAGATGTTCGCAGATGTCCGTACATACTGGAGCGGAGATGCTATTAAGAGAGTGACAGGATATGACATCGAAGGTGTAGCAAAAGAGGCTGATGGTGTGATCCACCTGATCAACTCCGGAGCATGCTGCTTAGATGCAAATGCTGAAGCAAGAGATGCAGAAGGCAATCAGACCATGAAGCCTTGGTATGAGGTGACAAAAGAAGACCAGGATGCAATTATGGCAGCTACAACATGGTGTGCAGCTGACAACGGATACTTCCGTGGCGGCGGATTCTCTTCAAGATTTGAGACAACAGCTACAATGCCTGCAACAATGGTTCGTCTGAACCTTGTAAAAGGATTAGGACCTGTTATGCAGATCGCAGAAGGATGGACAGTAGGTCTCCCGGCAGATGTTTCTGATACTCTGTGGAAGAGAACAGACTACACATGGCCATCTACATGGTTTGCTCCAAGATGTGATGGTAAAGAAGGTTCTGCATTCAAGACAGCTTATGAAGTAATGAATAACTGGGGTGCTAACCACGGTGCGATTTCTTATGGACATATTGGTGCGGATCTGATCACACTCTGCTCCATCTTAAGAATTCCGGTAGCTATGCACAACGTAGAAGACAAAGATATCTTCAGACCAAAAGCATGGGATGCATTTGGAATGGATAAAGAAGGTGCTGATTACAGAGCTTGTGCAGTATATGGACCAATGTATAAATAGTCATTAGACAAAGAAATAAAAATCAGACAAAAAAGTCGGGAATCTGAAAACCGATTCCCGACTTTTTTATTTTGCCTAATGAAGGACTTGCATGGATCATAATAGTGCAGATTGATTTACTGTGGCTTTTCGTTTGACACATCCGGATGGAGAAACTGGTACTGGACAGCTTCGTTGACTCCTGTTGACATAACACCGACAATGATGTTTCCACTTTCCAGATACCATACATTACCTTTGGCGGTTCCCATATCGGAATCGAAACCGCTCTCGCCATACGCCTGGGTAGTTTCGTCACAAAGGGTTTGATAAACATTTTCCAGATCATCTTTTGACTCTGGAATATATAACCACGCCATACTCATTAGCCTGTCATTGTCATCAAACATATATTTAATAGTTCCTGACATGTCATGGAAATCTTTACTAAAAGTATAAGTGGTTCCGGAATAAGTGGAAGGATAAGAGTCCAAAGGCTCTCCCTCCAGGGCTAATACCTCGTCAAGAGTATTTTCCCATGTGATTTCTGTGAAAGGACATTCGGCTTTTTTGGATCGTCCACAGCTGCAGATGAAAAGACACATTGCAATGAGGAAAAGCAGAATGACAGATTTTCGTAATCGTTTCATGATAACCTCCGTAATAATTTTATAGATTATTTCGTACCCGGTTATTGTACAATATGCGTGACATGAAAACAAGAATATTTGCTAAAAAAATAAAATATAACGTATTGTGCAAAAAAAATGAAAATATATTCATTACTTAGCCTGTATTTGTGAAAAATGTCGGCAATTCCTTGACTGAAAGCCAAATTGATTATATACTATTAACAATAAAAGCGAGTTGGGGCATGTGATTTTTGTTATGCAGTCAACTATGGAGGTAAAAGTAAGTGGAAAAAATTAAACAAAACGCATTTGTAAAAAAAGTGGGCTTTAACAGAATTATTCTGGTTCTTGTAATGCTGGTAATGTACTTATCATTTGGATTACTGACCGGAGGAAAGTTCTTTGGAATGTCCCGTATCATGGACACAATGAACTATGTTTATTTTCTGGGATTCCTTTCCCTGGGAGTAACATTCGTTATTGCAACAGGCGGTATTGATTTCTCTATCGGACCAGTAATGTTCTGTTGTGCATTGGTGTCTGGTTACAGTTTTCTGACACATGGAATACCAATGGCTGCTGCTTTGATCTTAAGCGTGGTGATCGGTCTTCTATTTGGTATTTTTAACGGATATCTTGTAGCATACTGGAAAATACCACCATTTATTGTTTCAATGGCAAGCATGAACATTGCAAAAGGTATTGCAGCTGTATTTACAAAAACACAGTCTGTGAGCTGGCCACAGTCTTCAGATGCTAATGGCTGGTATAGAAATTTTGTAAAAGCAGGAAATGTTCCGACAGGACTTATTATTTTCCTCGCTGCAGCAATTATTTGTGGAGTTGTATTAAACAAGACAAAGGCTGGTCGTTATATCCTCTGCCTTGGAAGTAATAAAGAAGCAGTCAGACTTTCTGGCGTAGATGTAAAGAAATGGGAAATGCTGGCATATGTTATCTGTGGAATTCTGGTTGGTATAGCAGCTATCTTCTATGTTGGTGCTTACACAACTGTACAGCCTGGTTATGGTGATCAGTATAACAATGAAGCGATTGCCGGATGTGTAATGGGTGGTACATCCATGGCGGGTGGTTTGGCATCTATTGGCGGTACTGTAATTGGTGTACTTATCATCTCTCTGTTACAGCAGGGTATTCTTGCTCTTGGATTCTCAAAAGACTATCAGTTCATTATTACAGGAATTATTGTTATTGCAGCTGTTTATGCAGACGTATCTGCAAGACGTAGAAAGAATTAGTGATAGTACGAAGAAAGGATAGGTAAGAATAATGGGTGATATTATTTTAACAATGAAAGGTATTGATAAATCTTTCCCTGGTGTCCATGCATTGGATCATGTCGATCTGGAAGTGAGAAAAGGAGAAGTTCTCGCTCTGATGGGTGAAAATGGTGCTGGTAAATCCACATTGATGAAAGTATTGACAGGTATCTATAAAAAAGATTCCGGTACTATTACATATGAAGGAAAAGAAGTTGAATTCAAAAATACAAGAGAAGCGCAGGATGCAGGTATTGTGATCGTGCATCAGGAGCTGAACATGCTTGGTCATTTAACAGTGGCACAGAACTTATTTATCGGTCGTGAATTCAAGAAAGGAATTACAATCGATGATAAGAAGATGAATGAAGAAGCAAAGAAATTGTTCGATAGGTTGAACGTGGACATTGATCCAAAAGAAAAAATGTCCAATTTGACAGTCGGAAAACAGCAGATGTGTGAGATCGCAAAAGCGGTTTCCTTTGATGCAAAGGTAATTATCTTTGATGAGCCTTCCGCAGCACTTACAGAGGCAGAGATTGAAGAAATGTTCAAAATCATCAGGGATCTGAAGAAAAAAGACATTGCGATGGTATATATATCACATCGTATGGATGAGATCAAAGTGATCACAGACCGTGTTACAGTCATGCGAGATGGTACATATGTTGGTACACTGATCACAAATGAATGTACAAAAGAAGACATCATCAACATGATGGTTGGTCGTGTTATTTACGAAGATCCTAAGACAGAAAGTGCTGTGCCGGAGGATGCGCCAGTTGTGTTAAAAGTAGAACATCTGAATGCAGGCAAGATGGTGCAGGATGTAAGCTTTGAACTTCACAAGGGTGAGATCCTTGGTTTCTCCGGTCTGATGGGAGCGGGGCGTACAGAGACAGCCAGAGCTTTATTCGGAGCAGATCCGAAAGAGAGCGGAGATATATATGTTAACGGTGAGAAAGTGACGATCAACTGTCCACAAGATGCTGTTAAGTGTGGTATCGGATATCTTTCAGAAGATAGAAAGCGGTACGGAGTAGCTGTTCAGAAGACTGTCGCTGAAAACACGACAATGGCTACTGTACATCAGTTTATGAGAGGTATTTTCATTAACAGGAAGAAAGAAGCGGCAGTGGCACAGGAATATGTAGATGCATTGGCAACAAAAACTCCTAGTGTGGATCAATTAGTTGTGAACTTATCTGGTGGTAACCAGCAGAAAGTAGTTATTGCAAAATGGCTGACCCGTGATAGTGATATCCTTATTTTCGATGAGCCTACAAGAGGTATTGACGTAGGTGCCAAGAATGAGATTTATAAATTAATGAACAAATTGGCGGCAGAAGGTAAATCCATTATTATGATCTCGTCTGAGATGACAGAAATCCTGCGTATGAGCGATCGTATCGTGGTTATGTGCGAAGGCAAGAAAACAGGTGAGATTGGTATTGCGGAAGCAACTCAGGAAAAAATTATGAATCTTGCAACTCGCGAGATCGATTAGGAGGAGAAGGAAGATGTCAAAGAAAACAAACTTTGGTAAAATAAATGGACGTGAAGCCATGGTAGTCGGCATCATCATTGTGATGGTTGCACTCTTCAGTATTCTTAGTCCTACGTTTAGAACTTATTCAACATTTGTAAGCGTATTAGATATGTCTTACTACATTGCGCTTATGGCGATCGGAGTAACATTCACATTGATCACCGGCGGTGTAGATCTTTCGATTGGTACAGCCCTGTTTGGTGGATATCTGATCGTACACAAAGATGTGCCTGTAGTGGTAGCATTGATCGCATGTCTGGTACTCAGTATTCTGATCGGTGCTTTAAATGGTTTTCTGGTAGCCATTATGGATCTGCCACCTTTCCTTGCAACTCTTTGTACCTGCATGATAACAAGAGGTCTAGGTTCTTTGCTCAGTGGCGGATTTGGTGTTTCCTGGCCGTCTTCCTTAGAGCCGGAAGGATGGTTCAGAAAGATTTTCAGGTTTACGGTAAATGGAAAGGTAATTCCAATTGGTATTGTAGTTGTTGTAGTGCTTGTTCTTCTTATGAATTTTATATTAAAACATACGAAGATCGGACGTTATACAATTGCTATCGGAAGTAATAAAGAAGCAACAAAATTAGCTGGTGTAAATGTTAAATTTTATCATGTGTTTGCATATGTGATCTCTGGTTTCTTTGCCGGACTTGCAGCAATTGCATATTCAGCAACATACGTAACAATTTATCCGGGTTCAGGAGCAGGATTCGAGCTGGATGCTATCGGTGGAGCGATTGTCGGAGGCGTATCTGCCAGCGGTGGTGTTGGTACGATCACAGGAGCATTCCTTGGTGTTTTAGTCATTACACTTATGAAAGTTGGTTTGCCATTCATTGGATTACAGGCAAACTGGCAGCAGATTTTTACAGGTCTTGTTTTGATCGGCGCTGTATTGATCGATGTTGTAAAAAAGAAAAAATAAATTATTTATGATATGATGTCGTCGGACTTCATATAGATCATTTAAACCCTAAAGGAGGAATTAAAAATGAAAAAGAGAATTTTGGCAATTGTACTTGGTACAGCAATGACACTCTCAATGGTAGGATGTGGAGGAGCTAAAGAGGAAACTCCAGCTACTACACCGGACACAAAAGCACCGGCAGCTTCTACTGAGGAAGCAGCAGCACCGGCTGAGACAGCAGGTGGCGATTATCACTTCGAAGTGATCGTAAAGAGTTTCCAGTCTACATACTGGCAGGCAGCTGTTAAAGGTATCGAAACAGCTTGTGGAGAATTAGGTGTTACAGCAAATGCTAACGGACCAGCAAACGAAACTGATATCGCTGATCAGATACAGATGTTAAACGATGCTATCCAGAAAGCTCCAGACGGAATTGGTTTGGCAGCATGTGATACAAACTCCGTACTTGACTCCCTTACAGCAGCTTTAAATGCTGGTATTCCGGTAGTTTGTTTTGATACAGGTGTATCTGATGCTCCAGAAGGATCTGTAGCAGCAACTGTTGCAACAGATAACAAAGCAGCAGGTGCATGCGCAGCTACAAATATGTATCCGGTGATCAAAGATGTTGTTGCAGCAGCTACAGCAGACAAACCAGTTAGAATTGGTGAAGTTAACCAGGATGCTACAGGTCTTAACATTCAGGAACGTGGACTTGGTTTCATTGATGAAATGATCAAACTTTGTACAGCAGATGGCAAAAAAGTTGCAGTAGTTGGTAATGAGTTCTATGTAAACAACTGCTCTGACAAGGGTGATGAGAAAACAGCAGAAGTTATCATCGAAGTAGGTGTTCCAGCTCAGACAACTGTAGACTTAGCAGCTACAGAAGCAAACAAGATCATGTCAAAAGCTGATACAATCGCTATCTTTGGTTCTAACCAGACAACAGCTGAAGGTGTTATCACAGCTAACGAAACATTAAACAAATTAGCAACAGATCCTGCAGAAGGAATCATCGGTGCTGGATTCGATGCTGGTACACCACAGAAAGCTGCTATCAACAATGGCAAATTAATCGGTTCTGTAACACAGTCTCCATTAATGATGGGTTACAAAACTATCTACACATTAGTAGATGTCTGCAATGGTAAAACAGTAGAAGATATCCCTATGGATGGTTACTGGTACAATGCAGACAATATGGAAGACGAAGATATCGCTCCAAACCTTTACGACTAATCTGTATCTCTGATGGATTAAAGTGAATAAGTAAAAATTAGGGATCGGATTTATCCGGTCCCTTTTTGACAGTATGGGTTCAGAAATACAGAATTTGTAGTTACTGTTCACACGGCAACAACAAATTGTATTAAAATTTCATAAAATAAATACAACGAACACTTTTTTTGTTGTGCAAATTGTATTATAATAAAAAATAATATATACTATGGGAGGTATACAAATGTTAAAAGGAATTCCAAAAATTCTTTCACCTGAATTATTAAAAGTTTTAGCAGAAATGGGACATAGTGACAGACTGGTTATTTCTGACGGAAATTTCCCGGCAGAATCTATGGGTAAAGATGCGATCGTTATCCGCTGCGACGGACATGGCGTTCCGGAAATTTTAGATGCCATTTTACAGGTATTCCCATTGGATATCTATGTTGAGAAACCTGTAAATCTTATGGAAGTAATGCCGGGTGATAACGTTGAAACACCAATCTGGGATACATATAAAGAGATCATTGCAAAATACGATGACAGAGGCGCAGACGCAGTTGGAAATATTGAACGTTTTGCGTTCTATGATGAAGCAAAGAAAGTGTATGCGATCATTGCAACCGGTGAAACAGCTCTTTATGCAAATATTATGTTGCAGAAGGGTGTTGTGGTGGATTAAGATCCGGATGATAAAAAAGGGAGAGGGCTTTTGCTCTCTTCCTGGATATAAATTAAGGGAAATGCAGCAGAAGGCGAGGGACAGATTTTATGTTATATCAGGTTGAATCCATGTTTGATGATATGGAAAAGAAGATGAGAAGGCTGAAAAAACAGAAGTATGAAGAAAACATGGAAAACTTTATGGCGGCAAATGAAGCCTATTTTTTGGAGATGGAAGCTTATTTGGATAAAGGTGATCCGGAAACAGCGGCAAAAGAGATTGCAGAGGTGTTTGTGGAAGCTGTAAAGAGCCGATATGAAGTGAAAGGGAAGATAAAAGGTACCGTACAGGCGGATCTTAATTTTTTTATGATTTATTATGTGTTCCCGGCTATTCTGAAGAGAAACCATGAATATGCAAAACTGCTTGCGGACACCTTGTGCGAGACATGGGGCAGCAGTTTCAAAAATAGCAAAATAGGTTATACGGATTACGAGACATTATACAAGGCATTTAGAGAAAAAATATTCGGGATTTTTTAAAAAATGGGGGAAATATGAGCAGATATTTTTTGGCGATTGATATTGGTGCTTCCAGTGGAAGACATATTTTAGGCAGTGTTGAAAATGGCAAGATCGTATTAGAAGAAGTATATCGTTTCTGGAATGGAATGGATCATGTAGATGGAACGCTTTGCTGGGACGTTGACAGATTATTCAATGAGATTATTGCCGGAATGAAAAAATGTAAAGAAATCGGCAAAATTCCGGTAAGTGTAGGTATTGACACATGGGGTGTTGATTTTGTACTTTTAGACAAAGAAGATAATATTGTTGGACAGACAGTTGGTTATCGCGATCACAGAACAGAGGGAATGGATGAGGAAGTGTATAAGATTATTTCAGAAGATGATCTATATGCAAGAACCGGTATCCAGAAAGCAATCTATAACACGATTTATCAGCTGATGGCAGTGAAAAAGACACATCCGGAATATCTGGAAAAAGCAGAAACAATGCTGATGATCCCGGATTATTTCCATTTTAAATTGAGCGGAAAGAAAGTACAGGAATATTCAGAAGCGACAACTTCCCAGTTGATAAACCCTGTAACAAAAGACTGGGATTATGAACTGATCGATATGTTGGGATTCCCAAGAGGAATTTTCCAGAAGGTATTGATGCCGGGTACGACGATCGGAAGCCTGACGAATGAAGTGAAGGAATTAGTAGGATATGATTGTAAGGTAGTACTGCCACCTACACACGATACGGCATCTGCAGTTATGGCAATTCCTACCAATGCGGAAGATACCTGTTATATCAGTTCGGGAACATGGTCATTAATGGGCGTGGAAATGGCGGAAGCGAACTGCTCACAAAAGAGTAAAGAGGCAAACTTCACAAACGAAGGCGGATATGGCGGAAAAATCACCTATCTTGCTAACATTATGGGACTTTGGATGATCCAGTCTGTACGTAACCAGCTGGCTCCGGATATGTCTTATGGCGATTTGTGCGAACAGGCTTCCCATGAGACAATCCAGGCAGTTGTTGACTGTCAGGATTCAAGCTTCCTTTCTCCTGATGATATGGTGGAGGCAGTAAAAGATTATTGCAGAAAAACGAATCAGGAGGTTCCTGAGACATTACCGGCACTCGCAAGCGTGATTTATAATTCTCTGGCAAAATGCTATGCTGAGAAGCTGGAGGAAATCCAGAAGATCACAGGCGTGAAATATGACAAGATCAATATTATCGGTGGTGGTTCCAATGCGGCATATCTGAATGAACTGACTGCGAAATATACAGGAGTGGGAGTTCATGCAGGTCCTGGTGAGGCAACTGCTATTGGAAATATTTTGTCTCAGATGTTGGAAGACGGAACCTTTGCAGACTTAAAAGAAGCAAGAAACTGTGTTGCTGATTCTTTTGAGATTAAAATCTACTAAAAGAAATAATATTTTGTAAAGTAAGGAAGGCATGGTAAGATAAATGGCAGGCTGTAAAACAAAAACGATCTGTTTTACAAACAACAAAGGTGGAAGCGGAAAGTCGACAACATGTGCTAATTTAGCATTCGAACTGACATCTGCAGGGAAAAAAGTTCTTTTGATCGATGGAGATATGCAGTTAAATCTCTCACTCTCCTTCTTTGATGAAGAACGGGTTCTTGAAATGGCGGAATGTGAGGAGAATTTATACTACGCAATAAAAAACAAACGGGATTTAAGTGGATATATCGTACATACGCCATATGAGAATCTGGATCTGATTCCGTCCTCGACTTTGATGAGCCAGATAGAATACGAGCTTTTTACAATGATACAGAGAGAGTATGTGTTGAAAAAGTGCTTGCGCAGCATTTATGAAAAAGAACTTTATGACTATGTCCTGATCGATGCGCCTCCGACTCTTGGAACGTGGGTGATCAATATTTTGTGCGCAGCAGATTATGTGATCGTTCCTGTGGAGGCGTCCCCATGGGGATTGTTCGGACTGGCAAATATGTTTGATTTTTTAAATGGAATCTCTGAAATGACAGAAGCAAAGATTATGGGAGTACTGATCACAAAGGTAGATGAAAGAAAGAATTATTATAAGCAGACGAGAGAAATCCTGGCAGGCTATGATAATATAAATGTATTTGAAACATTCATCCATGTTGATACTTCTGTCGAGTGGGCACAGGATAACTCTGTACCGGTTTCGGTATACAAGAAGAGTACAAGAAGTGCAAAGGAATTTCAACAATTAGCAAGGGAGGTCATGGATTATGGCAGTAGGTAAGGGAAGTATGGCCAGAGCATCAAAAGCAGCTGACAATACATCAGTATCAAAAGAAACAAAAAGAACAACAGCAAAAACGACAGCAAAAACGACAGCGAAAACAAAAGCTGTAACGGCAAGTAAAGTGATTTCCGGAACTTCAAAAGAAGTGATGCAGATGATCGAGTATCAGAAATCCGATCAGGTATTGGATCGTGAACCGGAAGAAAATGAAACCTTTGGTGTTGGAGACGCAATGCCAATTTATTTCTTCTAAAATTGATACAAAATATAAAAGGAGTATCGCAAAATGACTGGGGACAGTGATAAGCGATGCTCCTTTTTGTTGTTACAAAATGAATTTTTTTAACAGGACGAAAAACAATATATATAGAAGAAACAGCTACCGGATAATTTCTGATAGAACGGATAAATCAGAATTTAAAACTAAATGAGCAGGAAAATCAAGTTCTTCTAGTAGCGGAAAAATATACTGCATATTTCCGATGTTTTTCTTGCCGTGGCTGTCGCTGGAGAGGAGAACAGGAAGATCCAGCTTTTTACATATGCTTAAAATCCTGCGGCAGTTTTCCTGACCGTTTATGCGGTAAGCGTCCGGCATGAGAGAACCGTTGTTGATTTCCGGATAAACATGTTTTTCTTTGGCAATCTCAAGCAGGTATTCGAAATCTACCGGAAAACGTGCATCATCAATATGTCCTAAAAAACGGACTTTAGGATGATCCATTGCGCAGATATATGCAGAAGAGAGATCTTTGTCATGGTAAGGCTTGAAAATCGGTGGGTGAATGCTAATGATCGCATAATCTAATGCGGATAAGATCTCATCATCCAGATCAACATCACCTGCAGTATTTATAATATTTAATTCTGCACCATAAAGCACTCTGATTCCAAAACGATCCCGGTCTGCCAATTTCAGGCTTTGGAAATAAGAAGGCTTTGCAGAAGATGAAGTGGCAGGACCGTGATCGGAAATGCCGAAAAGAGAAAGTCCTGATTCGGAAGCGCACCGGATCATGTCTGTGATGGTGTCTTCTGAACCATGTCCGCTGCTGATGCTGTGCGTGTGTAAATCAGCATAAATGGGATATTTGCTGTTAAAATTTGAAAAAGTATTACTATTTATCATAAAGAAACCTTTCTGAAAATACACTGTAAAATTGTGCGATGTTACAAGAAAATATAAAAAAACAATATTTGACTTGTAAAATCTGGCAATAAATCTGGATAAAACAAAAAACTTTACCATAATTATAACCTATAAAAAACTATTTTCCAATATGAAATTTGAAAAAACAAAGATAAAACAAGAAGAAAACAATAAAAACAACTAAAAACAAGTGTGAAAACCACATAAAACATAATGTATAATGAAAAATAAAGAGAAATAATCAAAAGAAAATGTTGTTTTCTGTTGACTTTATAAATAAACCATAATATAATCATAGTATCGGAATAAAGAGAATCCTGTCATTGGGATAAGAGAGGACGAAGCATGGAAAACAAACAAAGGATCATACAGGAATTAGTTCCTGGTAAACAGATTACTTTGGCACATATCATTGCCAACCCGGATCCGATACTTTACCAGAAGCTGGGATTGAATCCTGCTGTGGAATATGCGAAAGCTGCGATCGGCGTCCTGACGGTCAGCCCGGCGGAGACAGCGATCATCATGGCAGATATAGGGATTAAGTCAGCCGGTGTAGAACTTGGGTTTGTAGACAGATTTTCAGGGTCGGTGATCGTGACAGGCACAGTGTCAGAAGTAGAGGCATCGATTCAGGCAATTTTGCAGTATGTGGAGAATACGCTGGGGTATGCGGTCACACCTGTAACCCGCACGTAAGTGATATATATGAAGAAGATCATTTTAATGGGGCGCAGTGAAGCAGGGAAGACAACTCTGACACAGGCACTTCGGGGTGAGAAGATTACATATAAGAAGACACAGTACATTAATCATTATGACGTGATCATAGACACACCGGGGGAATATCTGCAGACAGGAAAACTTGGAAGAGCATTGGCGTTATATTCTTACGAAGCTGATGTGGTAGGACTTCTGGCATCATCGACAGAACCGTTTTCCTTATATCCGCCGAATATCACCTGCATGGTGAACCGGGATGTGATAGGGATCGTGACCAAGATCGATAAAGAAGATGCAGATACCGAACTTGCGACCAGATGGTTACAGAATGCCGGCTGTAAGACAATTTTCTATGTGAACTCCAAGACCGGTGAAGGAGTTTCTGATATTTTGGAATACCTCCGGGAACCGGGAGAGGTAATGCCTTGGGAAGAAGGGACCAATTAAATCCGAACTGTTATTTTATATCCTGATATAAAATAATCAAATAAATAAAAACCAAAAAGGAGAACAAAAAATGGCACTGAACGAATACGAAATCAAAAAAATGATGTGTGATGTAGGA
>ERZ827197.1449-NODE-1449-length-19271-cov-5.977623_pt1 | contig 19271 bp, 15 predicted proteins | sample MGYA00519867_ERZ827197 | MGnify/ENA primary metagenome ERZ827197 (study PRJEB31778, sample SAMEA3449278) | human gut metagenome | biome: human gut; feature: human-associated habitat; material: faeces | place: United Kingdom | collected 2010/2012 ...
ACTTCACCAGCGAGCCCAGCTTCCCCGCTGAGCTGGACCGTGTGTACAAGATCACCGAAGGCGTTATGCGCAGCCTGATCATTGCTCACGAGGAGTAATCCTTTCGTGATGGAAAAGGAGTCCGTACTATGTTGAATGTTGTTGCCATCATGGGCCGCCTTGTGGCGGACCCTGAACTGCGCACCACGCCCCAGGGCACCAATGTGTGCAGTTTCCGCATCGCCTGCGACCGCAATTTTGCACGTCAGGGCGAGCAGCGTCAGGCCGATTTCATTGATATCGTCGCTTGGCGTTCGCAGGCCGAGTTTGTGAGCAAGTATTTCCAGAAGGGCAGTCTGATCGCCATTGACGGCAGCATCCAGACCCGCCAGTATCAGGACAAGAACGGCAACAACCGCACGGCTTTTGAGATCGTGGCCAACAACATCAACTTTGCAGGCCCCAAGAACAGCAATGCAGGCGGCGGAGCAAATTATCAGAATTCTGCTCCGTCCTACCAGAACGCAGCCCCTGCCCGTCCGGCCGCTGTGGAGGCAGCTCCCAGCTATTCCGCCGGCAATGCCGATGACTTTGCCGTCATCGACGACAGCGACGACCTGCCGTTCTGACACGAAACGGTCCATCCGTTAAAAATCCAATAGGAGGTAATAAGCAATGGCTTTTGAAAGAACCGAAGGCTCTCGCCCCGCACGCCCCATGCGTCGCGGCCGCAAGAAGGTTTGCAGCTTCTGTGTCGATCGCATCGACACCATCGATTACAAGGACGTGCCCCGTCTGCGTAAGTACGTCTCTGAGCGTGCAAAGATCATTCCCCGCCGTGTCACCGGCACTTGCGCTTATCATCAGCGCGCACTGACCGTGGCTATCAAGCGTGCTCGTCACGTTGCTCTGATGCCCTACGTCAGCGACTAATCTGAGATAATCAACTCAATCAAAATAATCAGCAATCAGCAAAGCGCCCTCACCGATGACAAGGTGAGGGCGCTTTTTGGTTGTCATTCAGGGGCATAAACAAAAGAGCTTCGAGAGATCCCGAAGCTCTTTTGTGCTTGATAGGTTACAGCGTCTTGCAGAACTCTTTCAGGTAGGCGCGGAACGCTTCGCCGATCTCGGGGTGCTGCAGGGCCAGCTCTACCTGTGCCTCAGCGACTTTGAGCTTGTTGCCCATGTCGTAGTGCTTGCCGGTGAACTCCACAGCCGTCATACCGCCGTAGTTGCGGGCATACTCGGCCATGGCGTCGGTCAGCTGGATCTCGCCGCCGGCACCGGGCTTGGTCCTGGCGAGGATGTCATAGATCTCCGGGGTCAGCAGCACACGGCCCAGAATGGAGTAGTTGCTGAACTCCTGACCCTTCTTGGGCTTCTCGATCATGTCGTCCACAAAGAAGTAGTTGTCGTGGATGGGGGTAGTCTTGAGGCTGCAATAACGGCTCACGTCGGCCCAAGGCACGGCGGACACACCGGCAGCCGGGCGGCCAAACTCTTCGTAGGCACGGATGAGCTGAGCGCAGACCGGGTCTTCGCCCCAGATGACGTCGTCACCATAGATGACCACAAAGGGGTCGTCGCCGGTGAAGGGCTTAGCCATGCTGACAGCGTGGCCGAGGCCGAGGGTCTGCTGCTGGCGGACGAAGAAGATGTTGGCCAGATTGGAGATGCCGAGGCACTCTTCCAGCATCTTCTCCTTGCCGGGAGCAGCAAGTTTTGCTTCCAGCTCGGGGCTGCGGTCAAAGTGGTCCTGGATGATGTCCTGATTGCGGCTCACGATGATAAGGATGTCGGTGATACCGGAGCGGACAGCCTCCTCCACCAGATACTGGATGGCGGGTTTGTCCACGAGGGGGAGCATTCCTTTGGGCATCGCCTTGGTGGCGGGCAGCACGCGGGTGCCAAGACCAGCGGCGGGGATGACTGCCTTGGTGACTTTTTTCATGGTTCAAACTCCTTCACATTTATAGCAATTCAACTTTTTAATGCAACAGCGTTGAATTGCATATCGCAAATATGCTGTTTGGATGTTGCACTAATTTCTTGACTTGCGATAGATTCACGGCTGGGTGTATCAGCCATAGAAAGCGTTGAGGATGGCCTGCAGATCCGGGCCGAGCAGCAGGGTGAACGCACTGCCGCAGACACTCAGGAACAGGACACAGAGAAAGACCGCGCCGAAGCTGACGCCGCCCTGGGCGCGGAGCACGGCCTGACGCTGCTGGGCATCGGGGAACTCAGACTGGATGCGGCGGATGTGGTCGGCGGCGCTCTTGCGGTAGAGCCACTTGCCGTACATACCGCGCACCAGCATCAGCACGAAGCTGAGGACAGAGCAGACGCGGGCAAATATCGTCAGAGCTGAAGCGCTCATGGCCGGGGCGAGGGCGCTGCCGGAGAGCTGGAGCATCTCGATAAAGGTGGGCGCTGCCAGCAGAAGTTCAGCGGCCAGAAAGCCAAAGGCCGGCTTCCACGCCTTGCGGTAGAAGAAGTAGAAGGGACCGAACAGCAGAGCCGAAAAGCTCATGGATACTTTGCTCTTCTGGAGCTGCATCCGGCTGTAAGCGGCGAGGTAAGCGGGAGCGGCGGGGCCGATATAGTCCAGCCAGTCCTGACGGTCGATGCCGTCCATCTTGGCCTCTTTGCCGAAGGCGTCCTCAAAAAACTCCTTCTCCGGGTCAGCGGAAGTGCCGAACTGACGGTACATCTGGGAGTAGTCGAAAGTCTCTTCACCGCTGCCGCGGGTAGAAGGAGGCTCCTGCCCCTCGGGGGGCAGCACAGCACCGCAGCAGCGGCACGTTTCCTCGTCCCGCAGGGTGCGCTCGCCGCAGGACGGACAGGTGCGGAGCTGGCTCTCCTCGTAGGGGAACTTCCACTCATAGCCGGCGGCGTGGGCGGGGCGGTGGATGCACTGGCCCAGCTTCTCGTAGCAGACGCGGTGATAAGGCGCACCGCAGTCGGGGCAGACCACGATGTCATCCTGAAGTGTGAGGGGCTTGCCGCAGCCCTCACACGGACAGCCATAGTATTTTGGCATAACATCCTCCAATGAATATGGTAGTTTATCAGTATTATACACTTAAAATGCGGAAAAGAAAAGGCGAAAATCTTCAAAATTCCAGCACAATGGTATTTTTTCCTCTTTACTTTATCATGGATTCTGGGTATACTAATGAAGTATCTGTGTATAAACTGTATCTTTTAGGAGTAAATCTCTCCGTCATTGGCCGAGTCCTCGGGCAGGCTTTCCTTCGTACAACCTCTCCGTCACGCCTACGGCGTGCCACCTCCCCTGGTAGGGGAGGGTTTGGCAGTCCCCGCAAAGTGAACGGTTTCGCCAGAGGCTCCCCTACCAGGGGAGCTGTTGAGCGCCAGCGAGACTGAGAGGTTGTACTAAGACGGGTCTGCCCGTGTGCGTGGCTGATGATGAAGAGGCTGCTCCTGTTCTTTGAGACGAGAGGAATAAAACGATGATCACCACTGATGAACTGAAAGTACAGCTGGCTGAATACCACACCGCTGTAAAGGACTTGGAGGAGGCGCTGGCCATCGACGCTTCCCGCAAGCGCGTGCAGGAGCTGGAGCACACCATGTCCCGCCCCGGCTTCTACGACGACGCTGAGCTGAGCAAGAAGGTCTTCGACGAGGTGGGCGACCTGAAGGGCAAGTTGACCCGCTTCGAGAAGCTGCAGGGCCTGTACGATGACGCAGAGACCATGCTGGTCATGCTGGACGAGGAGTACGACCCCGAGATGGTGCCGGAGGCCGAAGAGGCCGTCAACGCCGTGGGCAAGGCTGTGGACGAGCTGCAGCTGATGACCATGCTGAACGGTGAGTACGACCACAGCAACGCCATCCTGACCTTCCACGCAGGCACCGGCGGCACCGAGGCACAGGACTGGGCCGAGATGCTCTACCGTATGTACAACAAGTGGGCGCAGGCTCACGGCATGACCGTCGAGGTCCTGGATTATCAGGACGGCGACGAGGCCGGCATGAAGAGTGCTTCCATGATGGTCAAGGGCGCCAACGCCTACGGCCTGCTCAAGAGCGAGAACGGCGTCCACCGTCTGGTGCGCGTCTCTCCCTTTGACGCCAACGCCCGCCGTCAGACCAGCTTTGCTTCGCTGGAAGTCATGCCCGAGCTGGACAACACCATCCAGGTGGACATCCGCCCCGAGGACATCGAGATGCAGGTCTACCGCTCCTCCGGTGCCGGCGGCCAGCACATCAACAAGACTTCTTCCGCTGTCCGACTCATCCATAAGCCCACCGGCATCGTGGTCAGCTGCCAGACCCAGCGCAGCCAGTTCCAGAACCGCGACTACGCGATGGAAATGCTGAAGGCAAAGCTGTACCAGATCGCCAAGCAGCAGCACATGGATAAGATCGACGACATCAAGGGCGTCCAGAACGAGATCGCATGGGGCCACCAGATCCGCTCCTACGTCTTTATGCCCTACACGATGGTCAAGGACCACCGCACCAACTACGAGACCGGCAACGTGGACGCTGTCATGGACGGCGACCTCGACGGCTTCATCTTCGCTTACCTCAAGGCTGCAAGCCGTGGTGAGCTGCAGGATACCTAAAATCAGAGCATAACAAAAACGTCTGTACTTCGTTTGGAGGTACAGACGTTTTTCTTTTTATTCGAGGTCGCCGAGTATCCCCGGCCAGAGGGCTTCCTCCTGCCGCATGGCGACGAAGCAGCAGTCGAGGTACATCTTGTTTACGGCAGCGACGATGGTACCGCGCAGCAGACGCTTTTCGTCGGCGGCATCCGGGTCGAGGCCGCGGATGGTGCTGCCGGCACCGAAGATGTAGGGCAGGCAGTTCTCCACCTCGTCGCAGAAGTAGTCGTAGGCTTCGGCGGCGGTGCAGTGAGCCCGCTGCATCTGAAAGAGGGTGTCGATGTTTTCCAGCGAGAGGACATTTTTAGACAATACGATATAGATGAGAGAAGCCAGCTGTTCGCGGGAATACTTCTTTTTGACGGGGTGGGAGATGACTCCTTTCTTGACGTAGTTGCTCACCATGGAGGGGGTGAGCTCCACCCCGGGGAAGCCCCGGAAGCAGCTGTTGACGAGCTGCACGGTCTGGTCGAGATACAGCCCCACGGAGGGCAGCTCCCGGTAGCGCGGCAGGGAAAACCCGGCGGCGCAGGCCGTGACACGGCGTTTCATTTCCTGATTCATGGTGGTAGTATAGCGCATTTTTGAGTCGGGGTCAACCGTTTATGAAAACAATATTAAGAATTTTACAAATCGCTTGACAGGTTTTTGAAAAACTGATATAGTGGACTCACCGAACGTAAAAAATGCGGCGGACACCCGCCGGAATGGAGATAGATGAGATGAAACGAATCGTTGTGGACTCTTCCGCCAGCCTGTACAAGCTGGACGGCGTGGATTTTGCTGCTGTGCCTCTGAAGATCGTGACCGACGAGAGGGAATACCTCGACGACGGCACGCTGAACGCCGTGGAAATGGCGACTACCCTGCGCACCTATAAGGGCAAGACCAGCACCTCCTGCCCCAACATCGGCGACTGGCTGGAGGCTTATGAGGGCGCAGATGAAATTTATGCCATCACCATCACCGGCACCCTGTCGGGCAGCTGCAACGCCGCCCAGCTGGCCGCAGAAGAGTATCAGGCAGAGCACCCGGGTGCTCAGGTCTTTGTGCTGGACAGCCTGTCTGCCGGCCCGGAACTGGTGCTGCTGGCAGAGCATATCCGTGCGCTCATCGAAGAGGGCAGGGACTTTGACGAGGTGTGCGAAGAGATGCTGCGCTACCGTCACCACACCCATCTGCTGTTCTCGCTGGAATCGCTGGCGAATCTGGCCCGGAATGGCCGGGTGAAGCCCGCTGTGGCTGCTGTGGCGCGGATGCTCAACATCCGGGTCATCGGCAAGGCCAGCGATGTGGGCGAACTGGATGTCCTCTGCAAGACCCGCGGCGAGCACGGCGCTCTCGAGCGCATCGTGCTGGAGCTCAAAAGCCACGGCTACACCAACGGCAAGGTCATCATTGCCCACTGCGGCAACCCCGCCGCCGCCGAGCGCCTGATGCACATGGTGCGGGCTGTCTTCGAGGGCGCACAGGTGCGGGTGACCGAGTGCGGCGGCCTGTGCAGCTACTACGCCGAGCTGGGCGGCCTCATGGTGGGCTTCGAGGACGCGGACGCCTGAGCTTGAAATCTCCGCATCTCTGCGCTATACTATTCCCATAAAAATGCTGCCGAAAGGCAGCGGAGGAGGCGCAGATGTTCTTTCGGCTGCCGGTCGTACGGTTCTTCAATCGTGTCATCAACAGGGCCACGGTCACAGTGGCCCTTGTTTTGCTACAGATCGGCTGGCTGCTCTGGGCCTTCTTCTCCCTCACCGCCGGAAAGGTGTGGGTGAATGCGGGGCTGAATGTCCTCAGCCTCTTCATCACCCTCTACCTCGTGCGGAAGGACGAGAACAGCGACTATAAGATCATTTGGCTCGTCCTCATCGGGATGATGCCGCTGCTGGGCGGTGCGCTCTATCTGGCCTTCGGCAACAAGGCCCCCGCCAAGCGGATGCGCCAGCGGATGCAGGCGGTGGAGCGCCAGCACACCGCCGACCTCGCCCAGCAGCCGGGCCAGACCGACGCCCTCGACCCCGCCAGCAGGGGACTGAGCCGGTATGTTTCGGAGTACGGGCCATACCCCGCATGGAAAAACTCCACGGCAAAATATTACCCCTGCGGTGAGGCCATGTACCCTGACCTGCTGGCCGACCTCGAAAAGGCAGAGCGGTTCATCTTCCTCGAGTTCTTCATCGTCCGCACCGGCAAGATGTGGAAGGGGGTAGAGGACATCCTTGTCCGCAAGGCGGCGCAGGGGGTGGATGTCCGGCTCATCTACGACGATTTCGGCAGTCTGCTGGGTCTGCCGTCCGATTTCGTGGTGCAGATGGAGCGGGCGCATATCCGCTGCATCCCGTTCAACCCGGTGGTGCCGCTGGTGTCGCTGGTCATGAATCACCGCGACCACCGGAAGATCGTGGTCGTGGACGGAAATACAGCCTATACGGGCGGCATCAATCTGGCCGACGAGTATATCAATGAAGAAGAGAGATTCGGCTACTGGAAGGACGCAGCTCTCCGCACCGAGGGCGCGGCGGTCTGGAACTTCACGGTGATGTTCCTCGACCACTGGAACGCCTTCCGCCCCAGCGAGGAGGATTATGCGCCCTTTATGCCTCAGGCTGAGTCCCTGTCTGCCCAGTCGGACGGAGTGATACAGCCCTACGGGGACAGCCCGCTGGACGAAGAGGCTCTGGCCGAGACGGTCTACCTGAATATCATCAATCAGGCCCAGCGGTATGTCTATATCTATACGCCCTACTTCGCGGTGGGCGAGACCATGCTGGAAGCCCTCAAGGCGGCGGCAAAGCGGGGCGTGGACGTCCGGCTGGTGCTGCCGGGCATCCCGGACAAGAAGCTCATCTTCCGGCTGACCCGCTCCTATTATGTGCCGCTGCTCCGGGCGGGGGTGCGCATCTACGAGTTCACGCCCGGCTTTCTCCACGCCAAGTGCTACGTCAGCGATGACCGCGCCGCCGTGGTGGGCAGCATCAACATGGATTACCGCAGCCTCTTCCTCCACTTTGAGTGCGGGGCGCTGCTGCTCTATAACAGTCAGGTCATTGCTCTGCGGGACGATGTGCTTCGCACCCTGCCAGAGTGCCGGGAAGTGCAGCTGGCCGACTGCCGCACCTCGCTGGCCGGGACGCTGCTGGACAGTGTGCTCCGCCTGCTGAGCCCGCTGATGTGAGCGATACTGTGGTGGAATAAGTGGCGAAGTGACAACTTAATGATATATCTACGTTATATTTTATCACTTCGCCAACTTGGCGAAGTGCTTTGACTTGGCGAACTGGTCACTTCGCCAGCTGTGCTCATTTCGCCACGGTGGCGGAGTGACATTCTCGACGATGTTTCGTTTATAATTTCTCACTTCGCCAGATAACACGTCGGTCTCAGAGCACAGTTGTAAATTTTCTGCGTGGTGCTTGACTTTTGCGGGGAATCGCATATAATAAAGATGGTAAATGTGGAAGCCAATATGTCATTGACACACCCAAAAGGAAAAGACCCCCTCCCGGAGCTGCTATCTCCGAAAGGGGGTCCTTTTTAGTGCTTACGGCCCTTCAGCCATCCGTCAAGCCACTTACAAATGTAGTAAGAAGCTACATTTGCTCCGACGGACAGGATAAATGTGGAAATATACGCCATTGGACAACACCTCCCTTCCCATAAAACTGGGCGGGGTAGGCCGCAGGACAAGTATAACACAGTTTCCAACAAAAAGATACATAAATAAATAGACTCCTGTCGGGCTATACTACTCCCAAAGAGATGAAAGGGAGCGTAACGCTTATGACACAGAGACAAAAAGCTCTTCTGAGCTGTGCCGTGGCGGCGGCACTGCTGCTGTCCGGCTGCCGCAAAGGCAACAGCAATTCCGGCAGCATGAGCAGTTCGAACGCCATGTCCGGCTCGTCCGGCAGCGCCAGCACCACCCAGACCGGCGGCTGGAAGACCGGCCTCGGCATCCTGACCGAGGCCTCCGATGAGGCCCGTACCGGCACCATCCATACCATCGCTGCCGCCGTCCTGCTGGACGGAGACGGCAAGCTGGCCGACGTGATGCTGGATGAGCTGGAAGTGGAAGTTACCGCCGACGGCAAAGGCGTCGTCACCATGCCTACCGACTACCGCACCAAGCGCCAGAAAGGGGACGACTACCCGCTGGCAGCGGCATCTTCGCTGAAAAAGGGCTGGGCCGAGCAGGCCGATGACTTCGCCGACTACCTTACCGGCATGACGCCCGAGCAGGCATCCATGCTGGAAACGGATAAGGACGGCAAGGCTGTGGACGCCGACCTGCTGTCCGGCTGCACTATCCGGGTGGATCAGTACCGCGACGCCGTGGCGAAAGCCTGCACGAATGCGTCCGCCCTCGGCGCGGCGAAGGGCGACCGGGTGAGCCTCGGCGTGGAGGCGGAGAATGCCTCTTCGGACATCACCGCCACCGACGACAAGGATGTGAACGCAGAAGTTGACCTTACCGTCGTGGCCCTGACTTTGGATGCCGATGGCCGTGTGACCAGCGCCATCGGCGACATGGCAGAGCCTGCGCTGACCATCGCGGCAGACGGCGGCGTCACCGCCCCGGACACCGTCCGCTCCAAGCTTGAGCTGGGCGACAGCTACGGGATGCGGAACGCATCCAGCCTCGGCAAAGAGTGGTACGAGCACAGCGAGGGCTATTGCAGCTACCTCAAGGGCAAGACTGAGAAAGAGGTGGCGGACATCCCTGCCGACGGCTCGGACGCCGACCTCGCGGCCCTCTGCACCATCTCCATCGACGCCCTGCAAAAGGCCGCAGGGGATGCGTTTGAGAATGCGTCATTATAAATTGAACGGAAAGTCTGACCGTCACCGTGAGGTGGCGGTTTTCTTTTTGTCCTTTGTACAAATACACCGAAAACCCGATCGGAAAGGGGCGGTCTGCGGGCAAAACGCGAAAAAATCGGTTTTCCTCTTGCAAAACGGGGCAAAACGCGCTATTCTATAGTCACAGTTTAACAATTTATCATGGTAAAGCGGTAAAACGAAGCGCCGCTTCTGCTGAATCTGAGGGAGGAAATTACAACATGAAACGTCTGGTAGCTGCTTTTCTGGCCGGTGCGATGGCACTGAGCCTTGCCGCCTGCAGCGGTTCTGCATCCACTTCTACGGCTGCTTCTTCTGCCGCCGCCTCTGCCGCCCCAGCAAGCTCTGTGGCCGCTGACAGCGACCTGGCTTACATCCAGTCCAACGGCAAGATGGTCATCGGCTACACCGTGTATGAGCCGATGAACTACACCGACGCCGACGGCAACTTCACCGGTTTCGATACCGAGCTGGCCACCGCTGTCTGTGAGAAGCTGGGTGTCGAGCCGGAGTTCGTGGAGATCAACTGGGACACCAAGGAGACCGAGCTGGCTGCAAAGAGCATCGACTGCATCTGGAACGGCCTGACCCTGACCGATGACCGCGAGGAGAATATGGCCTGCACCAAGCCCTACGTCAAGAACGCCCAGGTCGTCGTGGTGAAGGACGGCACCGATTATACCTCCACCGCCGACCTCATCGGCAAGACCGTGGTAGCCGAGGCCGGCTCTGCCGGTGAGACCACCATCACCGAGAACGCCGACCTGTCTCAGGCTGATTTCATCTCCAAGGCTGTTCAGACCGACTGCCTGATGGAAGTCGCCGCTGGCACTGCTGACGCCGCCATCCTCGACCTGACTCTGGCTTCTGCCATGATCGGCGAGGGTACCGACTACGCAAACCTCAAGATGGTGGATGAGCTGAACGTCGAGGAGTACGGCGTGGCCTTCCGCAAGGGCAGCGACGTGGCCGAGGCTGTGGACAACGCTTTCGACGAGCTGAAGGCTGACGGCACCATGCAGACTCTGGCTGACAAGTACGGCCTGACTCTGGCTGAGTAACTTACATTATAAACGGATAGGTGTAGTGATTCTGTGACTGTGATTTTGGAGCGTCTGACCGGCGCATTCGCGCTCAACTGTGAGCTGTTCTTTCTGACCTTGCTGTTTTCGCTGCCGCTGGGCCTTGTGGTGGCCTTTGGCTCCATGAGCCGGTGCGCACCGCTGCGGGGCGTCGTCAAGACCTTCGTGTGGGTCATCCGCGGTACGCCGCTGATGCTCCAGATCATCGTCATCTACCTTGGCCCCGGCCTGCTGGGTATGACCAACCCCTGGCCCTCCGGCTCTTCGGGCCGTCTGGTGGCGGCGGTGGTGGCTTTCGCCATCAACTACGCCTGCTACTTCTCTGAGATCTACCGCGGCGGCATCGAGGCTGTGCCGAAAGGCCAGACCGAGGCCGGTCAGGTGCTTGGCATGACCAAGAGCCAGATTTTTTTCAAGGTCACGCTCCTGCAGGTCGTCAAGCGCATCCTGCCCCCGATGGGCAACGAGGTCATCACGCTGGTGAAGGATACCTCGCTGGCGAATGTCATCGCCAACAAGGAGATCATCATGATGGCGAAGGAGTACAGCGCCAAGGGACTTATCTGGCCGCTGTTCTCCACCGCGATTTTCTTCCTCGTCTTTGTCGGCGCACTCACCCTGCTGCTGGACTGGGCCGAGAAAAAGATGGACTATTTCCGCTGCTAAGGAGGATACTGAATTATGGCATTACTCGAAGCCTCCGGCATCGGGAAAAACTTTGGCGAGACGAAAGTTCTCAAGGACATCTCGCTCACACTGGAACAGGGCGAGGCTCTGGCGATCATCGGCTCGTCCGGCTCGGGCAAGACAACGCTGCTGCGCTGCCTGAATTTCCTTGAGCGTCCCGACACCGGCGTCATCAGGGTGAACGGCGAGACCATGTGGGACGCCGCCGACCCTGCCACCCAGCGGGAGAGCGAGGTGCGGAAAAAGCGCCTCCACTTCGGCCTCGTGTTCCAGAACTTCAACCTCTTCCCCCAGTACACCGCGCTGGAAAACGTGATGCTGGCGGGGGAGCTTCTGGCGAAGGAGCAGCCCGACTACAAGGCCAACAAAAAGGCCATCCACGCCCAACTGGAAGCACAGGCCCGTGACCTGCTGGCCCAGATGGGCCTGTCGGAGCGGGCGGGACACTACCCCCACCAGCTCTCCGGCGGTCAGCAGCAGCGGGTGGCCATCGCCCGCGCACTGGCGCTCCACCCGGACATCCTCTGCTTCGATGAGCCCACCAGCGCCCTTGACCCGGAGCTGACCGGCGAAGTCCTCCGTGTCCTGCGGGACCTCGCCGACCGAAAGACCACCATGATCATCGTCACCCATGAGATGCACTTCGCCCGCGACGTGGCCGACCGCATCCTATTCATGGACGGCGGCGTCGTGGTGGAGGAAGGCCCGGCCCGCCAGCTCATCGACCACCCCCAGGAGGAGCGCACCAAGCAGTTTTTGGCGCACTACTCTGAATAAGACAGGCTATGGCCCTCCCCGCTCGGGAGGGCTTTTTTGCGCCATTCACGCCGAAAACACCACGATTCGCGCAGTTTTTATTTACATCATCCGGCTTTTTTGGTAAACTTGCATCAGAAAAGGCTGATTCTTCAAAAGACGAACAGACCAAAGGAGGACGGACTATGAGACTGAAGAGCGCACTCCGGCGGGGCGTGGCCGCCGCCGTCATCGCGGGCATCGTGGTGAGTTCCGGCATCCCGGCCTATGCGGCCCGGTGGGACATCGCCAACGGCGACATCACCGTGAAAGCGGGTGACGCCGAAGGAAAGAACAAGGTCTCACAGGGCGAGACCATCGACAAGGACGACACCAACACCGTCATCACCGGCGAGTCGGATAAGAACACCGTCACCATCGACACCTCCGAGGGCAACGTGGACGTCACCTTCGACGACCTGAAGATCGACGTCAGCGGCAAGAAGGAGGGGGATGGCAGCGATGACAGCCCTGTCCGGGAGAGCAATGCAGCCGTCACCGTGAAGGGTGACCACGATGCGGCCATCGAGCTGGACGGCGACAACGAGCTGAAGAGCGGCGACTACAATGCGGGCCTCGAAAAGAACGGCCATGAGTCGGAGGGAACGCTGACCATCAAGGACGACAAGGGCAAGGACGGCTCCCTCACCGCCGAGGGCGGTTTCGGCGGCGCAGGCATCGGCGGCGGCATCGAGAGCACCGGCAGCAACATCACCATCCGGGGCGGCACCATCGAGGCTGTGGGCGGGAGCAACGCGGCAGGCATCGGCGACGGAGCAGGCCGCGCGTCGGACGACACCGACGACTCGAACCCGGGAGACCTCTACATCTGCGGCGACGCCGAGGTGACGGCCAAGGCGGGAAGCCAGATGACGGACGCCAAGGCCCCGGCCATCGGCGGCAGCTACGGCGAAGTACCCACGGAGAACCTTTCTGACGATGAACATAAGGTGACGGGAGGACGGCTGACCCGTCTGAACGCGGACGGCACCGTGATGGAGGGGATGGGCTACGACTACACCTCCACCCCCAAGCCCCAGCCGGACGACGACGAGGACGACGATGATGATGACGTCCCGCCCCCGGTGCAGGAGAACGCCCCCGAACCCCTGCCCGGCGGCATGGTGGTGGGCGGCTTCTTTTCCAGCCGGGTCACCATCCAGCGGTGGGATTCTGCTTTGGCCATTATTGAGAGCACCGACCCCATGCCCGGCAGCTTAAAGGCCGGCGACGCCGGAGAGGTCCTCACCCCGGGGGGTGTGGTGCTTATTGAGAGCGCCGCTCCCCGCTCCACCGTCACCACCGACATCTCCAGTCTCCGGGAGGACGGCGTGGAGGACATCTTCTTCCGCTATGAGTACACCATGACCCACTATAGCGTGGACAAGATGGCCGACGCGGCGGGCGAGGACGCTGACGTGGAGCTGAAGCAGAACAGGGAGGACATCAGCCTCCGGCTGGACGGCGAAACGCGGGACGACCTGTCGGAGCGCTATCTGGAGTGGGTGCCGGTGCAGACGCCAGAGCCGCAGGAGTGGCTGATATTGACCCACGAACTCGCGAAAAAAAGGGACGACCTCCCGAGTTTGGATTGGTGGCTCGAGCCTGAGAGAGAGGAAACGGTAGAGCAAAAAACGAGTGAAGAGCTCAGACGTGAACTCGACGAATTACTGAAACAAGAGCGGGAGATGATGGACTTCCAACTCGCGAAAAAAAGGGACGACCGCCCGAGTTTGGATTGGTGGCTCGAGCCTGCGAGAACGGAAACGCCGAGAATCGGGCTTGAGGAGACCCTGAAACAGCTGGCTTCCCGATTTGAGGCCATCGCTCCCGAGGAGGATAAGCCACGGCTTTTCCTGCTGGAAACCACCGTCCCGGATGGCACAAAGTATACCAATCTGTTGGAGAGTGACCTGCGGAGCTATACCGACCTTGGTGACGACTGGGACGACCTGCCGGATACCCAGGGTGAGATAAAGCTCTGGCTGCCGGAGGACTTGGGGCAGCCCAAAGAAATAAGCATCTCAAAGGAGAGCCTGAGCCGCAGCGACGGCATTGCATGATACACAGAACGAAAGGAGATGTACGATGAGACTGAAGAGCGCACTCCGGCGGGGCGTGGCCGCCGCCGTCATCGCGGGCATCGTGGTGAGTTCCGGCATCCCGGCCTATGCGGCCCGGTGGGACATCGCCAACGGCGACATCACCGTGAAAGCGGGTGACGCCGAAGGAAAGAACAAGGTCTCACAGGGCGAGACCATCGACAAGGACGACACCAACACCGTCATCACCGGCGAGTCGGATAAGAACACCGTCACCATCGACACCTCCGAGGGCAACGTGGACGTCACCTTCGACGACCTGAAGATCGACGTCAGCGGCAAGAAGGAGGGGGACGGCAGCGGCAAGACCGAGGTGGATGGCAGCGGCAAGACCGAGGGGAACGTCAGCGACGAGACCGAGGGGGACGTCAGCGGTGACAGCCCAGTCGATGCGGGCAAAGCCGCCGTCACCGTGCAGGGTGACCACGATGCCGCCATCGAGCTGGACGGCGCCAACGAGCTGAAGAGCGGCAGCTGCAATGCGGGCCTCGAGAAGAATGGCCATGAGTCCTCCGGCAAGCTGACCATCAAGGACGACAACGACACCAAAGGCTCCCTCACCGCCAAGGGCGGCGAAGGCGGCGGCGCAGGCATCGGCGGAGGCTACGAAAGCGGTGCCGGAAACATCGAGATCACCGGCGGCACGGTAGAAGCCGTGGGCGGTGAGGGTGCTGCCGGTATCGGCGGCGGTGTGTACGGCCCGGGCCGCGACATCGAAATTTCCGGCGGCAAGGTGTCGGCCTCGGGCGGCAGCTACAGCAGCCCTGAAGAAGATCCCCGCCCCGGCGCGGCAGGCATCGGCGACGGCGCGGGTGCGTGGTCTGAGATAGCCCCGGATGCGCCGCCCAGCAATCCCAATCACATCTATATCTCCGGCGACGCCGAGGTGGAGGCCAAGGCAGGCGCAAGCACCGGCGGCGAAACTGCGGCCATCGGCGGCGGCATAGTCGGCGAGATCCCCAATGACGCCCTCTCCGACGACGACCACAAGGTGACGGGCGGTAGTCTGACCCGCTACGACCCCGACGGGAAGAAGATGGAGGACTATAGCTACGACCGGCGGACGCCCTCCCAACCGGAGCAGCCGGACAAGCCGGAACAGCCAGACAAGCCGGAGCAGCCGGACAAGCCGGAGCAGCCGGACAAGCCGGAACAGCCCGATGATACCGAGAACGACGACGAGGACGACGCTCCAAGCGTGCAGGCCGGCGAGGTGCCGGACCGTGTGAAGCAGATGTACGAGACCGTCGGCGTGATCACCCATCTGGATGGCACACAGGAGCTTGGTGACGTGACCACGGCGGAGTATGACCCGGTCAACAAAGTCCTGAGCTTCGATGCCCACGGCACAGTCTTTCGGATGACAGGCGACTCGCTGCGGGAGCTTGCAAAGGAGGTCGATGAACTCCGCGTCCGATTCCTTGATGGGGAAGGGCAGGAGATGGAGGCCGTCATTCCGCTGGCCCGGATCAAAGATCTGGTCGGCGTGAATGGTGCGTTCGAACTCGAGCTGTCCCAGGAAGGGCTCTATCGCTTCCATGTTATCAGGCAGACGGGATATGATAGAAAAACATTCTCGGATGAGACCGCCCTGCGCCGAAACGGCAGGGAGCTGGTCCTTGTGTACCGCGTTGGCGATGAGGAGCAGAAAGCGCAGGAGACTGCCCGGGTGGAGGAGGCGATCGCCCGCCGTAAGCAGGAGAAAAAGCAATGGGGAACGGTCCTCTCCGGTCGGGAAAGCAGCTCCCTGAGCGGACAGCCCGGGCTGACTCAGCCGGGAACGGGTGCCGTCGGTGACCTCAGCGGGCTGACGACTCTCTCGCCGGACAGCCTTACCACGGCCCAGCAGCCGAAGCAGCCCGCCTCCGACCAGACGGTGTGGAAGACATTTACCGGTAACATCGTGAAGCTCGCGGGCGGGAAGCAGGACAGCAAGAAGAACGACCCGGCCCCCTCCGTCGGTGACCTCAGCGGCCTCCCGACTCTCTCGCCGGACAGCCTTACCACGGTCCAGCAGCCGGAAACAAGTGGTCAGCCATCGGAAACAAGCACCCAGCAGCCGGAAATAAGCGTCCAGCGGCCGGAGACAAGCACCCAGCAGCCGGAAACAGGCGGATGGGTAACGGACAGTCAGGGTGACTGGATGTGGAAGCCGGGCAAGGATGGCGGTCCGCCGCCGGATTTGAGAGGAGATTGGGAGACGAGAAAATGGATAAGGGTCAGTCAGCCGCCGGATTGGGAAGGAGATTGGGAGACAAGAAAATGGGTAAGGGTCAGTCAGGCGCCGGATATTGCTTGGTGGAATTCCTTTTATGACTCCATACGGAACTACGATTATGAAGGCTGAGAGCGCGCGCTGAGAGGGAGTGCAGCAGGAGGGTCCTGCGCAGGGGCAGACCTGCCGCCCCCTGCGCACAATCACCAAAAACCACCGATAGAAAATAGCAATGTTGTACGAAGAAATCTGAGAAAAACCCCTTGCAAAATCACGATGAGCTGAGTATAATACCACTCATGAAACGCAAAACGTCCTGCCCCTCGTCCGGCAGGGCGTTTTTGTCGGTAAAGATCCGGCAAAGAAATGTTAAGTGACCGCCCGGGGAGGGGCTTTGTATGACAAAAGACATGACACAGGGCAGCCCGCTCAAGCTCATCCTTGCTTTTGCGGTGCCGCTGATGCTGGGCAGTCTGTTCCAGCAGTTCTACAATCTGGCCGATACCATCATCGTGGGCCGTTTCGTGGGCGTGGATGCGCTGGCGGCGGTGGGCAGCGTGGGCGGCCTGAACTATCTGGTGCTGGGCTTCGTCAACGGCATCGCCTGCGGCTTCTCCATCCCCATCTCGTGGACCTTCGGCGCGAAGGATTACAGAGAGATGCGGCGCTACACCGCCAATACCGTCTGGCTGAGCCTCTTTTTTGCCGTCGTGCTCACGGTGGTGACGGTGGCCCTGACCCGGGCGGTGCTGGTCTGGACCAACACCCCCGACAACATCATCGACATCGCGGACATCTACATCCGCACCATCTTCTGGGGCATCCCCTTCACCCTGCTGTACAACGTCACCAGCGCCCTCATGCGCGCGCTGGGCGACAGCAAGCGGCCTCTCTATTTCCTGCTGGTGGCCAGCGTGCTGAACATCGGCCTCGACCTGCTCTGTATCCTCGCCTTCCGGATGGGGGCGTTCGGTGCGGCCTTCGCCACCGTGTTCAGTCAGGCGGTGGCGGGCATCGGCAGTCTCATCTACATCGGCCGCCACTACCCGGAGCTGAAATGGAGCAGGGAAGAGGGCCGTCTGAGCGCCAGCCACTGCCTCAAGCTCTGCAACATGGGCATCCCTATGGGCCTGCAGTGCAGCATCACCGCCATCGGCAGCGTCGTGCTGCAGGGCGCGGTGAACGGTCTGGGCAGCAGCATCGTGGCCGCGCAGACCGCAGGCAGCAAGGCCGCCCAGTTCCTCTCGGTGCCGCTGGAGAGCATCGGCACCGCCATGACCACCTACGCCAGCCAGAACATGGGCGCTCACGACCTCAAGCGTGTGAACCGGGGCGTCAATACTGCGCTGGGAATTGGCTGCGTCTACAGTGTGGCATCCTTCCTCATCCTGCGTGTGCTGGATGTGCCGCTCATCAGTCTCTTCCTCGAGAGCAGCGAGGTGGAGATCATGGCGAATGCCCGCAGCTTCATCTTCTGGAACAGCGTGTTCTATATCCCGCTGGCCGTCCTCATCATCTACCGCTACACCATCCAGGGCCTGGGCTATTCCGGCCTTGCCATGTTCGCGGGCGTGGCCGAGATGGTCGCCCGTGCCATGGTGGGCTTCTGGTTCGTGCCGCTCTGGGGCTACTTTGCGGCCTGCATCGCCAACCCTGTGGCATGGTTCTTCGCCTGCTTCTTCCTCATCCCGGCGTACTTTGCAGTGCGCAATCGGCTGATGAAAGAAAATGCATATGGGGTGGGGGATTAAACCTCGCCTACAGCTCCCCTTCGGGGGAGCTTTTGTTGTATTTACAAATCCCCCCAAAACCGTTATACTATATATAGTTGTGTCAAAACGAGGAGGCGGGACGATGGAGCAGGAGCTGGAACGGCTGGAAGGCACGGTAGAGGACATCATCTACCTGAACGAGGACAACGGCTACACCGTGTTCGAGGTGTCGGGCGGCGGTGTCGTCACCGTTGTGTGCGGCGTGGTGGGAGAGCTCCACGCCGGTGAGAGCGTCGTCTGCCGGGGCAGGTACGAGAACCACGCCACCTATGGCCGACAGTTCCACGCACAGGAGTGCGAGACGGATATGCCCAAAGACCTCGAGGCCGTCTACGCCTTCCTCGCCAGCCGGTCGCTGCCCTACATCGGCGCACGGACGGCGGATAAGATCATTGACAAATTCGGCGCGGCGGCGCTGGAAGTTATCGCCAACGACCCCGCCCAGCTCACCCTCATCCCGGGCATCTCGGCGGACAAGGCCGACCGCATCCAGCAGGAGTTCAAGCGGATGTTCGGAATGCGGGAGCTCATCGCCTATCTGGCTCAGTTCGAGATCAGCCCCCGCCGGGCGATGGAGGTCTTCCGCACCTTCGGGCCGGGGGCCATGCAGGCCATCCAGCAGAACCCCTACCTGCTGTGCGGGGAGCCGCTGCAGCTGGACTTCCGCCACGCCGACAGCATCGCCCAGTATTACCAGATGGCAGGGGACTGCGCCCAGCGGCTGGAAGCCGCCCTCCTGCGCACCCTGCGCCACAACGCAGGCAATGGCCACACCTGTCTGCCCCGGGCGCAGCTGCTGGAAACGGCATCGAACTTCATCCACCAGCCCCCCGAAAAGCTGGCGGCGGCGCTGGACAGCTGCATCCAGACCGGGAAACTGGCGGTGCGGATGTTCGACGGCACACCGTATATTTATCTGCCGGATCTGCTGGCCGCAGAGCAGGACATCGCCGACCGTCTGGCCATGCTGACCAGGCGCGGGAAGCAGACGGCCCACGGCCTCGACAAGAACATCCAGATTCTGGAACTGGCGCAGGGCTTTGCTTACGCGCCGCTCCAAAAGGAAGCCATTCGCAAGGCCATGACCGAGAACTGCCTTGTCCTCACCGGCGGCCCCGGCACCGGCAAGACCACCACGGTCAACGCCATCCTGCAGCTGC
>ERZ827197.1450-NODE-1450-length-19266-cov-3.524231_pt1 | contig 19266 bp, 13 predicted proteins | sample MGYA00519867_ERZ827197 | MGnify/ENA primary metagenome ERZ827197 (study PRJEB31778, sample SAMEA3449278) | human gut metagenome | biome: human gut; feature: human-associated habitat; material: faeces | place: United Kingdom | collected 2010/2012 ...
TATACTGTCATTCCAGCTTTCTTTACTCCATATCTCTATCCTGCTTCCAACACCTACAAATACTACATCCTTCTGTAACGAAGCAAACTCTCTTAATACAGATGGTATAAGAATTCTTCCCTGCTTGTCTAATTCGACATCTGCTGCTCCTGCAAGAAAGAATCTTGTAAATGTTCTGGCATTCTTATTAGTAAGAGGCAGTGTCTTAAGCTTCTCCTCGAATCTCTGCCATTCTTCATTAGTGTATACAAATAAACAGTTATCAAGTCCCTTAGTGATAATAAAATTATCCCCAAGGCTTTCGCGGAACTTCGCAGGAACGATTATTCTGCCTTTGGCATCTATTGTATGTCCATATTCGCCCATAAACATAGCAATCGTTCCTCCTTTCCCCCACTTGTAACCACTTGCTACCACTTTTCTCCACTTTGAGAACAATTCTATACTGATTTTGTGCAAAATACAAGTGTTTTCCACTAATTTATAAAATTTTTTTAAACTTTTGCACTATATTATGCCCGTAAAATATACAATCATATGTATATACACATAAAAATAGTAATTTTAACACTCACACCATCTGATTGTATGTAATTAGTTGAGCTTTAGGAAAAGATATGTTAAAATACAGGTTGCGTTACTGCGTATATTTACTAAACATAAATCTGCATATGATACACATTTATGTTGGAAATGAGGAGAATATATGAAACTTGGAATAGTTGGTCTTCCTAATGTTGGAAAGAGTACACTTTTTAATTCTTTAACTAAGGCTGGAGCAGAATCAGCCAATTATCCATTCTGTACAATAGACCCTAATGTAGGAATTGTTGCCGTACCAGATGAAAGACTTGATAAGCTTGCAGCACTTTATAATTCAGCAAAGATTACACCTGCCGTTATCGAATTCGTTGATATAGCTGGTCTTGTTAAGGGTGCTTCTAAAGGTGAAGGTCTTGGTAACCAGTTCCTTGCTAATATAAGAGAAGTTGATGCAATCGTTCACGTTGTCAGATGTTTTGAGGACTCTAATATTGTTCACGTTGATGGTTCTGTCAACCCTGTAAGAGATATTGAGACAATCAACCTTGAATTAATCTTTTCTGATATGGAAGTTCTTGAAAGACGTCTTGCTAAGCAGAAGCGTGCTTCCTACAATAATAAGGACATTGCTAAAGAATGTGACCTTATCGAAAGACTTCTTAAGTTCCTTGAGGCTGGTAATCTTGCCAAGAACTTTGAATGTGAAGATGAAGACGAAGAATCATTTATGAGAGAATACAATCTTCTTACAAGCAAACCTGTTATATTCGCTGCTAATGTATCAGAAGATGACCTTGCCGATGATGGTGCTAACAATGAATATGTACAGAGTGTACGTGAATATTCTAAAAAGGATAACTGCGAAGTATTCGTTATATGTGCACAGATTGAACAGGAAATCTCAGAACTTGATGATGATGAAAAGAAAATGTTCTTAGAGGACCTTGGAATTAGTTCTTCTGGTCTTGATAAGCTTATCGCTGCAAGCTACAGAATATTAGGTCTTATAAGTTACTTAACTGCTGGTGAGACAGAGACAAGAGCCTGGACAATAACTAACGGAACTAAAGCTCCTGGTGCTGCAGGTAAAATCCACAGCGATTTCGAGAGAGGCTTTATCAAAGCAGAAGTTGTCAACTATAAGGATTTACTTGACTGTGGCTCTTATACTAAAGCCAAGGAAAAAGGTCTTGTACGTATGGAAGGTAAAGACTATGTTGTTAAAGACGGCGATGTAATATTATTCCGTTTCAACGTATAATAATATTAGTACATTAATAATTATATATTTATAATAATATAAGTTCTACAAGTCAGATAATATAGGATTTGTTCCAACTTCTGAACTTCTGACAAAGAATTATATAAAAGATGGTGGCACGAATTAACGTGTCACCATCTTTTTATCTACAGGACATAATTTTAATATGTGCTCATTATCTCCTTAAATCTCTTAACATTAGCTCCTGCATCATTCTTAAACACAGCCGAACCTGCAACTATTACATTAGCTCCAGCTTCAAGCACTGATACGAGATTTTCTATATTAATTCCACCATCTATCTCAATATCTACGTTATCAAGACCTTTTTCTATAAGCTTTGCTTTAATCTGCTTAACCTTTTCTAATGACTCCGGTATGAACTTCTGTCCGCCAAAGCCAGGATGAACGCTCATAACAAGCACCATATCCACCAATGAAAGATAAGGCTCAATAGCCTTTACTGGTGTCTCTGGATTAAGTGTAATAGCTGCTTTGACACCACATTCCCGTATCTTTTCAATTGTGGCAACAACATCTTCGCACGCCTCAACGTGGACAGTTATTATATCCGCACCACATTTTACAAATTCTTCTATATAACGGATTGGTTCTTCGATCATAAGATGAACATCAAATACTCTGCTTGTACAGCTTCTTATTGATTTGATAACAGGCATACCATAGGAAATGCTTGGAACAAACCTGCCGTCCATGACATCAATATGTATATACTCTGCTCCTGCTTCATCAATTGCTTTAATATCTTTCTCAAGATTTTTAAAATCTGCTGATAATATTGAAGGTGATAATATAGTCATTATATTCCTCATTTCTGTGTAATTAATATTATTTAACCTATACAGCCAGCCCTGGCATATAGATAATCAATTATCGCTAATCTATAATTAATATTTCTTCTTGTTCTTTACCTCGTCATATATCTCTACATAACTTGTATAACGTCTTCTGCTTATTAATCCTGCCTCAACCGCTTCCTTAACCCTGCAGTCAGGCTCATTAATATGAACACAGCCATTAAATCTGCACTGCCCTTCATATTCACTGAATTCCTCAAAATAAAATCTTATCTGTTCCTTTTCAAGTTCTGGAATATTAAGAGATGTAAAGCCCGGCGTGTCGCATATATATGTAGCATCGCTCACATTAAATATCTCCGAATGTCTTGTTGTATGCCTTCCTCTTCCAATCCTGCTCACATCACCAGTTGCACTCACTTCCTGCGGAAGTATAAGATTGGTAAGTGACGACTTGCCAACACCTGATGGTCCAGCTAATATTGTCGTCTTTTTCTCAAGTGTCTTAAGAACTATGTCTATTCCTTTATTATCATAAGTACTTATAAATATGACTTTACAGCCACATTTTTCATATATGTCAGAAAGCTCTTCTAATGTGTCATCTTCTACCAGATCTATTTTGTTAAACACTACAACTGTAGGCACATTCTGATAATCCATCATCATTATAAATCTGTCCAAAAGATTATAATTAGGTTCTGGTGATTTTACAGCAAATATTACCATAGCCTGATCTATATTCGCAGAAGCTGGTCTTATAAGCTCATTCTTTCTTGGAAGTATCTGTATGATATTACCTGTCATCTTATCGTTATCTATTATATCTATAATAACATTATCCCCGACAAGCGGCTTTATCTTTTTATTCCTGAATATTCCTTTTGCCTTACATTCATATATACCACAGGATTCTATATGGACATAATAAAATCCTGCAATTCCCTTTATTATCTTTCCCTGCATAAGACTTCCTATACTCTAATTGCTTGTATTGCCCGTTCCTGTATTAGAACTGCCATTGCCACTTGATGTATTGCTTCCACTGCTATTGCCCGATGTGTTAGAACCACTATTATTGCTGTTACTATTGCTATTGCCGTTACTGTTGTTATTGCTGTTACTATTACTGCTGCCTGAACCTGATGCTGTAGTAGAAGTTGTTGAGCTTGTATAGTGGCTTACATATATAGTTATAGTTGTTCCAGACTCTACAGTGTCACCACCAGAGTAAGGTGTCTGTGAAGTAACAGTACCATATGATGCCTTAGATGAAGTCTCATATTTTACTGATACCTTAAGCCCGGCTGCCTCGATAGACTGATTGGCAAGGCTTTCTGTCATTCCTATTACATTAGGAACTGTGGCTTTAGTTACCTGCTTTCCACGGCTTACTTCTATTGTAACTGTTGTACCTTCTGTTACTGTTCCAGATGGGCTGTATTTAACAACCTTTCCGGCTTCTACTGTACTGCTGTATACATAATCAACAGAGACGACAAGATTAACATTTTCAATAAGCTCTTTTGCTTCTTCTTCTGTCTTACCCTTTACATTAGGAACTGTGACGTTCTTAGTTTCCCTGCCACTGCTTATTGTAAGAACAATCTGTGAGTTCTTCTCAACCTTAGAACCACCTACATTGCCCTGGTTTATTACACTGTTCTCTGCAACTGTATCTGAACTCTGTGTCACGGCTTTATAGCCAAGACCAACTTTATTAAGTGCACTTATTGCATCATCCTTAGTCATTCCAACTACATTTGGTACTGTAACCATATCTGATGCCTTTGAATTGCCAGACACAGCAGTTGTAACCTGATTAGAAGCCTGACTGTTATTGTTAGATGAACTCTTGCCGCTTCCTATAAGCTTTACAACAACAAATATTGTGATAATAAGAATTATAACTGCAATTCCTATACCGATACATTTCATAATAAGCTCTAACTTATCATTACTCTCATCATCAATATCGTTATCATCTTCTTCCTCATCTATATTATCATCAATATCTGCAAATGTATCCTCACCTAATAAGCCGTCATCTTCTTCCTGCTCATCTATATCCTCATCATCTGAATCAGTCTGTGCATAGTTATCATTAACTGATGTATCATACATAGGAGCAAGCTTTACAAAATCGTCCTCCGGCATAACAAGTGACTTCTTTAAATCTACTATAAGGTCATAGGCAGACTGATAACGCCTGTCTGTCTTCTTCTGTGTACATTTAAGAACTATCTTATCAACACTTACTGGTATTCCCTCAACAAGCTGAGATGGTGCTGGTATTGTATCCTGAATATGCTGTACAGCTACTGATACTGCTGTATCTCCGTCAAATGGAACTGTTCCAGTGAGCATTTCAAATAATGTAATACCAAGTGAATATATATCACTTCTCTCATCCGAATAGCCGCCTCTTGCCTGTTCTGGTGATATATAATGTACAGACCCCATAGAAGCTGATGTATTAATTGTTGCTGTTGAAGCTACCTTGGCAATACCGAAATCAGTAACCTTAACCTTGCCCTCTTTAGATATAATTATATTCTGTGGCTTAATATCCCTATGGACAATATTATGTTTATGAGCTGCATCCATACCATTAGCTACCTGTATAGCAATGCTTACAGCCTCTTTATATGGAAGTTTGCCTCTCTTTTCAATATACTTCTTAAGGGTAACTCCCTCAACAAGTTCCATAACTATGTAATATATGCCATTCTCAACACCGACATCATACACATTTACAACATTAGGATTAGTAAGTCCGGCAGCTGACTGGGCCTCAGCCCAGAATTTGCTTACAAATGTCTTATCCTGGCTAAATTCTGACTTCATAACTTTAATTGCAACATATCTGTTAAGCTTGTGACATTTGGCTTTGTATACATCTGCCATTCCGCCTGTACCAATCTGTTCAATTATCTCATATCTGTCAGCTAAAAACATTCCTTCTCTTAACATCATTAAATTACCTCTCTGCCTATGGTTCAATTAAAATCACTGATATGTTATCTCTGCCACCATTATCATTGGCCCTGCTTACAAGCCTTTCTGCGGCTTCCCTGATATCGTGGCTGCTCTTTATTATATGAAATATCTCCTGGTCTTCTAACATATTAGTCAATCCATCAGAACACATAAGTATCATATCTTCCTTTTTAAGATCAACTGAAAACATCTCGGCTTCGACGGTGTCATAGCCACCTATTGCCCTTGTGATAACATTCTTTTTCTCATGGGTTCTTGCAGCTTTTCTGTCAATTTCGCCCCGCTGTACCATTTCTTCCACCCACGAATGGTCTCTTGTAATCTGGATTATATCTTCTCCGATTACATACAATCTGCTGTCACCCACATTGGCTACTCTTAAAGTATTGTCAAATATGCTGGCTACCACTAATGTAGTTCCCATTCCATTATATTCTTCCGACTCGCCTGCCTTTCTAAGAAGCAGTGTGTTGACAAGCTTAATGTTATTATCTATTGTTGCTAAAGGATCTTTGCCTTCTGACTCTTTTAATAATTCAACAAGCGTTTCAACTGTATATCTTGACGCTGTGTCACCAGCTTTATGTCCTCCCATACCGTCTGCCACAATAAACAGATTAGGCAGACACCCTATATCATCAAGCTTTGCATAGACATAGTCCTGATTGACATTTCTTTCAATTCCTACATCTGTTGTTGCAAATGCGTTCATTTCATTCTCCATCCATTCTTTAATGTATCAGTTTTACTATTAATGAATAGTATCCCATATCAATATATATTATCATACCAGCTATAAAAATGCGACATATTTCAGCCACTTTTTATGCAGCTGGCTCTATATGGCAGAATTCTCATCTATATGATTCTGTCTCAACTGTCCACAGGCACCGTCTATATCGCGCCCCATCTCACGTCTGACAGTCGCATTAATTCCTTTTCTTTCAAGCATATCCCTAAAATTCTTTATAGAATTCTTCTCTGACTGCTCATAATCTCTTTCCTTAATCGGATTAACCGGTATCAGATTAATATGACAGTTAAGCCCTTTTACAAGCTCTATAAGCTCATTGGCACATTCTTTAGTATCATTAATGCCCTTAACCAGACTATATTCAAATGATATTCTTCGTCCTGTCTTATCAAGATAATACCTGCACGCATCCATAATCTCTGCTATGCTGTATTTATTAGCAATAGGCATCATAGTCTTTCTTAACTCATCATTAGGTGCGTGAAGCGATATTGCAAGTGTTATCTGTAACTTAAGATCTGCCAGTTCTTTTATCTTAGGCACAATTCCACATGTTGATACTGTTATATTTCTCTGGCTTATATTAAGTCCTCTTTCACTGTTAAGCAGTTCTATGAATTTAATAACATTATCGTAATTATCCATAGGCTCACCAGAACCCATTATAACAACATTGCTTACTCTCTCATTAGTATCCCTGCTTATTCTGTATATCTGGTCAAGCATTTCTGATGGTAAAAGATTTCTTACACATCCATTAAGAGTTGATGCACAGAAACGACAGCCCATTTTACAGCCCACCTGTGATGAAATACATACCGAATTGCCGTGATGATACTTCATAAATACACTTTCTATAAGATTGCCGTCATAAAGCTCAAAAAGGTACTTTCTAGTGCCGTCTATCCTTGACTCCTGCATTTTTACAATCTTAAGACTTGTATACAAGGTATCTTCCTTTAAAGTATTCTTAAGCTTATCGGAAATATTGGTCATCTCATCATAACTTTCTGCCAGTTTCTCGTGCATCCGCGAATATAACTGGGCAGCTCTGAATTTCTTTTCATTAATACTCTCAACATATTGTACAAGTTCATTGTAATTCAATGATTTTATATCAGTCTTATGCGGCATAACCATACTCCATTCCATTTATCTGTTATTTCTTAAATATATTTACATTCCCCTGTTTAATTCTTAATAAGACGAGCGACAAAGAAACCGTCCATTCCTGAATTATTGGCAGGAAGCAGCTGATGATACTCTCCGTCTTTCGTAAAGCCTAATTCTTTACATATCCAGTCGGCATTATCCTCATTTTCTGCCCTGTTAATTGTACAAGTGCTATACATTAACACTCCACCACTCTTAACATAGCGTGATACAACCTTTAAAATATCTCTTTGAAGATCTACAAGTGACTGCAATTTTTCAGGCGAAGCATTATATTTTATATCCGGCTTTCTTCCTATTATCCCAAGACCTGAACAAGGAAGGTCAGCTATAACAATATCAGCTTTATTAATCAGACTTTCATCACAATCAAGTGCATCATATACCTGTGTCTGTATATTAGTGATATTAAGCCTCTTAATATTCTCATCAATAAGTGCAACCTTGTAATCTGACAAATCTCTGGCGATTACCCTGCCGCAATCCCCCTGTTCTGACATCTTAAGTGCGGCATTAATTGACTTTCCGCCCGGTGCACCGCATACGTCAACTATTGTATCTCCCGCTTTTGGTGCTGTGTATTCACCTGCAAGCATTGAGCTGATATCCTGAATCTGATACATACCATCCTGAAAGCTTTTAAGCCCTGCGATATAATCATAATCGGATATCTCATACGCATATGGTATATTCTCTACTTCTTTTACTGTCACATTCTCACGCTGAAGAAGTTCTTTAATCTGTTCCCTGGAAGCCTTTGATGTATTACATCTTATATATGTCTTCTTCTCACACTTCATACCCTCAAGCACGGATTTAACAGTATCTATTGACATCTGCCCTGACCACAGCTCAATTATCCACATTGGCATAGAATACTTAACAGACAGATATTCATATGGACTTTTATTATAATCTGGATATTCAATATTGTCTTTATTGCGTGATATATTTCTTAACACACCATTAACAAAACCCTTAAGCCCCGCAAATCCCCTCTTTACAGCAAGCTTGACAGCCTCATTACAAGCTGCACTATCAGGCACATTATCCATATATATTATCTGATATACACCCATTCTTACAATTCTTCTTATAACAGGCTTCATCTTCTTAACTGGTGTCTTTGAATACTTGTTAATAATATAATCTAATTCTATCTGGCTCTCTATAATGCCTAAAGACAGCTTATTGATAAATGATCTTTTACTCTTATCAAGATACTGGTACTTTAAAAGTGCATTGTTGATTATTATATGTGAAAATTCATTGTTACTCTCTATTTCTTCCAAAATATCGAGTACAACCGCTCTTAAATTAACTTCCATACAGATTATTCTCCATTATAATATAACTAATTACCCTAATGCAGTCCCTTCTTCAACGTGGCTTCCAAGAAGAAAGGCATCTGTTGACATTCTCTTCTTACCCTCAAGCTGAAGTTCATTAACCTTAAGATAATCTTTTCCGCATTTTATAATAAATGTCTTCTTATCTACATAACATACTGTTCCAGCTTCACATTCCTTTGAAACATTATTGTTATTTATAATATCATCACTGTCATTCACAACATCTGCATCCCATATTTTTAACATTTTGCCATTAAGATGTGTAAATGCACTTGGCCAGGGATTAAGTCCTCTTATAAGGCACTCAATCTGTCTGGCACTCTTAGTAAAATCAAGCTCTCCCATTGACTTTTTAAGCATTTTGACATATGAGCTTTCAGCTTCGTTCTGCTTTTCTGGTATAATGCTTCCAGTCTCAAGTCCTTCAAGTGTCTTAATAAGAAGCTTAGCACCAACTATGCTTAATCTGTCAAAAAGGCTTCCGCCTGTCTCTTTCTTATCAAGTTTAACCTTATCTACCAAAAGAATATCTCCTGTATCAAGCCCCTCATCCATCTTCATAGTCGTAACACCGGAATACTCACATCCGTCTATTACTGCCCACTGGATTGGAGAGGCTCCCCTGTACTTAGGAAGCAGTGAAGCGTGTACATTAATACATCCTAGACGTGGCATATCAATAATACTCTTAGGCAATAGCTGTCCAAATGCAACAACAACAAACACATCAGCATTATATTTTCTTAATTCTTCAACAAATGCTTCATCTCTTGCTCTTTCTGGCTGAAGAACCTGTATATTATGCTTAACAGCTTCTTCCTTAACAGGTGAAAATACAAGCTCCTTGCTTCTTCCCTTTGGCTTATCCGGCTGTGTCACAACAGCCACTACATCATACTGGTTATCAATAAGTTCCTTTAATGTCCCAACTGCAAAGTCAGGAGTTCCCATAAATACAACCTTCAATATTAATCTTCCTCCGTTTCAGTTTCCATAAGTGGACCTTCCGCCTTATCAACATACATTACTCCGTCAAGATGATCAATCTCGTGTAAAAGACATCTTGCAAGAAGTTCTTCACCCTCAACGATAATCTCTTCCATATCTTCATTAAGTGCCTTAACCTTGGCATAAGATGGTCTTGTCACGATACCAACCTTACCCGGAACACTAAGACAGCCCTCCTGTCCTGTCTGTGAACCGCTTGTCTCAAGAACTACAGGGTTAATAAGCACTATTGGATCATCACCACAGTCAATTACTACTAATCTCTTTCTTATTCCTACCTGTGGAGCTGCAAGTCCAACTCCATTAGCTTCATACATTGTTTCAAACATGTCATCAATAAGTTCCTGTATTCTAGGTGTCATCTCAGTTATTTCTTTTGCTTCTTTTCTTAATATCTCATCACCTAATGTTCTTATATTTCTGATTGCCATAACTTCCTCCATAATCAAATAACATATGCGTATGTTTAATTAACATCATATGCAATGTTAATATTCTTGTAATCTGAACTTCCATTAATATTATTATCCAGCATATCCATAATTAGTTCAAGTGCTTTAAAGCTTGAACTTCTTAAATATATCTGCTTCGTGTATATATCTTTAATCTTGTATATAGAAGCATTTGATGGACCAAGTACTATAATCTTGTCATCTTTAACAGTATTGTTATCCTGAATATACTGCTGTATCAAAGCTTTAATATTTCCTGCACGCTCTGATAACAGCTTCTCATTAATACTGCTTATGTTAATCTTTACCATATTATTAACAGGTGGATATGAAAGCAGCTTCCTGTAAGACATTTCCTGCTCATAAAAACTCTTATAATTCTGCTCCGCCGCACATAACAAGCCATAATTATCAGGTGAATATGTCTGTATTACAACTTCACCCTTTCTTTCTCCTCGTCCAGCTCTTCCTGCCGCCTGTGTTATAAGCTGGAATGTACGCTCAACAGCCTTATAATCACTTGCATACAAGGATATATCTGCCGCTACGACTCCGACAAGAGTAACCTTTGGGAAATCGTGTCCCTTTACTATCATCTGCGTGCCTATAAGTATATCTGCCTGTTCTGTCGCAAATGCACTTAATATATTCTCGTGTCCGTCTTTGCCTTTGGTTGTATCCATATCCATTCTTAATACCCTTGCCGCAGGAAACATCTTCTTAACTGCATCCTCTACAGCCTCTGTTCCTGCCTTAAAGCCAAGAATATACTTAGAACCACATTCAGGGCATAACGATACATTAGGAGTCTCGTATCCACAATAATGACATACAAGCTTTCCATTCCTGTGAAGTGTCATAGATACATCACAATGCGGACATTTCATAACATAGCCGCACGATCTGCACGAAACAAATCCGGCAGTTCCCCTTTTATTAAGAAACAGCATTATCTGTTCGTGTTTATTAAGCCTGTCACTGATAAGCTCATACAGCTTTCTTGAAAATATTGTCCTGTTACCTGTCTTTAACTCCTGTCTCATATCAGCTATATATACCTGTGGCAGGCTTGCCTCTCCTGCCCTGTTATTAAGCTCTATAAGCTTATACTCGCCTGCTTCTGCCCTGTAATAGCTGTCAATTGACGGTGTTGCAGAGCCTAGTATAACAGAAGCTCCCACCTCCTTTGCAATATGTATTGCAAGGTCTTTGGCGTGATATCTTGGGACTTGCTCTGATATATACGCACCCTCGTGTTCCTCATCTATAACAATAAGTCCAAGATTAGGAAACTGTGTAAACAATGCCGATCTTGGACCTATCATAATACTTATTTCACCTTTAAGTGCTCTTACGAACTGGTCATATCTCTCACCTTTTGACATTCTTGAATTAATAATAGACACTTTATCCCCAAATCTGTGATAAAATCTCTGAACAGTCTGAAATGTAAGTGCTATCTCAGGTATAAGCATTATAACCTGCCGTCCGGAATTAATAGTATGTTCAATAACATCAAGATACACTTCTGTCTTTCCGCTTCCGGTTACTCCTCGTATAAGATATGTATTGAACGCTCTATTATCATAATCCTCCACTATTGTATCAACGGCTCTTTGCTGTTCCTCGTTAAGCACAACCTTTTTATTAAAAATGTGCTTATCAGACACAGGATTTCTATAGTAACTTTCAACCTTGACATTTATAATTCCGTCTGCTTCAAGTGCCTTTACTGTTGCTGGCGAAATATTAAGCTTGTCTTTTACTATCTCCATATCAATAACAGGTTCATCAATAAGTGCACACATAAGCCTGTACTTAGCTTTCGCTTTTTTCTCATATATGCTTATAAGTTCTTGTGCCTTTTTAGTATCAACCAAAAGGCAGACAGACTTTTTCTGCTTATGTCCGACCTCGTCCTTAACAGGAATAACCGTCTTTAATGCCTGATTCATAGTACAGCCATAATGCCGTTTCAGCCACGCTGCAAGCTTTATCATACTTTTAGCGACATTTACTTTTCCTGTAACAACACTGTCAATGCTCTTTATCTTATCAACAGGATATGATGGCTTATCAGTTAAACCAATTACATATCCTGTTATAATTCTGTTACCTTTTCCAAAAGGCACTCTTACAGATGTTCCGATATCAACACTACCATCCATATCATCAGGCACAGCATATTGGAATGTCTTATCAAGCTGTTCGTGTGAAATATCTATTATTATATCAGCGTACATTTTTCTCCTTTAATTCTTCAAGAACTTCTGATATAAGAACACGTTCGTCCATAGGATATTTAACGCCTTTTATCTCCTGATAATCTTCGTGTCCCTTACCTGCAAGCACGATAATATCTCCAGGTTCACCATTCTCAATAGCATATTTAATAGCTTCTTTTCTGTCTGCAATATCAATATGCTTACCTGTAGTCCTGTTAATTCCAGTCTTAATATCTTCCATAATAGCAAGAGGCTCTTCAAATCTTGGATTATCAGATGTTATAATCGTAAGGTCTGCTAATCTTCCAGACACTTCACCCATCTCAAATCTTCTCTCTTTAGAGCGGTTGCCACCACAGCCAAACAGGCATACAAGTCTATGTGGATTGTACTCTTTAAGTGTCTTTAAAATACTCTCTAAGGACATCGCATTATGAGCATAATCAATCATAAGAGTAAACTTATCAGATACTGGAACAAGCTCTATTCTTCCTTTAACCTTTACATCTTTCAATACATTTTCAACAATAGCATTATCCACATTAAAATGTCTTGTAACAGCTATTGCACACAATGAATTATATACTGAGAACATTCCCGGAAGTGAAAGTTCCACATCCATATTGACAAGACCACTACACTTATAAGTAAGACCTATCTTTCCTCTCTCATGGAACAACTTGATATCACTTGCCTTTATGTCTGCATCTTCTGATATGCCATACTTCTCAACACTGCATACAGAGTCTCTTAATATATCAGCTGTATGCTTATCATCTGCATTGACTATTCCTGTCTTGCACTGCTTAAAAAGCTTAGCCTTACATTCAAGGTACTCCTCAAATGAAGCGTGCTCATTAGGACCGATATGATCAGGCTCAAGATTAGTAAATACTCCGATGTCAAATACAATACCTGCAGTTCTGTCAAGCTTTAAGCCCTGTGAGGATACCTCCATAACTACTGCCTTACATCCCTCATCAACCATTTTCCTGAAGGTTTTATGAATCTGTATTGACTCAGGTGTTGTATTGCAGGACGGAACAGCCTCATCTCCTATAACTGTCTCGATAGTTCCGATAAGACCTGTCTTTATTCCACACGCACAAAGAACATTCTTTATCATATAAGTTGTAGTTGTCTTACCCTTAGTTCCTGTAATTCCAATTGTAAACAACTTCTTATCAGGATTGCCGTAAAATGCTGCTGACATAAGTGCAAGGGCAAGTCTTGTATTATCACATTCTATAACTGCTGCCGGTATCTTCTCTGTATTATACTGTGATCCCTTCTGTACAACTATTACAGCCGCCTTATCCTTAACCTGCTCTATATATTTATGTCCATCGCTTACCGAACCAACTATGCAGACAAAGATACCTCCGTCTGTTACTTTTCTTGAGTCAGAAGCAATACCTGTAACAGTTGTATTAATATCACCATTAACAACTGTATATTCAAAATGTTCTACTTCATTAGCTCTGCATATATCCAAAATATCTTTTAACTGCATAACTGCTCCTTTCTTTTCAAGACACCTAGAATAATCCTGTTATCTTCTCATTCTCTTCATCATAATCAATGCCTTCTGCCGCTGGCACTTTAGGAAGTCCTGGCATAGTAAGAACTTTTCCTGTAAGTGCTACAACAAAGCCTGCACCAGCATCAACATACACTTCTCTAATATTAATTGTAAAACCTTCTGGTCTTCCTAACTTAGATGCATCATCAGACAAAGAATACTGTGTCTTAGCCATACATACAGGAAGATTTCCAAAGCCCATCTGTGTAATATGGTCAAGTTCCTTCTTAGCCTTAGAATCATATGTAACACCATCTGCTCCATATATTTCTTTAGCTATTGTCATAATCTTATCCTCTAATGGAAGTTCATCTTCATATAAAGGCTTAAAATCGCTCTTCTTATCAAATGAAGCAAGCACCTTATCTGCAAGTTCTATTCCGCCTGCTCCGCCGTCTGCCCATACATTAGATAATGCAAATTCACAGCCTAATTCTTCACAGTGCTTCTTTATGAATTCATATTCTTCCTCTGTATCTGTCACAAATGAGTTGAGTGTAACAACTACAGGTACACCATACTTGTGAATATTCTCAATATGTTTATCAAGGTTTACTATACCATTCTTTAAAGCTTCCATATCTGGCTTTGATAATTCCTGCTTAGGAACTCCACCATTATATTTTAATGCCTTAACAGTAGCTACAATAACAACTGCATCAGGCTTAAGTCCAGCCTTTCTGCACTTAATATCAAAGAACTTCTCAGCTCCAAGATCTGCACCGAAACCAGCCTCAGTAACAGCAATATCTGCCAGCTTTAAAGCAAGCTTTGTTGCTCTTACAGAATTACATCCGTGTGCAATATTGGCAAATGGTCCACCGTGTACAAGCACAGGTGTATTCTCTAGTGTCTGAATCATATTAGGCTTTATTGCATCTTTTAATAAAGCTGCCATAGCTCCTGTTGCCTTTAAATCCTTGGCTGTAACAGGATCTCCTGCATAATTATATGCAACAATTATCTTGTCAATTCTTTCCTTTAAATCTTTCATATCCTCAGCAAGACAGAGTATAGCCATAATCTCTGAGGCTACTGTAATTATAAAATGATCTTCTCTTGTAACACCATTAGGCTTGTCACCAAGTCCGATTACGATATTCCTAAGAGTTCTATCATTCATATCCATACATCTCTTCCATACAATCCTCTTAGTATCTATTCCAAGAGCATTACCCTGATGTATATGATTATCAAGCATTGCTGCAAGAAGGTTGTTAGCTGATGTTATCGCGTGGAAATCACCAGTAAAATGCAAATTAAGATCTTCCATAGGAACAGCCTGTGCGTATCCGCCGCCGGCAGCTCCTCCCTTTATGCCAAAGCAAGGTCCTAATGATGGTTCTCTTAATGCAGCAATTGCACTTATTCCTTTCTGGTTAAGTGCTTCTGTGAGTCCAAGACTTATTGTAGTCTTTCCCTCACCTGCCGGAGTTGGATTGATAGCTGTAATAAGAACAAGCTTTCCATCTTCGTTATTCTCTACTCTGTGGATAAGCTCATCTGATAACTTAGCCTTATACTTTCCATACATTTCAAGTTCGTCTTCTGTTACTCCAACCTTTGCCGCAACATCTTTAATATTCTCTAAATGTGCTTCCTGTGCTATCTGAATATCGCTCTTAATTTCCATAATTTCATCCTTTCCCGCAGCGTAATTATAATGACAGGACTAATGCCCTGACTATGATACTTATGCTACTACATATATCATATATAATCTATTTTGTACATATATTCATTATATATTTTTAATAAATTCTTCAAATTCCTCTGCTGTCATAAGCACCTTCCTTGGCTTAGTGCCAATCTCTGGTCCTACAACACCGGCATCTGCTAACTGGTCCATTATTCGTCCTGCCCTGTTGAAGCCAATCTTAAACTGTCTTTGTAACATTCCAATTGAACCTCTCTCTTTCTCAATAACAAAACGTCCTGCATCTGCAAATAATGAATCTCTGTCATCCTGCTGTTCTGCTGCCTGTCCACCGGCTTTTGAAGCTATGGCAGTCTCAGTTATGCTCTCATCGTAATTAACCTCGCCTGACATATTATCTTTAAGGAACTGCACAACCTTTGACACTTCTTCATCTGACACAAATGCTCCCTGAACCCTGATTGGCTTAGGTATATTAGATGGGAAGTATAACATATCGCCTTTACCTAACAGCTTTTCTGCACCATTCATATCAAGTATAGTTCTTGAGTCAACACCCGATGACACGGAAAATGCTATTCTTGACGGTACATTTGCCTTAATAAGTCCAGTTATTACATTAACCGATGGACGCTGTGTTGCTATAACCATATGGATACCTGCCGCTCTTGCAAGCTGTGCAAGCCTGCATATTGCATCTTCGACCTCTCCTGGTGCTACCATCATAAGATCTGCAAGCTCATCAATAATTATAACTATCTCTGGCAGCTTTTCAACAGGAATTTCTCCTTCTTTGAATTCCATCTTTGCAGCTATGTCATTATAGCCCTTAAGATTACGTGCACCAACACCTGCAAACTTCTTATATCTTGTATTCATCTCATTGACTGCCCAGTTAAGAGCACCTGCCGCCTTCTTAGGCTCTGTCACAACCGGAAGCAGCAAATGTGGTATTCCATTATATATGCTTAACTCAACAACCTTAGGGTCAACCATAATAAGCTTTACTTCATCAGGGCGTGCCTTATATAAAATACTCATTATAATTGTGTTAATACATACTGATTTACCTGAACCAGTAGCTCCTGCAATAAGAAGGTGAGGCATTCTTGCTATATCTGCAACAATGGTCTTTCCTGCTATATCCTTACCTGCTGCAAATGCAATCTTTGACGAAGTATTCTTAAATGTATCAGTTTCTATTAGCTCTCTTAAGAATACACTGCCTGCCTCTTTATTAGGAACTTCTATTCCTATGGCTGATTTGCCTGGAATAGGTGCTTCTATTCTTATATCTGCTGCCGCAAGGCTTAACTTAATATCATCTGCTAAAGATACTATCCTGCTTACCTTAACACCAAGCTCAGGCTTTAATTCGTATCTTGTTACTGATGGTCCGCAGCTTATATCTGTAATATCGACCTTAACACCAAAGTTCTGCAATGTCTGCTTTAATGTGATTGCTGTATCCCTGTTCTCACGCTCAAGATTAGAAGCTTTCGAATTAGTATTGCGGTTAAGCAGGCTGACTGGCGGGAACTTATACTGCTTAGAACTTTCAGCCGATGAATCAGCTGTATTTTCTGCATATGAATTGACTATATTTTCTGTACCTGAATTTGCTTTATCTTCTATATCTGTATTCGCTGTGCTTTGTATAATTTCACCTAAACCATTATCTTCTGATTTATACATATCATCTGAGCCGTCAGCAGCATTCTTGATGATATTGTCCTCAGCATTGTCCTGATGTGTGCTTATATTTTCCTCTGACGCACTATCCACATGCAGCTCCCATACTGGTTCTCTGCTTATACGAGGCATAGGTGTAATCAGCGGATCGTATATATCATCACTATACATATCATCTTCATTATCCACAGCCTCTATCTCTGTTATATCTATATCTGAACCTTCATTCCTGTTATCGTCATATATTGTAAGGTCATTAGTAACACCCCTGACAACATTATTCATACGTGATTTAGCAGGGGCTTCTTCTCTTGCTTCTTCCTGTAACATTCTTACACGATTGGAATGTTCCTTATATTCTGAATAATCTTTTCTTGCCTCACTTACTATCCTCTCTCCGCCATTACGGATACCTTTGATAAATGATTTCTCTGTAATAACGATTATACAGATAATAGCAAGAATTATAAGTATAACTAAAGAACCTGCCATACCCAGTGGATTTAACATCTTACATAATATTCCTCCAAACAGGCCGCCTCCAGTCTTATACTCTGAACAATATGTAAAATATGTACCAACCGGCTCTTTTATATCCGGCACATTAGTAACTCTCTGCCACAAAGCTGCCGCAATAACCGACAATACATATGCCATAGCTGCTTTAATCTTCATAACTCCGATAATATCTTTATTGGCAAGCATAAACATAATACTTACAGCTATAATCACCGGAACTATATAAGCAGCAATTCCAAATAATCCAAACATAAACCATTTAATTGAACGCCCAACAATTCCTGCCATATTAAAATTACTGAGCAGGAGGATAATTGTACACGCTAAAGCTATTAAAAGAACTATCTCATCCCTTAGCTGGTTATTCACCTGCGATGAATTGCTTCCTGTATTTCTTGAAGATGAACTTCTCGAACCAGAACCCCTTGCATTAGGGCTTTTCGTGCCATTTCCTTTGTAATTAGAGCTTTTCTTAGTTGTATTGCTATTTCCTGAATATGAAGTTTTACCTGATTTGCTGTTAGACGTCGTCTTTCTTTTGGTACTGCTGGTCTTCTTGCCTGTACTTTTACTTCTGCCTGAAGCCATATATCTAACTCCTCCATATACTACTATTAAAATTAGGTAATAACAGCTTGTGTATACACACTTATATTGCATACATAAGCTATCAACACCTGACTAATACTAATATATGGGGATGCCACATTCGTGACAACCCCATCCTAAGCATTAATAATTAATCTTCATCATCACTTGCAGCTTCTGCAAATCCCTGACGTTTTCTTGCCATCTCATCGCTCTCAAGATACTCATCGTAAGTTGTAATCTTATCAATAAGCTGCCCTGATGGAACGATTTCCATAATTCTGTTAGCTGTAGTCTGAATGAACTGATGATCGTGTGATGTGAAAAGTGCCACACCTGGGAACTTAATCAGTCCATTATTAAGTGCTGTAATAGACTCCATATCAAGGTGGTTAGTAGGGTCATCAAATATAAGTACATTAGAACCCATAATCATCATCTTGGATATAAGACATCTAACCTTCTCTCCACCGGAAAGTACCTTAACCTTCTTAACACCATCATCTCCAGCAAATAACATACGTCCAAGGAAACCTCTTACATATGTAGGATCTGGATCTGGTGAATACTGTGTAAGCCATTCAACAATAGTATCTTCTCTGTTAAACTCTGCAGCACTGTCCTTAGGGAAATAAGCCTGTG
>ERZ827197.1456-NODE-1456-length-19200-cov-58.653330_pt1 | contig 19200 bp, 10 predicted proteins | sample MGYA00519867_ERZ827197 | MGnify/ENA primary metagenome ERZ827197 (study PRJEB31778, sample SAMEA3449278) | human gut metagenome | biome: human gut; feature: human-associated habitat; material: faeces | place: United Kingdom | collected 2010/2012 ...
CCGATGCGCCGGATGGAAAGGGTTGGAGAAGCAACTGGAAAAACAGGGCATCGGCGTCCGCTACAAGTATTGCGGAAATACCGATCGCAAACAAGGGGTTCTGTTCTCGAAAAACGGTTTCGAATTTTCCGGCTCGAAGATCGACCGGGCTTTTAGCTTTACGAAACTCGACCGCCATTTCACCTGCCTGCAGCAACAAACCCTGCACTGGGCTGCACTCCTCGGAAACCTCTCGGCGGCGGTTGGCAATTACCGTTCGGCGTTTGCAGCGCTGTTCGGCGGCATGGGCGGCAGTACGCGCGAAGAGCCTGCTGCACCCGGTCCCGGCGGGAAGCTCGACACTATTCCGCTGCCGCCGGCCGGTTCGCCCGGCGGGGTGTCGGCCGAACAGTTGCAGCGCAAGCCGGGAGAAAGTCCCGAAGAGTATATCGCACGCATCACGGCACTGCTCAACGCTGCGGCCGAGGCGATGGCTATAGCTGCGATGGAACACAGGCGCAGGTTGCGCGAACAGAAGAATAGACCTCATGTAAAACTTTAACTTCAATCCAGAAATGACAATGAAAGAGAATAATCAGATCTCCCTGTCGTTTGAGATGTACGAAGATCTCAAAGACACGCTTGTCAAGGCCATCAAAAACACCAAGGCAGGTGGCGCAGGAAACGCAGGTTTGGAGAATGCCCAGCTGGAACGGATCGAGCGGTTGATAGAGGCTGCGGAACGCTCGCAGGGGCAGGTAGCACAACTGCTGGAGCACCTGCAACGGCATACAGCCCAGCCCGAAATAAAAACCGAGCAGGAACGGGAGATAGTTAACAAATATGATATGCTGCTGCAACAGTTGGCTGAGAGACTGGAGGTGATCGACAAGGAAAATAGGCAGACGCATACGTTGATAGAGCAGGTAGGGCAAGCCGTCGAAGCAGCGGCAATGCTCAAAAATCTGCCTGTGCAGGAGCATCGACATACCTATACGCTCGATATTAAATCCTCGAAAACCGCGCTGGTAATATTTGTTATGGCGGTAATAATTGTCCTCCTTATTGGTTTTATTTACCGGATCTCGGTAAGCAATCAGCAGTTGGCCGCAAATGATTTGAAATACCGCTATATCAAAATGAAAGGTGAGGCGACGTCCAAGCGTATCGCTGAGCTGGAGGAGATTTTTGAACTAAACCGCGACAACGCAAAAATCCGCCAGATGAAGAAGGATGTCGAAGAATATGAACAAACCATTCAACGCAAAGTCCAATTAGAAGAACAGGCAAGACTGAAAGAACGAGAAGCCGAGCGTCTGAACAAAAATGCCTCCCGATTGAAAAACAAATAAGCCCCCCCTCCTCCCAAGGTATTGCCGTCGAAAGAAATCCGCAAGGTCATGCAAGTTGCTCCGCAAATCTTGCGGATATTCTTACCAGCAGTATCAGCTGATCGCTACCAAAGGAAATGACTGAATCTGGACATCATGCAACCTGCGATTATTACTCCTAAATCGCACGATAACACCTCATCATGTTAACAGTTCTATCATTGTTCTGTCGCATAATGAGTGAATATACAATCATTTTACTCAAAATAAGAATCTGGCGATTAAATATATTCGGATTATCTAACCTTAAAATATACAAAACAGTTCACTGTTCATGGACACTTGATGATTGAATCTATTTTATCAATAATTCTTGGCAATTGGGATTTCTGTATCTCACATTCCCATACTATAATAACTCTCCATCCTTGCTGCTGAAGCTTCAATATAACTTCTTTATCTCTTTGTTGATTGCCGAGAATTTTTGATTCCCAGTATTCTATATTTGATTTCGGCAGAACAAAATGCTTGCATCCTTCATGTCCGTGCCAGAAACATCCATTTATAAAAATTACCGTTTTGTATTTGGGTAAAACAATATCTGGTCTGCCAGGCAATTTGTTGACATTGATCCGATAACGATACCCTCTGCGGAAAAGTTCATGTCTTACAAGAATTTCAGGCCTAGTATTCTTGGACCGAATATGCGACATACAGCGACGGCGTTGTTCTTGAGTTAATGTATCTGGCATTTTGATGCTTATTATCTTTTGGTAAAGATAGTGATTATTTAAAAATTTAGGCCGGTTGACAAACAACATTCTGCATTCTTTGGATGTTATTCAAATATAAACGTTTATAGCCCTCTGATTTTTTATTCAGTCAATCTCCGTTTATGAAAAAAATGTATCTTTGTAAAATACGATTCAGCCGATTGAATACATTCAGTGTGCTGAAGAATGGTAAAAATATGCAAGATGCAAACTATAAAATGATGAAGACCAATAAACAGCTGATTGGCATAGACCTTTTTGCAGGTGCAGGCGGATTAAGTCTAGGTGCAGAAATGGCTGGCATATCCATGCGGTATGCAGTTGAAGCAGACGCTTATGCAGCAGCCTCATATAAAAGGAATTTTAAGAATGCAACCGTATTCTGCGAAGATATAAGAAAACTTTCAGCCGACAAATTAAATACTCAACCTGTTTTTATCATAATGGGCGGTCCTCCATGTCAGGGGTTCTCTCTTTCAAACACAAAAACCAGAGATATGTCAAATCCAAATAACAGGATGTTTGAGGAATTTTTGCGTTTTGTTGATAAAATTGCTCCAACATGGTTTGTATTTGAAAATGTATATGGCCTGACAAAATTTAAAAACGGAGAGGAGAATATCCAGAATCATATAGAAAACCGATTTAGAGATATTGGCTATACAGTCAAATCAAAAATACTATATGCTTCTGACTTTGGCGTGCCGCAACGCCGAAACAGGCTGTTTATTGTCGGGAATAGAAATGGGATAGATTTTGAATTCCCCAAAGAATTTGATTATTCAGTTTCTGTTGATGAGGCAATTAGTGATTTACCGGTTCTTGGAAATGGAGAAATTCAAATGAAGGGGGAATACACAGTTCCTTTTGAGCAGGCGTCTCCATATGCTCAGCTGATGAGAAAAAAGTCAAAAGCCCCTACCCAAAATATCGTATCACGCAATAAGGACTATGTAGTTGAGCGCTATAAATACATCGGACAAGGCGAAAACTGGTCATCTATCCCCGACCGCTTAATGGAGAATTATGCTGATAAAAAACGATGCCACAGCGGAATATATAAACGATTAATCGGTGGCAAGCCATCTGTGGTAATATCGAATTATAGAAAAAGCATGCTTATACATCCTCATCAAGATCGAGGGTTGTCCGTTCGCGAAGCAGCCCGGCTGCAAAGTTTTCCAGACCATTTCATATTTGAAGGGCCTGTATCATATGTTCAGCAGCAAATCGGCAATGCTGTTCCTCCGCTGCTTGCCAAAGCTGTTATGAAGAAGATATTAACTTATAAATAATATTGTTGCGATGGGCATCTATAAAGAAAATATTCCTAAAGCTGATATGCTGATGGGGTCAATGCGCTCAATGGGCTATTCTTTCGAGTCTGCAATCGCTGATGTTATTGACAACAGCATTAGTGCCGGATGCTCATACGTTTCACTGTTTTTCCCAACCGATTCTTTCCAAAAACAAGCAGTGGGCATTCTTGACGACGGCTGCGGGCTGTCTCGTGAAGAACTTTTCGAGGCAATGTGCTATGGCAGTTCTGCGGCAGAAGCAGCCCGCTCTGAAAATGATTTAGGAAGGTTTGGGCTGGGACTTAAAGCTGCATCATTGTCACAATGCCGCATATTGACAGTTGTGAGCATGCAAGACGGAGATATCAGTGCGTATTCGTGGGACTATAATTACATACTTAAACATAAAAAATGGTTTGTTAACGAACTGACCATTGATGAAATATCAAATCTGCCGTACATAGAGAATCTGCGTGAAGCAGGAAAGACTAATGACAGCGGAACTCTTGTGATATGGGAAGATTTTGATGTGTTGGAAAAGTCGAGTCATGGACAGGTTTTCAGCACTCTTCGTGAATTAAGCGATAAAGTGCAGGATCATGTGGCTCTTATTTTTCACCGCTATATCTCTGCGAAGAAGCTTGTTATCTGGATTAACAACGCGAAAGTAAAGGCACAGGATCCATTTCTTGAAAGCAATGCTAAAACTACGACAAAAAAAGAGTTCGCTATTGCACTGCGGGACAGCCAAGGTATTGAACGGCTGATAAAAGTGCGTCCGTTTGTACTGCCTTTTGGCTCGGACCTAACAGAAAAAGATAAAAAACTTTTAGGCGGTACTGATAATCTGAGAACAAGACAGGGTTTCTATATTTACAGGAATCAGAGGCTTATTATTTATGGGACATGGTTTGGGCTCAAACGCAGTGAGCTGACAAAAAATGCCAGAATACGTGTAGACATCCCCAACTCTCTGGATGACATTTGGGGCATCGATATTAAGAAACAGAATGCTTCAATACCCAAATCAATTCAGAACCAGCTTAAAAAAACCGTTGAAGAAGCAATGGACATTTCTGTTAGAAAACAGACGCATCGCGGCCGCAAAGATAATTCGGAAGATAATATAAGCCACATTTGGGATAGAATGCGCGGCAGAAATGATGCCTACTACTATCAGATCAATCGAAACAGTCCGCTCTGCAAATATGTGATGGAACACATTCCTGACGATGCGGCAGACATCGTAGAAACTTTGTTGTCAGAGATAGAAAAAGGTATTCCAGTACAGGATATATACGTAGACAGGTGCAATGACGCTATTGTTGCAGCGGATAAAACGCAAGACCTTGAGGATAATTTTCAGTTGGGAGTTACGCTGATCGACAAAATGATTAAATACGGCAGGGAGCTTAATGACGCTGTTGATACTATTATGAAAGCCGAACCATGGTGCTGTCTTCCGCAACTGAAAGAAATGCTGATAAACTATTATACAAATGAAGATAAGCAGTGATGAGTTCAATGATCTCATTATGGTTATCAAACGCCGCATCGGGGTCGACAAGCGAAACGGGAAAACCATAAAATACGAAGATATTGACTCCTATATAGATAAGGGGCTTGAATTTATTCCAATCAGCCTGACTGATGAGGACAGGGCAGAAGTTTTTCGCGCCATCGAAACAGAAGAAGCTATAAAACACACTAAAGGCAATTGTATATTCGACGACTATGATGATCCTCACAATTGGTATGAGCATGCAGAAATCGAAGATGAGCATTTCTGGAGGCTGTACAGCAAATATCTTCTGGAAGAATCATCGCTTGATGACAAGAGTATAGACATCTTGGACAAGAAGACTCTTCCCGCCATAATGAATTGTCTTTGCAATCCGAAAGAAGCGCATGAAGGAAGGCGGTTGATTCGCGGTTTGGTTATTGGTGACGTTCAGTCTGGAAAAACAGCAACGTATTCCGGTCTGATATGCAAAGCTGTTGATGCGGGTTACAAGGTTGTCATTTTGCTGGCAGGCATAACAGAGAATCTACGCCAGCAGACTCAGGAGCGTATTGACCAAGGCATTGTAGGCCTTGAAATCAAGAGAGATGATATAACAAAAATAGAGAAGCCCAAGCGAGTGGGCGTCGGCAAATATGACAAACAGCTGCTGGCATCGTCTTATACAACTCAATCATCAGATTTTGTCGGACAGAAAGACAGTATTTTTGTGTCGCTTGAAGCACAGCGTTCAGTTGTATTGTTTGTTGTCAAAAAGAATGTATCAGTTCTTACAAAATTACACAACTGGCTAAAGTACAACAATTATGATCATTCAGAGGAGTGCGTTAATGCGCCCTTGCTACTTATAGACGATGAAGCGGACAATGCATCTGTCAATACGAGCAAGGATGAAACGAATCCAACAAAGACAAATGCTATTATAAGAAAAATTTGCAATTTGTTTAAAACCGCATCGTATGTCGGTTTTACAGCGACCCCATTTGCAAATGTTTTCATCGACCCGGATTCTGTTGATGAAATGAAAAATGCAGATTTGTTCCCGGAACATTTTATATACACACTGCCAACCCCCTCAACATACATTGGAGCAAAGCAGATATTCAATGCCGGCTCCAAATATTATCGCAATATAAAATATATCATTGATATTGATGAACCCGACTACGGAGACGGATGCTGGCGTGATTGGGCTCGCACCCACATCGATGAGTTGAATGCAGGGGCATTTTACTATCGGCATCAGAAAGAATGGAACGGAATCCTTCCCGATTCGTTAAAAGAGGCTATTTATTGTTTCTTTTTGGCGAATACCATTCGAGATTTGCGAGGACAAAGTTCAGCGCCAAGAAGCATGCTGGTGAATATGTCTCGATTCGTGAAGGTGCAAAATGTAATAAAAGAAGAGGTAGAACGTATTTATGATGAATTCAAGAGCATCGTTGAAAAAGATTTCAACAGCGATTCTTGCAAAAACACGAATCTGCCTCTATATAAAGAATTGAAGCAGTTGTGGGATAAGCATTACAGTTTTGTCTCTGATGTTTCATTTGAGAGAGTTGTTAGAAAAGAAAACCTTTTCAAAGCAATTGAGTGCATAAAGGTTCTTGTTGTAAATGGATTAAAATCAAGCGGGAAACTCGACTACAAAGAAAATCCGTCATTGCGGGTTATTGCCGTCGGAGGAATGGCATTGTCACGAGGTTTGACCTTGGAGGGGCTGCTGACAAGCTACTTCTACCGCAATACGGCTACTTTTGATGTCCTGATGCAGATGGGGCGCTGGTTCGGATATAGAAAAGGATATGAAGATATCTTCCAAATATGGACGAGTGAAGAAAGTGCAATCTGGTATGATGAGATTTCTATGGCGTCAGAGGATTTGAAGGAAGAGCTGAAAGAGATGTTTGCACAGCGGCTGACGCCAAAGGATTTCGGAATTAAAGTGCGCGACAATTGTCAGGAGCTGCAAATCACTGCTGGCAATAAGATGAGGCAGTCCTTCAATCTGGATATACAGGAATCCTATTACGGCAATATATATGAAACACCGTATATCAGTCTGAATGCGACTCACAACACTCTTAATCTTGAACAAGTGACTTGGCTGGCAGAGGAGCTGTTTAAGAGAAACTTGTCGTTTGATAAATTCAAAAATAATACATCTCTGATAGTAAAAGATGTGCCGAAAGATATTGTAGCGGCTTTTGTGAAAAATATTAAAAGTTCAAAGGTTAATCCGAGTTTCAACACTGAATATATTCTGGATTTCATAACAGATGAAAACACGGTAGGATTAGAGCATTGGGATATAGTTTTCCAAAGCGGCGAGTCTGACAAATGTTATGAAATACCGCACATAGCATCTGTCAGATGTGCAGCACGCACTGTCCATGTTGAGAATAATGCTATTGCTGCAAGCTCGCGGCGAAAATTGCTGAGCACTCAGGAAGGTGCTTATGGACTATCTGAAGATCAGTTGAATTTCGTAAAGAGAAAATGCAAAGAACAGTGGAGAAAGGAAGGTAAAAATGAAAATCGGGAAATTCCAAATAGAGCATACTTTGAGCATTTGGCAGACCGAAAACCTCTGTTGATAATTATGCTCATCGAGCCTGTGAGGACCGAGGGAAAAGATGAAAAGAAGAAGCTGTCTGAATACCGGGAAGCATTGGGGGGAGATAAAATGGTTGCCTTTGCCATAGGATTCCCAGGAGTAAAAGGTGCTCAAAATATAAAACATTACAAGGCGAACAAAATATATTATCAGCAGTTTATGCAGGATGAGTCAGAAGACATTGAAGACAATGAAACAATACAATAGCCAGGATATATACGGCATTTTCTCTGAAGGATTTGAACAAGGCTTTTTTAAAAGAGTTGGAACAGCCAGAGATCTTGACACCTATATAGGCAAAGACGACAAAGGCAGATATGCTTTCAAGTTCAAAGGACAGTATGTTCCAACACGAATCTTTGGCTCCGAGGTAATATCTGTCGAGCAATATGAGGATGATAACTCATATTCACTGATTTTCTTGCTTGAGAAAGAAGAACTCCTTGAACGGTTCTGCACATTCTGCCAGGATCTTCTGTCTTCTCTTAACGGAATAACTGACCAGGTTGAAGGCTATCGGGCCATATGCAACAGATACGCATCATGGAAGCGTCTGTTCAAACCCAATCACGGAGACTTGACTGAACCGGAAATTATGGGCTTGATCGGGGAAATGCTATTTTTGAAAAACGAAATGATTCCAATGTATGGAACAGACAAGGCAGTAGACAGCTGGACCGGGCCTGAAAAAACCAGTAAAGATTTTTCAATAGACAGCATCTGGTATGAAGTGAAAACAGTCAGCGCAGGGAAAGATGCTGTGCGCATCTCTTCAATTGAGCAGCTGGATAGTAATGTTGACGGCTGTTTGGCTGTATACAAACTTGAAAAAATGAGCCCTGGATATAACGGCGTTAAACTCAGCTCTCTCGCCAATGAAATTATGACATTGATAAGCAGTGATTTCTACAAGGAGATGTTTGCAAGGAAACTAATGTCATACGGCTTTGACTGGTCAAGTGATTACGATAACTTTGTATATTCACAAAGCTCATTTGCCAAGTATATTGTGTCAGAAGGATTCCCGCGCATTATGCGGAATAGTATTGCACTGCCAATTATAAAGGTTCAATATGAACTCATCCTTTCAAATTTAGAAGAATTTAAACAATCATAACAAGCACACCGCAATGGAGATAGGCGAATTTAGAAAACAGTTTATGGAGCAGCTCCGCTTTGATGCCGAACATGAAGGATCGGCGCCTGAGGCGCAGTTTATCAGCAGAGCACTGGAACTTCTGGAAGATATAGGAGATGTTTCTGATCCTATGCCTATGTCCATCGAAATGAAGGGGCGCCGGGGGCGCATAATGTCTTTTGATGCCTATGCTTATGATGAAGCTGATGGAGCGCTGGTTATGATTGCCAGTGATTTTGTCAATGAAATCGACAATATTCCTACATTAACCAATACACGCATTGATGAATTATTCCTTCACATGAGGAATTTTATTGAGGAGAGTGTTGATGGTGATATTTCTGCATATTGCGACGATTCAGACCAAGCCATTAATGTTGCAAAGGAGATAAAAACAAAAGTGGGCAAAAGTATGCTTGCTACCGAAATCTCCCGATTCAAGTTTATCATTCTATCCAATGCCATTCTCAGCAAACAGGTTAAAAACGTCAGCCGCGAGGAATTCCTCGAAAGGCCGGTTGAACTGAATGTGTGGACAATAGAGCGTTTTCATCAGACATATGCCTCTAATTCCAGTGAAATCATTGAGATTGCAACCAAGGATTTTGATTGTGACGGCATTCAGTATCTCAAAGCAGACATTGGCGAGGATGCGAACTATGATGCTTATCTGGGTATTGTTCCGGGAGAGTTCTTGGCAAAGATTTATTGCAAATATGGCAGCAAGCTGCTGCAGGGCAACATTCGTGCTTTTTTGAGCGTGAGAGGCAAAGTCAATAAAGGAATACGTGAAACCATTATAAAGCATCCGGGAAATTTCTTTACATATAATAATGGAATTGCTGTGGTTGCCCGCTCAATCGGTTTTTCTGATGACGGGACAAAAATAGTATACCTTAAAGATCCCCAAATAATAAATGGCGGTCAAACTACGGCATCACTGGCCAATGCAAAAATCAAGAAAGAGGTAAAGGACGGAGGCATGGATAACCTGTTTGTCCCGATGAAGCTGACAGTGCTTAATGTTGATGATGATATGTCCGAGGATGACATTGAACGATATAACAATATTACCAAAACAATATCTCAGTGTGCAAACAGCCAGAATGCTGTGTCTGAAGCCGACTTTTTCTCAAACCATCCATACCATGTCATAATGGAACAATTGTCAAGAAAGAGGATGGCTCCGCCGGTAAATGGCAATCCATACCAGACAATTTGGTTTTATGAGCGTTCAAGAGGGAAGTGGGAGCAGGAACAAATGCAGCTCAGTTCCGCGGCTCGTGCAAAATTTTGTGAGAAACACCCTAAAAATCAAGTCATCAAAAAGGAGAAACTTGCCAAATGCCTCAATGCATTTGCAATGAATCCTCATGAGGTATGTCAGAGTTCGGCTATTAACTTCTCCCGATTCGCTAAAACGATCGACAGTCTGTATGAAACCTCCAAGGAGAGTATCAATGAGGTATATTTCTCAAAATGTGTATGTTCTGTAATTATCTTTGATTCGCTGGATCGTCGCATCAATAAAGCAGACTGGTATCCGACAGGAGGTAATAAAGCTCAAATAATTCCATATGCCATAGCAAAAATGATGGCTATGATTCCCAAGAACATGGATCTTGACTGGAAACTCATTTGGCAAAAGCAGGAAATGTACCCGGCTCTTGAAAAGGAGCTGATGAAACTGGCACATATTATTCATAATTTCTTTGAGGAGGAAGCACAAGGCGGATTGGTTAGAAGTATGGCCCGTCGTGCAGATACCTGGAATAAGTGCAAAAGTTTGCCGCTGTCCTTATCGGATGAGTTTGTGTCAACCTTAATCTCAAAGAATGAGATGAAGCAGGAAGAGGCTGCCGCAAAAAAAGAAAGAAAATTCAGCCATAATATAGATGCCTCAGTTGAAATATTTAAATTGGGAGCTGATTATTGGACTAAAGTGTGCAATGATTTATCAAAGGAGGATATGCTGCCATATGGAGATGTCGCATTTATAGGCAGTATCGCAGAGTATATTAAGCGAAATTCTCTGCCGTCTGCCGCACAATGCAAACGCCTCGTCAAGATTATTGAGAAAGCAGAGAAAAAAGGATATATTATGCCGTAATATTTTATAATATATCAATTCAATTAGTACACCTTTAAGCATATTTACAGCAAAACCTGTGAATTATACTCCAAAAGCGGAAATCTAATATGAGGCATAATACAAAACAGCATCATTAAACATTAAACTTTTTGAAGATAACAGTTGTAGAAGGGGGGGGCTGTTTCCGGCCGATATGAAAAATCATTCCTTGTGGAAATTATTCCCGATTGTGCGAGATAAGTAGCCAGGGGCAGGTCTCAATTTTTGTCGTCCCGGACAAATTGCGGACACGGTGCGGACACAGAAAATGCAAAACCCCGTCAGAGTTTACTCTGACGGGGTTTCTGGTGCCCAGGACAGGAGTCGAACCTGCACGCCTCTCGACACACGCACCTGAAACGTGCGCGTCTACCAATTCCGCCACCTGGGCATCATGGAATTACGGTGTGCAAAAGTAATACTTTTTTCTTAAATGCAAATATTTTGGGGCGATTTTTTCGAAAAAAACTACTTGTTGAAGTATTTATAGTGAAAAATCAGCAGATAAACCACGGCTACCGAGATATAAGCATCGGCCAGGTTGAAAACTGCACCGAAGAAGTAGTTGCGGCTATCGACCAGGAAATCGAGGAATCCGGGAACGCTGTTCCACTGAAAGAGCGGAAAGTAGAACATATCCACGACTTTGCCCATCATGAATCCTGCGTAGTGGCCTCCGAAATGGGCGACCGTGTCGGGTGTGGAGGCCGAGAAGATCAGCCCGTAAAAGGCGCTGTCGATGATGTTGCCGATCGCTCCGGCCAGAATCAGCCCGAATCCGATCAACACTCCTTTGGGCGCTTTTTTGCGCATGAAATGGCGAATCAGCCAGATCAGTGCGACGACCATGCCGATCCGGAAAAGACCTAAAAGCAGCTTGCCCCAGTCCATCGTTCCCGGCGTGGCGATGTGCATGCCGAAGGCCGCACCTTTGTTTTCGATGAAGTAGAGCTGAAACCAGTCCGGGATGAGTATGATGGCCTCTCCCAGAGTCATGTGGGTTTTCACCCATATCTTGAGGGCCTGATCGAGGATCAGCAGCAGAATGACAAGGAGTGTGAGTTTTTTTCCGTTCATGACGCTTGTTTTGGATAGGGGCAAATTTACTTAAAAAAATCGGTTCTTGACAAAAAAGATAGTTTGCGGGTTTCGATTATTCGTATTTCCTAAAAAAATACTTACCTTTAATGGCTGAATTTGCCATCTTATAGTATCTGCCGTGTGAAAATCCATTCGGGATATTTTTGAAATCCTATTCGAAATGAAGTGGAAAATGGATGGCGGGTTCTGAGAGCAGGATTGTTGAATGTATTAATTTATTAATTTAATGGTTATGAAAAAAGTTTATTGGACTCTTGTCGCAATTTTCGTTGCGGCCGCTTTAGGTGGATGTGTAAATGATCCGACCGAAATGGAGAATGCGCCGGACATGAGCGCCGGAAGTCGTAAAATTCTTACCTCGGCGGAAGCGGAGGCGGGTGAGTTACTTGTGAAATTTTCGAAGGAGTCGATCGCTGCTGTCGAGGCGGGAGTGACGCGTTCCGAATCTACGCGTACGGGTATTCAACCTTTTGATGCGGCTCTGAAAGAAATTAGTGCCGTATCCGTTGAGCGGGTAATCCCTGTGGTTGAGCAACATGAGGCCGACGCTCGGGCTTCGGGGTTGCACCGTTGGTATCGGGTGAGGTTCAACGATCAGGTGTCGCTGGACGAAGCAGCTCGCAAATTGGCCGCTGTCGAAGATATAGAGGTTGTTCAATATGACGGATATGTTGCCCGGAATTTTACGGAAATGTCGGCTGTACCTTATAATAATGTATGGAGTTCGGATCGGGACCAAATTAATACGCGTAGCGGAGAAACTCCCAAATTCAACGATCCGATGTTGAATAAGCAGTGGCATTATAAGAATACGGGAGATGAAACGCTGGTGAGTCCTATTAAGGAGGGATGCGATATCAATGTCGAACCCGCATGGGAATTTTGTACGGGCGATCCTTCGATCATCGTCGCCGTCATGGATGAGGGGGTAATGTATAAGCATGAGGACCTTGCAGCCAATATGTGGGTCAATCAGGCGGAATTGAACGGTCAGAAGGGAGTGGATGACGACGGTAACGGATATGTCGATGACGTCTATGGCTATAATTTTGCCAAAGACCAAGGGGATATAACGTGGACGGATCCCGAGGATAGCGGTCATGGAACGCATGTGGCGGGGACGATCTCTGCCGTGAACAACAATGGTATCGGCGTCTGCGGTATCGCGGGCGGCAGCGGAAACAACGACGGGGTGAAGATTATGTCTATTCAAATTTTTGCCGGACGGTATCAGAGTACGATAAGCCGGAATGTTGATGCGATCTATTATGCAACCAGTATGGGGGCTTCTATCCTGCAGTGCAGTTGGGGGTTGATGAGTGGTGCGATCAATTCGGATGAACAGTATTTGGACGAAAGAAGTATTGAAGCCAATGCGTTCGCCCATTTTATTAATACGAAACGTCCGGGTAGTCCGCTCAACGGCGGTATTATCATTTTTGCGGCTGGTAATGAAGCAGGAGCCTGTGGTTATCCTGCGGCATATCCTTCGGTGGTTTGTGTGACTTCGCTCAGTACGGATTTTACGCCTTCGGTCTTTACGAATTACGGGATGCCGGCAGATATTGCTGCGCCGGGCGGTGATCTGTATTATCACAAAAATCTCAGTGATGCCGGTCAGGTTCTTTCGACGGTTCTGAAATTGGATGGTATGTATGCCTACATGTCCGGCACGTCGATGTCCTGCCCGCATGTTTCCGGTGTCGCGGCCTTGGGTCTTTCGTATGCCAAACAGTTGGGTAAGACGTTCGAACCGGATGAGTTCCGTAGCATGTTGCTGGCTTCGGTGAACGACATAGATTCTCACCTGACGGGTACTAAAACCTATATTCCTTATACCGACTCGGCTACTGGTATCGGGTATGATGGTCTTATGAAAATGGATACTTATAAGGGACAAATGGGTATTGGTATGATTGATGCGTTCAAGATGTTGATGGCTGTACGTAGTACTCCGGCTGTTACCGTCGGACAAAATAAAGCGACGAAGATCTCTTTGGGAAAATATTATGGTGACGTAGCTCGTTTGACTTATAAGTTGAGTGTAAGTGACGAGGTTGCTGACAAACTTGGTCTGACTTATACCACAGGCGAAGATGGTACGGTAGAGATTACCTGTACGAAACAGGGAGTCGGGTTGGTTTCTGTGGAAACTTCGAACGGTGGTAGCGAGGTGAGCCGTGAATTGGCTATTATTTGTCGAGCAAAGATCGCGTCGAACGGCGGCTGGCTGTAATTGTTCGACAGCTGGTCAGGTATTTGGATATGAAGCGTTTGTATTTTGGTGAAAAAAGTCTATTTTTGAAAATCAAAAATGAATGTTGAATAATAATAGTATGAAAAAAGTTAGGTGGAAAATTACTGTAATCCTGGTTGCGGCAGCGTTGTGCGGTTGTGTGAACGACCCCACTGAGAACGGTGTTGCGGAGGATCTTGATACCGGAAGCCGCAAGGTTCTTACGGCTCCGAATGCCGTAAATGGCGAGTTGCTCGTGAAATTCTCCGATGAGGCGATCGCTGCCGTCGAATCCGGGGTAACCCGTTCCGGGGCGACGCGTACGGGGATTCAACCTTTCGATGCCGCGCTCAATACGTTGGGAGCGATTTCGATGAAACGTGTCTTCCCTTATGTGGAAAAGGATGAGGCCGATGCCCGTGCATTCGGTTTGCACCGCTGGTACAAGATCAGGTTCAATCCGGAAATCTCTCTGGACAAGGCTTCGAGCCAGTTGGCGGCATTCGGCGAAGTGTCCGTCGTGCAGTATAATACGCACATGCTTCAGAACTTCGAGGAAGAGAAGGTCGTGCCTTACGATCAGGTTTGGGCTGCGGAGCGCGATCAGCTCAACACGCGCAGCGACGAAACCTCCAAGTTCAACGACCCGATGCTGAACAAACAGTGGCACTACAAGAATACGGGCGATGAGAACCTGGTGACTCCGATCAAGGCGGGTTGCGACATCAACCTGGAACCTGCGTGGGAACTCTGCGCCGGTGATCCGTCGATCATCGTGGCCGTTGTGGATCAACCCGTTATCTATACTCATCCGGATCTGAAAGCCAATATGTGGATCAACGAGAAAGAGTTGAATGGAGAGGAAGGTGTGGACGATGACAACAACGGGTATGTTGATGATATTTATGGGTTTAACTTCATTTCGGAGTATTCGGCAACAGGTGAAGAGGACGAGTACGTCGGAGAAATTCAATGGGATGACGATTCGAATGCCAAAGTACACGGTACGCATGTGGCGGGAACGATCTCGGCTGTGAATAATAATGGTGTAGGCGTGTGCGGTGTGGCCGGCGGTACCGGCAATAACGACGGTGTCAAGCTGATGTCCATTCAAATTCACGGACCTATGGAGTCTGCCACTACGGAAGGTACGGCGGCCGGTATCAAGTATGCTGCCGACAACGGAGCTTCGATTCTGCAGTGTAGTTGGGGTGAGCCGAATGAGAAGGTTACGACGGAGGAGGAGTATCTGAAGAAATTCGGAGTTCAGGCCGATGCGATCAATTACTTTATTTCGAAGCCCCGTCCGGGCAGCCCGCTTAACGGCGGTATTGCGATCGTTTCCGCCGGTAACGATTCGTACGGTCGTTGCAGTTTCCCCGGTGGTTATTCCAAAGTGGTTTGTGTTACGTCAATGGGTACGGATTTTACGCCGTCGGTTTTCACCAATTTCGGTGATGCTGCCGATATTACGGCTCCGGGCGGCGATTCTTATTATCATAATAACGATGCCGGCGGTGTTCTTTCTACAGTGCAGATCGGCAAGCATTTCGACGGATATGCCTATATGTCGGGGACTTCGATGTCTACTCCGCACGTGTCGGGTGTGGCCGCTCTGGCTCTTTCGTATGCCAAGCAGTTGGGTAAAATGTTCGAACCGGACGAATTCCGCGATATGCTGCTCAGTGCTGTCAATGATATCGACAGCTACTTGCATGGCATTAAAACCTATGAACCTCAAGGTATGGTGTACAACGGTAAATTGGATATGGACGAGCGCAGAGGGAAGATGGGAACCGGTATGATCGATGCCTACAAGATGTTGATGGCCGTGCGAGGCACTCCGGCCGTTACCGTCGAACAAAAGAAAGCGACAAAAATCTCTTTGGGAAAATATTATGGCGACGTAGCACGTTTAACTTATAAACTGCGCGTAAGTGATGATGTAGCTGGCAAACTTGGCCTGACCTGCACCACCGGTGAAGACGGTACGGTAGAAATTATCTGTACGAAACAGGGGGCGGGGTTGGTATATGTTGAAACATCGAACGGTGGTATCGACATGAGTCGAGAGCTGGCGATCGTTTGCCGAGCAAAGGCTGCATCGAACGGCGGATGGCTGTAATTCGATTGTTGCTATCAAGTATTTACGGGGCAGTCATTTTATGATTGTCCCGTTTTTGTCGAATGAAAATTAGTCGGGGTGTGACAGAATAAAACCTGAAAATTTTTATTTTTGCAAAAAATAGTTCCCTTTAATAGTTAAAATTCATTTTTATAGTAAATGAGATCGTTTAAATTTATTGCTATTCTTGTGGTTGCGGCTCTCTGTAGCTGTACGAATGACCCGATAGACGAAGGAGGAGCGGCGAATGTCCCGACCGGGATAGACCGGAAGATTATGACTTCTTCACTCGAATCGGAGCAGGGGGAATTGCTGGTTAAATTCAGCGATGAAGCGATTGCTGCCGTGGAAACGGGGGTGACCCGTACCGAGGCGACCCGTACGGGGCTTCAGCGCTTCGACGCGGCTTTGACGGATATCGAGGCCGTATCGCTCGAGCGGGTTTTCCCCGATATTCCGAAGCATGAGGCTCAGGCGCGTGCTTTCGGTTTGCACCTTTGGTATGCTGTGAAATTCAACCCGGAGGTTTCGTTGGCTACGGCGGCCCGCAAGTTGGCTGCGGCGGACGAGGTTGCCTATGTGCAGTATAACAACCGGATTGTCGAAAATTATGACCGCGAGGAGTCGATCCCTTACGATCAGGTTCGGAGTGGGAACTATATTCCTGCGGATACGCGTATTAATGTGATGGCTAAATTTAACGACCCCCGTCTGAAAGATCAATGGCACTACAAGAATACGGGCGATGAAAGCCTGGTGAAGCCGATCAAAGCCGGTTCCGATATCAATTTGGAGCCTGCCTGGGAGTTGTGCACGGGCGATCCTTCGATCATTGTGGCCGTGATGGATCAGGGGGTGGTGTATAATCACGAAGATCTGGCCGCCAATATGTGGATCAATGAGAAAGAGTTGAACGGAGCATCCGGTGTGGATGACGACGGCAATGGATATGCCGATGACATTTACGGGTATAATTTCGTGACGAATAGTGGGAAGATTACCTGGAATAATCCTGATGATAGTGGGCATGGTACGCATGTGGCTGGTACGATTTCCGCAGTGAACAACAACGGCATCGGTGTCTGCGGTATCGCGGGCGGCAGCGGGAACAACGACGGTGTGAAAATTATGTCGGTACAGGCTTTCGATGGTAAAAAATCCGTGTCTGTGGCTGCTTCTGCCCGGGCTATTCAGTATGCGGCCAATAACGGTGCTTCGATTCTTCAGTGTAGCTGGGGTGGCGGAGCATATGGGTCGGATAAAGCTTATGAGGACGATTGTCGCGCAGAGGTCGTTGCACTTAAATATTTCATTGAAACGGAGCGCCCCGGCAGTCCTCTCAATGGCGGTATCGCCTTTTTCGCTGCGGGTAATGATGCGGCGCCATGCGAATATCCTGCGGCGTACCCTTCAGTGGTTTGTGTAACTTCGATCAGTACGGATTTCACTCCTTCAACTTTTACCAACTTCGGATTGCCGGCTGATATTACGGCTCCGGGTGGTGATAACAACTATCATGAAGGGGGTAATCAGGCCGGAAAAGTCCTTTCTACGCTTCGCAGCATAGATGGTTCCTACGGCTATATGGCCGGTACTTCGATGTCCACTCCGCACGTGTCGGGTGTCGCGGCCTTGGGTCTTTCGTATGCCAAACAGTTGGGTAAGACGTTCGAACCGGATGAGTTCCGTGATATGGTACTGGCTTCGGTGAACGATTTGGATCCGTATCTGACCGGTGTCAAGAAACATAACAACGGTACGATGAATCTGGTCGAGTATAAGGGGAAAATGGGTTCGGGTATGATCGACGCCTACAAGATGCTGATGGCTGTACGGGGTACTCCGGCGATCACGGTCGAGCAGGACAAGCCGACGACGATTTCGCTGTCGAAATATTACGGGGATGTTACTGCGCTTTCTTGCACACTGGAGGTGAGCGATGCAGTGAAGGATAAGTTGGGGCTTACGTTCACTGTCGAGGGTAATAATGCGACTATTACCTGTTCGAAGCAGAGCGCCGGTCTTGTGACGGTTAAGAGCTCTGTCGGTGGAACGTCGATGAGCCGCGAGGTTGCGATCATTTGCCGTGCGAAGGCGGCTTCGAACGGCGGTTGGCTGTAAGCCTCTCGTTGATTGAAAAATGGCGGAGCGACTGTATGGTCGCTCCGTTTTTTTGCTTGATTATATCAATACGCCGGCCTGTTCGCCCTGAACCGATCGATATGCTTTGATTTTCCCTGGAAGCCTATCCTTGAAGGAAGGGATAGGCTGAACCGAATAGCCTCCAGGAGTGTGGCTGCCGCTGAAATCGACAAGAAAACGGTTGCGCCATATTAAGTAATTAAATATTTCAATGTATTGTTTCCGACGGTCGCTGATGCGCGGTCTGTGGTCGTGTCTGTAATTCGGCCTCACTCCTTAAATCCTTTCTTCGGAAGTGGGGCGTTCCGTCACCAAAGAGGTGTGCTGAATATATACTTGCCTTTTTGTTATTATCACGAGCAGAGTTTTAATTTATATATAAATAGGTATTGAATATAAAAAGAGAAAAAAATACATTTTTCGATATAAAAATCATCAAAACATTTGCAGATTCCAAAATAATCCCTACCTTTGCATCCGCATTTGAGAAAAACAGTTGCTCGATTAAAAGTCGAATCCGGTTTTCGGATGACGGAGCAAAAAAGAAAATGCAAAAGTTCTTGAAAAAAGATTTGGTGGATTGAAAAAGATTACATATCTTTGCAGTCCGAAACGTGATGAAAAAAATCACGGCTCTTTTGAGATTGGTTCTTTGAATTACTGGTAATATTGAGAGAAAAAGAAATGTAGTATTTATCTGTCAAATTCCTTTAAGGAAATTAAGTAGTCAGGACTCTAACAAAACATTATTCTTTATACAATGGAGAGTTTGATCCTGGCTCAGGATGAACGCTAGCGGCAGGCTTA
>ERZ827197.1458-NODE-1458-length-19194-cov-4.178170_pt1 | contig 19194 bp, 7 predicted proteins | sample MGYA00519867_ERZ827197 | MGnify/ENA primary metagenome ERZ827197 (study PRJEB31778, sample SAMEA3449278) | human gut metagenome | biome: human gut; feature: human-associated habitat; material: faeces | place: United Kingdom | collected 2010/2012 ...
AGAAAGAGATCGCCGCCGAGGCGCGAATCTTCCAGCAGGCATTCGCCGATCTCGCGACGGATGCAATAGGCCGAACGCATCACCCGCCGGCCCGCCGTCGAGGCTTCGAGGTCGAGTCCCCGCTCGATGCGCGTCACCCCGTGGTCGCGGTAGAACGCCTCGGCCAGCCGGTTGGTGACGTTCTCCTCGGCCGCAAGCCGTTCCGACGGGTATTTCGCGGCGGGATTCTCGGGCAGAATGCGGTGTTCCGGCCGCCGTTCGCGGCGCGCTCCGGCAAGTGCCGCCAACGCTTCGCGGCGCAGTTCCGCAGCCAGCGACGCCGGCACGAACCACTCCGCGCCCCGCACTTCGGCTTCGCGGACCGCGAAGATCGTGTCGCCCGACTTCATCGCCTGCGCACGCAGTGCGGCGGCATTGGCGTCGGGATTCTTCGCCGGGTCGAGCCGCACGGCCCGCACGACCGAGGCCGCAACGCCCTCGCAATCCGTATAAGTGAGTTTCAGCCCTTCGGCCGTCGCCTCCGCCGCGGCCTTCGCCGGAATCACCCGCCGCGTGCGGCTGCGCTCCACGGCCAGCGTGAAACGGCGGTCGAAATTGCGGCGGACCTCCGCCCCGGGCGTGATCCCCTCCATGCGATTGGGCGTGATGCGGCGACCCTCCACGGCGTTGACGTTGGTCCCGGTCACGCCGCGCGGCGTCAGGAAACAGATGCCGTCGCCCGGCGCAAGATCGTGCGCACCGTCGAGCGTGAACGTGCCGCCCGAAACGCCCGCCACGCGGCCCACCCGTTCGCCGACCGCCTTCGGGGTGTCGAACGACGCCACTCCGGCGCGCTTTCCGTCCAGAAAATAGTCGGACTCCCCGCGTGTAAAACTCTTCGACGGGTCGGGCGTGAAATCCGGGACGCTCTCGCCGACGGACGACCGCACCAGCCCCGGCCGCAGGGCCAGCGCCTCGTCCACCGCCCGGCGGTAGTGGGCCACAACGTTCCGGATATAAGCGAGATCCTTGAGCCGACCTTCTATCTTGAATGAAGTGACGCCCGCATCCAACAGATCGCCAATGCGTTGCGAAAGATTCATGTCGCGTACCGACAGCAGATGCTTCCCGGCAATCCAGGTCCGGCCCTTTCCGTCGGTGAGGTCCCACGTCAGGCGGCAGGGCTGGCTGCACGCCCCGCGATTGCCGCTGCGCGCGGACATCGACCGCGAGAGGAAACAGCGGCCGCTGTACCCCACGCAGACCGCCCCGTGGACGAAGCATTCGACCTCGGCCGCAGTGGCGGCGCAGATGGCCCGGATCTCCTCCAGCGTGAGGTTGCGTTCGAGAATCACCCGCGCAAACCCCGCCTCGCCCAAGAACCGCGCCCCCTCGGGCGTGCGGTTCGAAACCTGCGTCGAGGCGTGCAGCTCCACCGGAAGGTCCATCCGCCGCAGAGCCATGTCCTGCACGATCAGCGCATCGACGCCCGCGTCGATCAGGCTGCGGGCCTGCCGTTCGGCGGCCTCCAGTTCATCGTCCCACACGAGCGTGTTAAGCGTGGCGTGGACCCGCACTCCGAAGCGGTGGGCATACTCCACGACCCGGGCGATCTCCTCCGCGGAGTTCCCCGCGGCCTGCCGCGCGCCGAACCGCGCGCCGCCGATATAGATCGCATCGGCGCCGTAGTCCACGGCGGCCGCGGCCGCAGCGTAATCTTTGGCAGGAGCTAACAGTTCGACGAGTTTCATTTTTTTCTTTTTGCAAAAGTAACAAAAAGCGGTCAATATCGGGACGTCGCGGACGGAAAATCGCGGGAACCGCCGCCGGGACGGACATTATCAATTATCATTCAACAGCTTACGCCCCAAATGGTCAATATATAACAAATACACTTCTTTTTCACCGGACCGGAAATATCTCTGCGACGACAATATCCGACAAACAAAACAGTTGCAGCCGCAAAACGGCTGTCATTCTTCAAAATCATTAAAAATCAACCTTATACACACGCATAACACCGAAAAACAAACAATAAGAAAAGACTTTTACGACAATATTTTCAGAATTTCCAGAAAGCATTCGGGCAAATTTTCGTATATTGTGCCGCAAATAAACAAGTCCAAAAATTTCACACGATGCAATTTTCAGCAAATACGGTTCTCCGGAAACGGGATACCGTACCCATTCATTTTTTATTCCTAATCCAATTTTTATGAGAAGATGCTTTACGCTATTGACGGTTCTCGTCCTCTGCGCCTCAAGCGGCTGCGACGACAAGAACAAAGAGGAGGTCGCGGATGTGATCGTCCTCTCGCGAAGTAGTGTCGCGTTCGCCCAGAAAGGCGGAACGACCACCGTCGCGGTAGCCACGCCCTCCGACTGGAAGGTGAGCTGTCCGGACGATTGGGTGACGCTGGCCTCCGAAGAGGGCCTGCTGACCATCTCCGCGGCAAGCAATACGACCGACAATGTCCGCAACTCGAAAATCACCGTGGAAACGGCCGGCGACAAACAGGAAATCGCCGTTCACCAGGCATTCTCGTGGGAAACGGTCCTGCTGTCCACCACCGCTTCGGAGGAAATTTCGCTGGATTCCGAAGGTGAGAGCGTTCTCTTCACCGTGGTCTCCAACGGCCAGTGGAGCGTCACGAGCGACGCCGACTGGGTTTCGGTCGAAAGCGACCCGGTCAGCGGAACGGTACGCGTCGGCGCCCCGCGCAATCCCGACGCCCACCGCAATGCGACGCTCACCGTCCGGGCGACCAAAGGCTCCGCTACGGAATCCTGCAAAGTGACCGTTTCGCAAATCTCACGCGAGGAAAACCCCTATTACCAAATGCTGGGATATTACGGACTTCATGCGGAAAACTGGTATTACGGCCGTGAACCGATCGGCGTGAGCGGCACGGGTACGTTCTGCACCGTCGAAGAGAAAGAGTACCGCAAGAGTTTCTACATCAAGAACCTGTTCCTGACGGGCACGGTCGTGGAAGCCACCTACGACAAAAACAGCCAAACCATGTCGATCGAACTGGGCAGGCTCTGCTACACCCGCGAGATCTCCCCGACGGTCTCCCGCTTCCACTACCTGTACTCGATCAACATGCAGGGCGGAGGTTTCCACAACGGCATGCTGACCGGCAGGCTGGGAGAGGGCTACAACGACGACGCGGACGAAACCCGCAAGGCGATCCTCCTGAACGGTTTCGAATCGCCGTACACCACGCTGGGCATCATCGGATACCAGGAGCAGCAGTGGCTGTCGTTCGGCGACCTCTACTACGCCACCGGCACGATGTATCTCGTAGACTGGGACATTCCGGCCGACACCGGCACGGCCCCGACCTCCGTCACCCGGGCCGCCGACGGCATCGCACCCTCGGGCAGCACCTTTCCCGTATCGAAACATTAAACCGCAGCACACATGAAAAAATTATATGCACTGACAGCTTTACTGCTCGGCATGATGGGGTGCTCCGAAGAGACGATCACCTACACCAACCCCGTCCCGGGCGACGAACCGTCCGGCATTGCGGCCGAACTGGGCATCTCGTCGAAAAACACATGGTTCGCCGCTGAAGACGAACGCAACGCCTCGATCGGCTTCAAGAGCCTGGGCGGAGAGGTCGTCGTGGACATCCAGACCAACACGACGTGGAAATACGACGCCGTCAACGCCGGCTGGCTGACCATCGAGAAAGACGACGTCGCCGACCAGCTCGTCCTGAACTGCGAGGGCAACAAGGTCGAGGAGCAGCAGCAGGCTACGATCACCATTACCGCCGGCGACAAGACCGCGACCATCTCCGCCACGCAGAACGCGTACGGCACGCTCGAAATCGCCGCATCGAAAAACAACTTCCAGATTCCCGCCGTCGGCGAACTGACCGCCGAATTCGAAGTGCAGTCGACCGACGAAGACTGGATCTTCGAAACCAAAGACTGCCCGTGGCTGCTTCTCGAACAGCAGGGCGACAAAGTCACGATGACGCTCGACCCCAACGAGGAGATCGAGGACCGCGAAACGACCTTCGTGCTGATTGCCGGCGAGGGGGGGGGTAATCCCGTCTCTGAAACGATCCGCGTCACGCAGGACCGCGCCGTCTACGTCAACGTTTCGCTAAAAACCATTCCCCTCTCGCCCACTCCCACCGAATCCGACAAAAAAGAGTTGGGAATCAGATCCAACTACGACTGGGAGTACACGCTTTCCGAAAATTCCGACTGGCTCTCCGCCACGAAAACCGAGCAGGGACTTACAATCACCGCAGAGACCAATTCGAGCGGATCGTCCCGCACCGCAACCATCACCGTATCGGCCGGCGACGGCAAACAGAACCAGACCGAACAGGTCGTCACCGTCTCCCAGACCGGTCTGGACCTCGACGCCTTCATCCTCGGAATCGACATCACCTCGTCGAGCCTGAAGACCTATCTGCCGTTCGACAAGGCCATCGACGCCACCATCGACTGGGGCGACGGCAGCATCGAGGAGAACGTCACCTCCGCCTACCCCTCGCACACCTACACCGACCCGGGCTACTACATCGTCTCGGTCAAGGGCAGCGTGACGTCGCTCAACTCCTACGACATCCCCGACTACGGACTGGGCGAACAGTTCAGGGAGGTTTACAACTGGGGCCGCACGGGGCTGACCTCGATGGCGCGCGCATTCCAGAACTGCCGCGAGCTGAAACGGATTCCCTCCGACAACACCGAAGCCTTCGCCAAGGTCACCACCTTCCACTATGCATTTGCCGACTGCCGCGTCCTCGAAGCCGTTCCCGACGGGCTGTTCGACCATGCAACCGAGGCGGAAACCTTCGCCTACTGCTTCCAGAACTGCAACATGGTCACCGAAGTGCCCGCCGACCTGCTTTACAACTGCACGAAGATCACCTCGGTAGGTTCGCTCTTCTCCGGCACGGCGATCACCCAGATCGACGAGGATTTCTTCTCTCGCAACACGGAGCTGACCGACTGTTCGATCATCTTCTCGAACGGCAAACTGAAGACGGTTCCCGAAAAACTCTTCGCCAACAACAAGAAGGTGACGACCTTCAACTCGCTGTTCGCCAACACCGAGTCGTTCGAATTCGTCCCGGCCGGCCTGTTCGCCAACAACCCCGAGGTCGACTCGTTCCGCATGCTCTTCTCGGGAACAAGCCTGAAATCCGTCCCGGCCGGCTTGTTCGCCAACAACCACAAGGTCACCAATTTCCAGAGCGCATTCAGCAAAACGGCCATCCAGAGCGTTCCCGCCGACCTGTTCGCAGGCTGCGACAAGGTGACGACCTTTATGAGCTGTTTCACCGGATGCAGCGAACTGCAAAGCGTCCCGGCCGAGCTGTTCAAAAGCAGCGGAGCCTTCACGACCGTGACGAAGACCGCCTTCAACAACATCTTCAAGGACTGCACCTCGCTGACCGAAGTGCCCGCAGGGCTGTTCGACGGCTTTACCCTGGTCACCGCCTTCAACGACGCCTTCAACGGCTGCGCGTCGCTCACGACGCTCCCCGCAGGGCTGTTCGCCACCAATACGGCGGTCACCTCGTTCACCAATGTCTTCAAAGGCTGCACCTCGCTCAAAAGCATCCCCGAAGGCGTCCTCGGCGGACTTTCCAAAGTCACCTCGTTCTCGGGCCTGTTCGCAGGCTGTACGGGGCTTGAAGAGATCGGCGCCAACATCATCTCCGGCTGCGCCGCCTGCAAGAATATCTCCTCGATGTTCAAGGACTGCGACAACCTGAAAACCGTTTCCGCGGAGGCTTTCGCCGGCGCACCCGCGATCACCAGCATCGGCAGCCTGTTCGAAAACTGCACGCTGCTCGAAAGCGTTCCGGAGGATATTTTCGCCGGGATGCCGAATCTGGCGACCGCCACCAGCGTATTCGCGGCGTCGGGACTGAAAACGGCTCCCGCCGGTCTGTTCAGCCGCAATCCCTCCGTCACGACCTTCGGCAAGGTGTTCCAGAACTGCGCCGCACTGACGACGCTGCCCGACGGACTGTTCGCCGGCAACCCGAAAGTAACGACCTATTCCAACGCCCTGGAGAACTGCACGGCCCTCGAATCGGTCGGCCTCCTCTTCGGGAAGAGCACGGCCTCGGCCAAATGCGACCGCCTCTTCGCAGGGGCCACGGCGCTGAAGAGCGTGCCCGCCGGAATCTTCGACGGACTGACCGGGGCGACGGCCTTCAACAACACATTCTCCGAATGCTCCGCCCTGGAGACGATTCCGGCAGGGCTCTTCGCCAAGAACGTCAACGCGACCACCGTGGCCCAGTGCTTCCTGAACTGCACCCGCCTCACGATGGTTCCCTCGCGCCTGTTCGAAGCCAACACCAAGACGAAGACCCTGACGGAGATGTTCTCCGGCTGCTCGGGAATCGAAAGCATCGCGCCGGACGCCTTCACGGGACTGAACGGCACGTCGCTCAATTTCCAGAAGGCATTCCTCAACTGTACCTCACTCCGGGAGATCCCCGACGGGCTGCTGAAAACCACGCAGATTTCAACCTACACCAGCCTGTTCGCCGACTGCACGGGACTGGTCCGCGTCGGGTCGGAGGTGTTCAACTGCGCTTCGGCCACCATGTTCAATTCGGTCTTCGACGGTTGTACGTCGCTCGAAGAGGTCGGCAAGAACATGCTGGTCAGCCCCGTCAAACTGACCAGCGTCGCGAATCTCTTCCGCGATTGCGGGATGCTCAGGAGCGTTCCGGTGAGCCTGTTCGACGAAGCCGTGAAGCTCAAGACGCTGACTTCGACCTTCCAGGGCTGCGCGTCGCTCGAAGGCGAATCGCCCTACACGGTCGTCGACGGCGTGAAATACCACCTGTACGACCGCACGGCGGAGAATGCCGCCGCCTCGGGACTCACCGCGATCACCGCCGCCAAGAGCAGTTTCGCGGGATGTACGAAACTCTCGGACTACGACAAGATCCCCACCACGTGGAAGGAATAGACGAACACAAAACGATCCCGAACATGAAAAATACGATAATATGCAGCATCGCAGTGCTGTCGGCCGCACTGCTGGCAGCCTGCACCGAAACCACCCGGATATGGCCGGAGGAGGGCGAAAGCAAGGCCTACGTGGAGGTGTCGAGCCAAAAAGTGATCTTCGACGCCGACGGAGGCAACGCCGTGATCACCGTAGCGACGAACGCCGACGGCTGGGACTACGCCGCCGAAGGCGACTGGTTCACCGTCGCCCGGCAGGACGGCAACGCCCTGCTGGTCGAGACCCTGATCAACGCCGGAGCCGAAACCCTGACGGGCAAACTCACGGTCAGCGCCGAGAAGAACGGGGAGACCGTTTCGCAGGAGGTCGCGCTCGTACAGCGCGCCGAACGGAGCGTCAACCTGAGCGCCGAAGGCACGGCCAACTGCTACATCGCCCGGACCGGCGGCGTCTACAAATTCGACGCATCGGTCAAGGGCAACGGCGGCGGCGACGGAGTCAGCGACTACATCGCCAACTACGGACTCGCCATCGAGGACGGCGCCTTCGCCGAACTGCTCTGGGAATCGCGCCACGACGGCGACAAGACCATGTCGCGCGAAATCATCGACGGCGCGCCGATCTACCGGGGCGGCTACGTGACCTTCTCGACGGGGCGTTCGGAGGGCAACGCCGTGATCGCCGTGAAGGACATCAAAGGCAACATCGTCTGGAGCTGGCACATCTGGGTCTGCAACGACGAAATCACGGCGCACGACCACATCGACTCGGAAGGCAAAGTCGCCGCCGTGATCATGGACCGCAACCTCGGAGCGCTGAACAACACCCCGATGGACGTGGGCAACCGAGGCATGTTCTACGAATGGGGCCGCAAGGACCCCTTCACGCCTTCGTGCTCGCCCTACCACGCGGATACCGACGGCAACAACGTCCCGGCCTACAACGAACCGAACACCGCGATCGGCGACGGAACGGGAACATGGGTCTACAACGCGCAGGCCGCCGTGCTCGCCACGCCGCCGGCCAACATTCCCAATTCGATCCTGAACCCGATGACCTACCTGCAATCGCCGTACAACGGCCACGCCGACTGGTACTGCACGGGAACAGACCCGAAGGCCACGCATCCGGGACTGTGGGGTCCCGAAAAGACCATTTTCGACCCCTGCCCTCCGGGCTACAAGGTCCCGGGACCCGATCTCTGGGGCATTCCCGCCGGAAACAACTCGATCACCAACGGCGGCGCAGCGGCGGATTACGACGAAACCGGCGTCAGCGCCAAATGGGACTGGAACGCCTACGAAGACTGCGGGCGCCGCTGGAAAAACACCGGCGACTACTACCCGATGGCCGGCAACATCTACTACACGGACTACATCTCGGTGAGCATCTGCAACTACACGGGCGGCATGGCATTCTACTGGACCGCCCAGGCTACTCCCGACGCGACGAAGTCATCGGCCTACTTCGTGAACTTCAACCCCAACTGGTGCAATTACAGACTCGGCGAGCACGACTGTTCCGCACAGATACGCTGCATCCGGGAATAACACTAAAAACTGATCGTCTATGAAATATCCATTCAAATCGCTTCTCCTGGCGGCAACCGTCCTCGCGGCGGCATCGTGCGCCAAGGACGACACGCAGAGCGGCGGCGAAGAGACCGCGGGTCCCGTCATCGTCAACGCCTCCCCGGCGGCCATCGGCGGCGAGATCATCCTCAAACTGAAGACCGAGGCCTCCGGCATCGTGGAAAAGAGCCGCGCGCAGGGCGTTTCGAAAGGCAGCGGCATCGACGAGATCGACCGCATCCTCAACACGGTGAACACCGTACGTTTCGAACGGCTCTTCCCGGACGGCGGGCGTTTCGAAGAACGCACCCGCAGGGAAGGCCTGCACCTCTGGTATTACGCCAAATACGACCCGTCGGTCCCGACGAGCGAGATGGCCAGCCTGCTCTCTTCGTGCAAGGACATCGAAATCATCGAATACTCGCTGGCCGCCGAAACTTCGGACCACCGCCGCGCGGCATCTCCCGCCGCCGGGGCGCAGAGCGTCACCCGCGCCATCGCAGACGAGGTGCGCAACGTCCCCTTCCCGTTCAACGAGAGCGAACGCTCGCAGCAGATGCAATGGCACTACAACAACACGGGAAACATCTTCGCGCAGACGAGCCAGCTGGGCGCCGACGCCAACGTATACGCCGCCTGGCAGCTCTCGACGGGCAATCCCGACGTGATCGTCGCCGTCGTGGACCAGGGCGTCAAATACGACCACGAAGACCTGGCCGCCAACATGTGGGTCAACGAGGCCGAACTGAACGGCACGCCGGGCGTCGACGACGACGGCAACGGCTATGTGGACGACATTTACGGCTACAACTTCACCAAGGAGACCGGCGAACTGGATTTCTCGGCCGAACTGATGCACGGCACGCACGTCGCCGGCACGATCGCCGCCGTGAACAACAACGGCGTGGGCGTCTGCGGCATCGCAGGCGGCTCGGGCAGGGGCGACGGCGTGAAGATCATGTCGTGCGAGATTCTCGGCAAGTCGGAGTCCGGATCGTCGGGCGCCGGACTGGCCGGACAGATCCGCGCCATCAAGTACGCCGCCGACAACGGCGCCGTGATCTGCCAGAACAGCTGGGGATACACCGCCGGAACCATCTCCGTGACCGACTGGACACGCGGTTCCTACTCGGCGCTCTCGCGTGCCATGGAGTACTTCAACAAATATGCGGGACTGGACGAAAACGGCAACCAGACAGGCCCGATGGCCGGCGGCATCGTCCTCTTCGCCGCGGGCAACGACGCTTCGAGCGAGGTCTGCTATCCCGCCGCCGACGCCAACGCGATCAGCGTGGGCGCAACCGCGTTCACGGGCGCCCCGGCCTACTACACCAACTACGGCACATGGGTCCGGATCTCGGCCCCGGGCGGCGACCAGATGCTGAGCAACGCCTACGGCGGCGTTTACAGCACGAGCGTGGCCGCCGACGGCTCTTCGGGCTACGAAGGCAGCCAGGGGACCTCGATGGCCTGCCCCCACGTGTCGGGAGCCTGCGCGCTGGCCGTCAGCTATTACTACGGCGCTGAAAAACGCAAGGGCCTTACGGGCGAAATGCTCCGGCAGGCGCTGTTGAGCAGCACCCAGTCCGTCGACCGCTACTGCACCGGCAAATACCAGCAGTATCTGGGCAACATGGGCATCGGCAGCCTCGACACCTACAAGCTGCTGCGGAACATCGCCAAGATCGACGGCATCCCGGCGCAGCGGGTCGGCGTGGGCGACACCGTCAGCATCGACCTGAGCAACCACTTCACCGCCACCAATGTCCTGGGGTACACCGTTTCCGTTCCCGACCTCGTGAAGATCGAACTTCGGGGCGGAGTGATGAAGCTCACCGGCCTCAAGAAAGGCCGGACGACGATCATCGTCTCGGACGGCGCGGCCATTCGCAAACCGATCGAGGTAACCGTCGAATGACACATTCACTAACGCAAAAGAGAATCAAACCTATGAAAACCTTTTATAAATACGCGGCATTCGCGGCGGCGGCCCTCGCGGGACTGTGCGCCTGCTCGTCGGACGACGACGCGGCGGAGACCGGCTCCGGCCTGCAACCCGTCGCACAGCCGCAGATCATCGTCAGCGACCTGACGACCACCGGATTCACCCTCCGCTGGGAAGCCGTCGACGACGCAGGGTCCTACGTCTACACGTTCGACGGCGGGAGCGAAACCTCGACAACCGGCTGCCGGCTGGAATTCAACAGTCTGGAACGGCAGAAAGAGTATGTCGTGGCGGTCAAGGCCTGCCCCCGGGACCCGGCCGAATACACCGAATCCCCCTTCACCTACATCCACGTGCTGACCGACGATCTGGAGCAGCTTCCCCAGCCGAAGATCACGCTCGGCAGCGCCTATGCGTCGAAAACCGTCATCTCCTGGACCGAAGTGCCCGAAGCGGAACTCTATGAGTTCTCGGTCGACGGCGGGGAGGTGTCGACCACCCGAAACCGTACGGTCATCCTGTCGAAACTCGACATGGGCCGCACCTACTCCTTCTCGGTGCGCGCCATGACGTCCGACGCCACGCGCTTCACCAACTCGGAAGCCGCACAGCTCTCGTTCGTCACCTCGGACGCCGACGTTCCGCCGCTGGTCATCGCCCCGACGACGATCATCTCCGACGCCGTGGCGTTCGACATCTACGCCTCCAGCGACGAAACCTACTATTATGAGATTCTCCCGGCCACGACCTTCGCCAAGTATTCGCCCGAAGAGCTGATGACCGCCTTCCAGACCTATATCGTCGAATACGCCAAAAAGCAGGGCATCAGCCTCCAGCTGGCCATGGCCTCGATGCTCAAGTCGGGAACCCAGAGCCTCCAGATGACGGGACTCACCCCCGAGTTGAGCTACGTGATCTTCGCCTTCGGCATGGACCTGCGGGGCAACATCACCTCGAACCTCTCCTCCACGCAGTTCAAGACCACGGCCGACGGCTACTCCGCCGGTCCGAACTACGGCGGCAGCGACTGGTTCACGCAGCGGTTCTACATCACCAACGCCTACCTCGCCCTGACGGGTTACGGCTGGACCAACTCCGTGTGGACCCACTGGAAGGGAGACGACGTGACGGACGTCCGTTACCGTACGCTGACGACCAAGCTCTTCAATCAGGTCTTCTCCGATCCCTACGACCAACAGGCCATCGCCGCATTCCTGAAAGACCCCAATTACGGAGTCCAGTTCAACCCCGAGCTGCTCTCGGCGACGGTAAACAGCGCCGACGGTTACAACGGACTTACGGAAGGAGTCAGCGCCGGCACGTCCTACACGCTGCTCACGCTGGCCACCTCGTCGAGCGGCGCCGAAACGGTCTGCGTCAACTCCGTCACCACGAAGACCAGCACGGCCGCAGCCGCGTGGTTCGCAGCCGCAGCCTCGACCAACGCCAACTACGGCCCGACGCACAACACCGTGGCCGGCGTCATGAAGGGCATCGACATCGCAACGGTGCGTTACGCGATTTTCAAACAGAGCGCCCTGGCGAACGTCAGCACGGACAACTATCCGGCCGTGATCGAAGAGTTCGGACACGACCTCAAGGAGGAGTACCTCCCCTACATCAACGGAAACGGCTTTGCCATCCTCTTCACCGGGGAGAGCGGCGTAACGCCCGAAACCACGTACGTCTTCATGGCGACGGCGACCAACACGGTCGGCGACAAAGTCACCAAATGGGGTTCGGCGACCACCAGCGCGGCTCCGGACGCCGCCCGGGCGAAGGCGCAGGCCGCAACCCGAACGGACGAACCGCTCCGGTCGCCCGCCGGGAAACCCATCGCCAACCCCGAGAAGTTCATCTACCCGATGGAGAGCGTCCAGCTGCCCGCCGGAGCGAAACCCGAAGGCGACCTCTGGACCATCATTCACAACACGCACAACATCAAATAAGAGTACATCTATGAACAAGATAGCAGCAATTCTCTGGTGCATCCTGTCGCTGGCATGGACGACGGCCTCCTGGGCGCAGAACGTCGCCGTCAGCGGCAAAGTCACCGGAGCCAACGGCGAAGCCATCATCGGCGCGAACGTTCTCGTGGAGGGCACTACGCAGGGCATCACGACGAACGTCGACGGAGACTACACCCTGACGAACGTCCCGGCCAACGCCACGCTCGTCGTCTCCTACCTGGGCTACAAGACCGAGAAAATCCCTGTCGGCAACAAGACCCGCATCGACGTCACGCTCCGGGAGGACACCGCCGAGATCGAAGGCGTGATGGTCGTGGCCTACGGTACGGCCAAGAAGGAGTCGTTCACCGGTTCGGCCGCCGTCGTCAAGGGCGGCGAACTCCAGAAGCGCGTCGTGGGCAACGTCACCAAATCGTTCGAAGGAACCGTAGCCGGCGTGCAGGTCGCCTCCGGCGGCGGCCAGCCGGGCGAAGCGGCATCGGTCATCATCCGCGGCATCGGGTCGGTGAACGCCTCGGCGACACCGCTATACGTGGTCGACGGCATCCCCTTCGACGGGTCGCTCAGCGCGATCAACCCCGCGGACATCGAGACGATGACCGTGCTCAAGGACGCATCGGCAGGTGCGCTCTACGGCGCCCGCGGAGCCAACGGCGTCATCGTCATCACGACCAAGAAGGGCAAGAAGGACAAAATCCGCATTTCGTACAAGGGCAACGTCGGAATCGCCTCGCGCGCCATCCCCCGCTACGACCTGGTCGACATGAAAGATTACGTCGAGATGAGCTACGAAGCGCTGCGCAACAGCGCCCAATACGGCACGGGCATGGATTTCGAGGGCGCGAGCCGCTACGCCGCCGCCAACCTCGGCCAGCAGATCGGCGGACTGAAGAATCCCGAATACTACAACCCGTACAAGAATTACACGTGGGAGACGCTGATCGACCAGTCGACGGGCAAGATCCGTTCGGATGCCAAAGCTGCATGGAACGAGAACTGGCTGGACGAAATCAGCGACAATTCGGCCATACGCACCGAACACATCGTCTCGGTGAACGGCGGTTCGGAACGCGCCAACTACGTCGCATCGCTGGGATACTACATGGAAGACGGCATTCTCCAGAACACCGACTTCTCCCGCTACACGGGCCGCGTGGGCGCCGATTCGCAGGCCAAGAGCTGGCTCAAGATCGGCATGAACGCCAACTTCGCCCACAGCGAATCGAGCTACCAGAGTTTCGAGGACGCAAGCACGTCGAACGTCTGGTACACGGCGCAGTTCATGGCCCCGGTCTATCCCGTCTACCTGAAGGACATGGCCGGCAACAACGTGCGCGACGCCGACGGGCGGCTGCAATACGAATACGGATCGGAGGATGACAACGGCTACGCCAACCGCCCCTCGGCCCAGGGCTTCAACTCGAAGGCCGAACTTTACAACAACAAGGCCTACTACACCCGCAACTCGCTTTCGGCGCGCAGCTACATCACCTTCGGGACGGTCAGGGAGGAGGCCCGGCTCTACGGACTGAAACTCACGATGAACTTCGGTACGGACTACACCGACTACCAGCGCACGCTGGTCTACGACAAGGAGCACGGCAACGCGGCCCAGCAGGGCGGACGCCTCAGCAAGACCAACACCCGCACGCTGAGCTACACGTTCAACCAGCTGCTGACCTACGACCGCACGTTCGGCGACCACTCCCTCAACCTGCTGGCCGGCCATGAGTACTACCGCTACAAGTACAACTACGCCCTCGGCGAAAAAACCGGCATCGTCGGCGGGATCGACGAGTTGGGACCCGCCGTGACGACCACCGACAACAACAGCTATTCGCACAACTACGGCGTGGAGTCCTACCTCGCGCGCATCAACTACGGCTTCAAGAGCCGTTACTACATCGACGCCAGCTGGCGAACGGACGGTTCGTCGCGCTTCCATCCCAGCGACCGCTGGGGCCATTTCTGGTCGGTGGGCGCCTCGTGGCGCATCTCCGAAGAGCAGTTCATGGAGAACACCCGCCAGTGGCTCGACAACCTCACGCTGAAGGTTTCATACGGCGTACAGGGCAACGACAACCTGGGAACCTATTACGCATGGCAGGGTCTCTACGACTACACGTGGCCCAACGCCACCGATGCGGGCGCCTTCGTCGACAAGCTCGAAAACAGGAAGGTGACCTGGGAGAAGAACGGCAACCTCAACGCCGGCATCGAAGCCACGATGTTCGGCGGCCGACTGGGCGTTTCGGTCGAGTACTACAACCGCAAAACGCGCGACATGCTGCTCAAAAGTCCACTGCCGATCTCGACCGGATTCACGGGCTTCAACGACAACGTCGGCTCGCTGCGCAACCAGGGGCTCGAGGTCTCGCTGCGCGGAACGATCCTCGACAAGCGCGACTTCCGCTGGGACGCGACGCTGATGGGTTCGTTCAACCGCAACAAGGTGCTCTCGCTCACGGGCGGCCAGGATGTCATCACGTCGGACATCCGCGTCATCGAGGTGGGGCGGCCGATCTACACCTTCTACCTGCCGAAAACGGCCGGCGTGGACCCCGCCACGGGCAAGCAGCTCTACTACGCCTACTGGACCCAGACGGTCAACGACGAGGGGACGCTGGTGAACACGCGCTGCGACGAGTACATCACCGACAACGTGGCGATGGCCACCTTGAGCAAATACTACCACGAAAGCCGCGAGCCGAAACTCTTCGGCAGCATCGGTTCGACGTTCACGATCCTGAAGAACATCGACGTCTCGTTCCTGACGACCTATTCGATCGGCGGATGGGTTTACGACGGACTCTACAACGGCTCGATGTACGTGCAGTACGCCGGCAACAACTGGCACAAAAACGCCAAACGCCGCTGGCAGAAGCCGGGCGACAAGACCGACGTGCCGATGCTCGAAGTGGGCGGCTCGTACGCCACGACCAGCAACTCGCTGATCGACGCCTCGTACTTCGCCATCAAGAACATCACCGTCGGCTACACGCTTCCCAAGCGCTGGCTCAAGAAGATCGACATCGAGTCGCTGCGCATCTACGCCACGCTGGACAACATCGCCATGTTCAACCACATGGACGGCATGGACCCGCAGTATAACTTCACGGGATCGGTGGCTTACAGCTACACCCCGTCGCGCGTGATCGCATTCGGTATCGACCTGAACTTTTAACCACGGGAGAAAACAACTATGAAAAAAGCAATATATCTTATCATCGCACTGATCGGCTTATCAGCCCCCTCGTGCAGCGACTCGATGCTCGATTTCTCCCCGACCGACTCGGGTTCGGGCAAGGAACTGCTCAAATCGGCATCCACGGCCATCACTTCGGTCAACGGCGTCTACCGCTCGATGTGGACGGCCGGATGGTCCACGACCGCAAACACCCACCAGTGCTTCGGCATCGCGGCCTACAACCTGGCGCTCGACTGCATGGCCGACGACCTGATCATGCAGTCGCAGGGCAACGGCTGGTTCTGGGGCGACCACTGCTACAACGTCAAGAGCAACTACACTTCGTCGGCCTTCCGGTCGTACGACGTCTGGTACGCCAACTACAAATGGATCGCCAATGTAAACTACATCATCGACGCCGAGCCGGAAATGGCCGGAACGGAGGCCGACGTGGCCTACGTCGCAGGACAGGCCTACGCCATCCGGGCGCTCTGCTACCTGAACCTGGCGACGTGGTTCTCCCGCGCCCCCTACAACTCCCTGACGGGCGCTTCGCGCTGGAACGAGCCCTGCGTACCGGTTTACACCACCGGCACGTCGATCGACACGGGCGGACAGCCCCGCGAATCGCTGCGCACGGTCTACGGCCGCATCGACCAGGACATCGACCGTGCCATCGAACTGCTCGAAAAGGCCAGGGAAACCACGCTGGCCGAGAATAACAAATCGCACATCAACCTCTACGTGGCCCTGGGCATCAAGTCGCGCGCCTGTCTGGCGGAAGGCGACTGGGACGGGGCATTCAAGGCGGCCAAGCGCGTGATCGACGAAGGCGGCTACGCCGTCGGCACGAAGAGCGACCTGACGGGCGGCATGAACTCGCTCGACAAGCAGAACGTCATGTGGGGCGCAGGCATTCAGGTGGCCGACCAGGCGGGCGGCTACGCCGGGTTCTTCACCCACATGGACAACAAGGAGGGCGCCTATGCCAAATCGGCGCCGAAGCTGATCAGCAAGCAGCTCTACAACCGCATCAGCGCGACAGACATCCGCCGCGACTGGTGGGACCCCTCGGACAAGGAGTCGCCCTACGTCAGCAAAAAATTCTCGTTCGCCAACGTGGCCTCCTTCCTGGGCGACTACATCTACATGCGCGTCGAGGAGATGTACTTCACGGCCGCCGAAGCGGCCCTGCGGCTGGACGACCTCAAGAGCGCACGCGAACTGATGAACACCGTCATGGCCGAACGCGACCCGGGTTACAGCGCCAACAACCGCAGCGGCACGCTGCTCGGCGCGACGACCACGACCTGGACCGGATCGTTCCTCGAAAACATCCTCACCCACCGCCGCATCGAACTGTGGGGTGAGTACGGCCGGCTGTTCGACGTCCGCCGCCTGGGCCAGGGCATCGACCGCCGGACCGACGACGGCTTCTCCGAGGAGTGCATTTCGATGATGAACCGCCGGAACGTCAACATCACCAAAGCCGACACTTACGACTGGGTGCTGACCATTCCCAAAGCCGAACTGGATGCCAATCCGAACATCAACGAGGAGGACCAGAATCCCTAACGAGCCTTTGAACCGTTGAAAATCAAGTACACTATGAAAAACATATCGAAATATCTGGGTGCGGGACTGCTGCTCTTCACCGCGGCCTGCAGCCAGACGCAGGAGGGCGACCAATACACCCCCAACAAGGACGATGCGAAGGCCATCCACTTCATCCAGTCGTCCATCCAGAAGGAGTTTCCGCAGGACGCCGTGCAGGGCGTGATCAACGTCGAAATCGCGCGTCCGGGCAACAAAGGCGCCTACAAGGTCTATCTGGCGACCAAGGACGACGACTACGAGCTGTTCTCGGTTCCGGCCGAGGCGACCATTCCCGACGGCAGCCACTCCGTGACGGTTCCCGTCGAGGTCGACCTTTCGAACTTCGTCATGGGTTCGAACTACAAGACCACGCTCTACATCAGCAGCCGGGAGGCGCGTCCGGGCGACAACGCCGCGCAGGTGGCGCAGTACTCCGACAAGGTGACCCTTTCGGCCACCTACGAACTGGAGTGGGAGACGCTCTACCGCACCACCGGAGAGGGCGAAGAGATCCCCCAGCTGGCAACCTACCACTACAACGGGTACTATTCGGGCCGCGATTCGGGCCTGGAGGTCGAGAAAGCCGTGGGAGCCAATATCTTCCGGCTGAAGGACTGGGCCAGCGGCGTGACGTTCAAGTTCGTCCTCCACGACGACAACACCTGCACCGTGCCGGCGCAGTCGATCGGCTACTACAACTCGAACTACAACGAGTACGTCTACGTCGCCGACATGGCCGTTTACACCGGCAACGACTCGGCGTACGCCAGCTATCCCTGCACGTTCGACGGCGAGAGCACCTTCTCGTTCTACCTGATCTACTACGTGTCGTCGGGCTATTTCGCCCAGGGGACCGAGAAACTGATCTTCGACACCGACATCGACACCACGCCCGTCGTGGAGATCGCTTTCGAGGGCATCGAGACCACGAGCACCGGATTCAAGGCTCCGAAACTCCACTTCTCGCCCAACGAATACACGAAGTACTACAAGGCCGCGGTCGTCGCCGGAGACATCACCGCCGACGCCGAACGGCAGCAAGAGGTGCGCCGGCAGCTGATCGACGACAAACTGGAGGCCGTGACCCCCGTGGTGACGCTCCTCGCGGACGACGCCTCGGTCTGGAACGTTCCCTCGGGCAACTACACCGCCGTGGCGCTGGCCTACGACTCGATCGAGAACCCCTGCAAGCTCTACACGCAGCGGTTCACGAACGATCCGAACGACGAATATGCTCCCCGATCGCTCGAATTCGAGTTCTACGCTCCGGAGAACAACCTCAACTACTCGCCCTACAACACGCTCATCTGGCAGATGCAGACCGCGAATGTGGCGGCGATGAAATATCTCTGCGTCAAAACCGCCGTCGCCGACTACCTGTGCGAAGCGCTCGGCATGACACTGGAGGAGGTGACCGCATCCCGGGGCTACGACGTTCCCGAGGAGATGATCGCGCAGCTCAACTCCCCCGAAGGCCGCGGCACGTCGTTCAGCCCGCTCGACGAAGGCAGCACGTACACACTCGCCCTGCTGATGTACAACTCGTTCGGCGACACGGCTTTCGTTTCGAAGAGCGCGTCGACGTTCGGTTACTTCGCCAAGGATTTCGACCGAACGAAGACCCTGGAGGACTTCATCGGCGCATTCGGCGTCACGGCGACCGTCGACGTCGATTCGCAGTCGTCCGAAAAGACCTTCCGCATGGACATCGCGCGCATCAACGACCGCGACGTGCTCATCAGCGGCATGACCGACATGCGCGACTTCGCACCCCAGCTGAAAGGCTACTACGACAAGGAGCTGCACATGCTGATCGTCGAACCCCAGTACGCGGGGATGTACAACGGCGCCTATGCGACGCTCGGCTTCTCGAACGGACTGTCGATCTTCTGGGGCGACGCCGGAATGGCCGTCGGCTACATCGGCGACACGCTCTACTGGGCTTCAAGCCCCTACTCACCCGAAGAGGTCAACAG
>ERZ827197.1465-NODE-1465-length-19083-cov-22.311383_pt1 | contig 19083 bp, 41 predicted proteins | sample MGYA00519867_ERZ827197 | MGnify/ENA primary metagenome ERZ827197 (study PRJEB31778, sample SAMEA3449278) | human gut metagenome | biome: human gut; feature: human-associated habitat; material: faeces | place: United Kingdom | collected 2010/2012 ...
ATGGGAATACCGATTTATGCACCATATTTGAAGATTGATTATATGTCAATGAACATGGGCGGATTTACAGTAAAGCCTTTTGATTTGACAACAATAGACGGAAATTGGACACATACCAATGCAGACGGAACACCTTGCCCGATATTCGGCTTTCTGATTACTCACAAGGAAATGGGGAGAATGCTTTACATTACTGATTGTGAACTAATCAAGTGGAAGTTTAAAGACATAAACCACATTCTCTTAGGTGTGAATTATGATAAGGATTTAATCGACAGAGATAACACAGGCAAAGCTAATCACGTATTCAGAGGCCACTTATCCATTGACACAGCTTGCGATTTTGTTAAGGCAAATTATTCAGATAGCTTGCAGAACGTCATAATGTGCCATTTATCAAGTGAAAATGCTGATAGGGATAGTTTTATCGAGAAGATGAAAAAAGTCGCTTATGGGGCGAATGTGGACGTTGCAGAGCGCAACAAGGAATGGCTACTTGCTAATCCTAATGAGTGCCCTTTTTAGAAAGGAGAAAGATGTGGATAAAATTATAATTTGTAAGCATTGTGGGAAACCAGAGTATTACGGAGAAATGCGTTGGCTAAGCGGAAGATGTAGTTGCAGAAATTGCTACAAAAGTCAATGGCAAGACGAAAATCACAAGCTTTACAGTTGGAACGATTTAGATGGGAAAAGACCAACTATGGAAGAATATGAGAAACAAGAAAGATAATAAAAGTGGAAAGGAGATTGTATGGCTAAATACAAAGATATTTTAGGAAATACAAGAGAGTATGAGGATAAAACAATAACAATCAGCCTTGAAAGATACAATACTTTGATTATTAAAGAAGCTATTGCCGACCGTCTTGTAGAAGTCAAGAAGAAAGAGAAAAAAAGATAATTAAGAGGGAAAGTAGTATATGAGACTCAAAGATATTACAAGGAGATTTGATAGTAGCAAATTCTACAAAGGCAAGTACAAAAAGTTTGAATGTCATATAAATTACTCATCAAATTTAGATAGTTGGTATTACTGCATAGATTCTAATGATGAAAGAGATATAAGATACAACAGCTTATGGAATGAGATAGAATTTAAAAATCAAGAAGATTGTATAAAAGCTTGTCAGAAGTATATTGATGAGGCGATTAAGAGAGAAAAGAAGCAGTAATGAAGAAAGTGAGGAAAAATAATGAATATTGTAGCATTAATGGGCCGATTGACTAGAAACCCGGATATTAGATATGCACAGGGTGAAAATGCAATGGCAATAGCAAGATTTACACTTGCCGTTGATAAGAATTTTAAGAAGAAAGACGATAAGGCGAACTTCATTAACTGCGTGGCTTTTGGCAAGATTGCTGAAACAGTAGAAAAGCACGTATTTAAAGGTTCAAAGATTGCAGTTATCGGTGAGTGGACTACAGGCAGTTACAAGAATAAAGACGGAAACACAGTCTACACTAACGATTGCAACATATCTAAGTTGGAATTTTGCGACAGTAAAAATTCAAGTGGCAGCAGCGCAGAGCCACAGCCAAAACCCGATGATAGCTTTATGTCAATCCCTGATGGTATTGACGAGGAATTACCATTTAATTAAAGAGGTGGAAGTATGGGGCTAATTGATACAGACACACTAAAGAAAGATTTAAAATCGGTTACTTTAAGTAATGGAACTTTGCTCAATACAAATGCAGTATTGCTATTACTGGATAAATATCCGACCGCTTATGATGTTGACAAGGTTGTGGAGCAGTTAAAAGAAACTAAGGCTTATATGCTATATGAGAATATGAACGCTGATGTTAAGTGGATTGATAAGGCAATCGAGATAGTGAAGGCAGGTGGTAACGCTTGAATTATCAGAACATAGCAAGAGCCAAGGCGATAGAACAGGAAAACAAAAAGCGACTATTGAAGCTGAATCCAAAGCTGAATGACAGGAGTGGGATTTACTTCCTACTCCGAGAAGATGAAAACGGTTTTAAGTATGCTTATATCGGACAGGCGGTACATACACTTAGCAGATTGGCAAGCCACCTTGTAGGTTATGAACAGCATATAGACCTTAGTTTACGCAAACACAAGCTGTACGATAAAGAGAAAAACCCTTATGGTTGGCGAGCTGAGTTTCTGAATTTTCCCGAAAGCCAGCTTGACGAGAAAGAGAAGTATTACATCAAGCTATATGCCGATAAGGGTTATCAACTTAGAAATGTCAGTTTAGGCGGTCAAGGGGAAAATCGTGCTAGTGGTTCAATAGGCGAGAGAAAAGCGCCTAAGGGCTATCTGCAGGGCGTACAGCAAGGCAGAAAGAACCTCGCAAGGGAATTATCGCATATCATCGAAAAACACCTTGTTGTGACGATTAGAGAGGATAAACAGGGCAATAAGGTGTCACAGAAGCAACTAGATAAATTTATGGAGCTTATTAATGCAGATTCATATAAGGACGTTGAGTAAATGAAAAGAAAGGCGGCAATTATGGATAAATCACAACACTTAGAAGAAATAAAATCAACTGCTGAGAATTGTTATAACATTGGATATAAGCGTGGATATGAAGCAGCGATAGAAGATTTGAAAACAAAAATCATTGCAAATATGCATGTTGATATATCTGCAAAGATGATGAATGAGTTATTAGACGAATTAAGCAGCGTTTAGGAGAGGTGACATGAAAAAGAAAATAATTATATTTATGTTAAAGCATGATATTTTAAGAAACATATTTTTGATTGTTATGTCAGTGCCGGTAAGTATTTTCTATGGTTTAAAAGGATTCTGCGAAGAATTTTGCGGTGTATGGGAAGACACATTTGATAGCATAAAGGATAATGCTGAAGGAGTAAAAAGAAATTATGAATGAAGAAATGATGTTTACAGCTTGTAATATTCCGAAGTTTTTAGAGGAACAGATGAATAAAATGAAAGACACTCTTACAGGTGGTATGAACGAAGATAATCTTAAAGGTTTTGAGTATGCAGTAGATACTATGTTAAGTATTCTTAGGCAGATAATTCGTGCAGCCGAGATGGATGATGAGATTCTTGTGCATAGCGATAAAATCGCTGATGAGAATGAATTAGAAGAGTTTGATTTACATGATTTGTTAGAACTTTATGGTTGCAGAGTTGTGGCAAACTTACAGAAGAAAAGTGTTTAATGTTGTAAACTGAAATTTAGAAAGGATGCCAGTCTGGTAAGAGAAAAGAACAGGCAAAGTAAATAATTTTATCCAAAACTTAAAAGAAAAAGGCACTACCGAGATAACACTTGATATAACAACAACAGGCAAAGGAATTGTCTATACATTAATTTGGTAGATATCCTGAAATCAAAAGAGAATTTGATGTAAAGATAAATTAGGATTTATGGAGGTAGATATATGATTACGCAGATAGGATTTTTAAGAAAAGGAGATGTGTTCAGATTTGAGGGTGATATTTACAAAGTAGGACATTTGTTGGAGAGTACAAATGGGTATGTTTCCTGTATTGATGTTAATACAGGAAAGAAAAAAAGATTGCATATTGATGTTGATGTAGAAATTGAACAGGCAAACTGAAATTTGTTGAAAGGAGTAAAACAGAGTGAAGTTTTTAAGCAAGAAGAAATGTGAAGAAATTCTGAAAAGAATTACTGCAAATGAAATTATTCAGGTAGAGTACGGGCTGCACGATATGGAAGCGGAAACAAAGGCAACAGAAAATAGAGCGGAGATAGCTTTTATTGTCGGTGGTTTCAAGGGCATGAACAAGGTGCAGAACACGTTGAGAAAAAGGTATAACAATATAAACAACGAGGGAAAAGATTAAAATACATCAACCGAAACTTGAAGAAAATAGGAGATGATGATATGGCGATATACAGAAATGTCCAGTTGTCATTTTGGACGGACAATAAAATCTTAGATGATTTTACACCGGAGGACAAGTACTTTTACTTATACTTACTCACTAACCCACATACAAACATATGCGGTTGTTACGAAATAAGTTATAAGAGTATGTCGGACGATACAGGCTATAACAAAGAGACAATTATAAGATTACTTGAAAGATTTGACAAAGTACATGGTGTCATTAAGTTTAGCCCGAGTACAAAAGAAGTGCTTATTTTGAATTGGTATAAGTATAATTGGAGTAAGTCAAACAAAGTACTTACAGGGGCATGCAACGTAGCAAAATACATCAAGAATGAAAGCTTTAAAAAATACATTTTTGACACCATTGAGAGCGTTAGAAATAATACTTTAAATATAGCCTATGAATACCCTATGGAGACATCTGTTTCTGATACTGATACTGATTCTGTATCTGATACTGTTATTAATAATATAGATAATAATAAAGAGATATATATAAATATTATTAACTATCTAAATAATAAATGTAATACAAGATATAGATATAATACTCCTAATACCAAAAAGCATATTAAAGCAAGACTTAATGAAGGATATACAGAGCAGGACTTTTATACAGTTATCAGCAAAAAGGCTGATGAATGGCTTGGAACAGAACAGGAGAAGTACTTAAGACCCGACACTTTGTTCGGAACTAAATTTGAAAGCTATCTGAATCAGCAAATCAGCAAAAGCACACAATCAAATAAGCAATCATCACAACTTGATAGAATTTTAGAAAGTTTGAGAGGTGAGACGATATGACGGAAGGGGAGGCAAAAAAACTTTTCGCAGTTATGACAGTGGCATATCCAAATTACAGAATTGATGATATTGAATACACAGCTAAGATATGGGCGGACTTTCTTGGAGGATATTCATACGAGCAGGCAAATATGGCGCTTAGAACATACATAACAACCGACACAAGCGGATTTGCACCGAGCATCGGACAGTTAATTAACAAACTGCATGAGGTTCAATCCCCACAGGAGCTTAACGAAATGGAAGCATGGTTCCTTGTTAGCAGGGCACTACGAAATGGCTATTATGGTGCAGTTGAAGAATTTAACAAGCTACCACCGCTCGTACAAAAGGCTGTCGGAAGTCCTGATAATCTTAGAAATTGGGCATTGACGGACATAAACAGCATTGAAAACGTAGTGCAGTCAAATTTTATGAGAACCTACAGGACAGTTGTTAATCGAGATAAGGAATATCAAAAAATGCCAAAGGACATAAAGGCATTGATTGAAAGCACCAATAGGAACTCGTATTCGGCTCAAATCGGCTCTAAAAATCAACAGATGATAAAATTATCGCTTGAAGATAATAAAAGCCAAAATAAGCCGATTAAAGGCATTCCAATGCCAAAAGAAATTAAAGAACGTATCGAGCAGATGAAAAGATAGGAGGTAAAGAGGTTTGTGCGCACAATTAAAGCTGGCTTTACTCCTAGCGAAAAATGATAAAAGACAAGTATTCTAGGCAGAGATATGAAGAACGAAAAGCTAGTAACCTTTGCGTGCTTTGTGGGAAACCGCTTGATAGAGAAGGTGTGGTTTGTACGGCATGTAACAGCAAACGCACAGCATATGGCCGAGAGCTTTATAAGAAATTACAGGCAGTTGGTGTTTGCCCTAGATGTGGTAAGAACTTGCTATATGGTGACGAAAAAAGCTGTGTTGAGTGTAGGGCAAAATCAGCCGAAGCCATGTCAAAGATACGTGCTGCTGATGTTGAAAAATACAATGAGCGACAAAAAGTATGGCGAAAAGCACGATACGAAAAAGACAAGGAAAATGGCATATGCACACGTTGTCGTAAAAGGAAAGCAGACCCGGGGCATACCACTTGCACATTTTGCCGGGAAACAATGAGAAGAGCACGAGTTAAAATGCCTGAAAGAACCGGCAGATATGAACAAGGACTATGTTTTTTCTGTGACAATCCGGTAAAGCCCGGATATAAGGTCTGTGAAAAACACTATCAGCAGAACGTTAAGAATGCAACTTGTGAAAAGGCAAACTTGGCACGACAGAAGATAAAAGAAAGGAATTCACAATGGATTCCTTGAAAGATTTTTACGATTTTTACCGGCCGCTGCAAAGAAAATATGACTTGCAAATGTTCTACAGAACAAATAGCAAGGAAACAAAAATAACTATCCGGTGGCGCGGTAAAGAACTAGTAAAAGTCGCAGAAGAAACTACCGAAGCCTGTTTTAACAGAACGAGACGAGAACTTGAAGAAAGAATGAAAAAATATGAGCAACAAACTGAAACCAAAGAAAAAGCACAAAGAGCCGGATTTTACGTGGACAAAATCCGAGAGAGTTACGCTGAAAAGCAGCAATAACCGCAGAAAGCTCGTAAGCCGGTCTTTCACAGACTTTATGGACTTAGGCTACTATGTACTGTATTTGCACCACGGATTTGGAAATAAGCGCATTGTAAGGCTTGAAAGAACCATAAATGAGTACCTTGACAGGGCGCAGAGCGAAAAAGAAATGAAAACCGAAACGCTTGCCGAACTTTTGAAAGTCAGATACGGCATTGACGTACAGAAAGAGATTAATTTAATCCCAATGCAACAGTTGATTAGGATTTATCAGAGAAATAATCCGCTTACGATAAATGACACACGACAGCTTTTGAACGATACGGCATACAGCTACATGGTTTTAGCATGTACGGCACTTAAGCTGATGTTTAAATTGTCGGTTAGGGAAATTAAAGAGTTTATCGCAGAATTTAGGGACTTAATTGACACGCTGTATAAATTTAATCAATTCGGTCTGACATTGCCAAAAGTGGCACAATGCCTTGCTGATGAGGTTAATTACGTTGATGAAAGGTACATAAAGGTGATTGATTAATGACTTACGCATGGGATAACGACAGTACTCAAAATGCTCACATAAAGCAGATGAGAGACGATAGGCAGAAAGCCTACATGGAAAAGCACAGAGACAATAAGGCATATAAGAGATTTAAACACATGCCGGATTATGGAAAAGGGGTACAAAACAGTGACAAATAGAGAAAAATTTGCAGAACAGATTTTGGATATTGCTTGTGGTGGTAGCAAAATAGCAGTTGACAAAGCAACATTAGAGCCGATAGCATGCTATAAATTAGAGTGTAAACATTGTTTATTCAATACTTACAGTTATGACTATTGCGGAGATAAAACGGAAAAATGGGCGAATAGTGAATACGTTGAACCACCTGTTGACTGGTCAAAAGTTGCAGTTGATACACCAATACTGGTAACGTATAGTGGTATTCACCAGTGGGTTAAAAGGCATTTTGCGAAATATGAGAATGGAAGAGTTTACGCTTGGAATCATGGAAAAACATCATGGACTGGTGAGATGTGTACAGTATGCGAACTAGCTAAACTTTTAGACAAGGAGCAAATATGAGACTGACTGACGCTGACAAACTGAATTTTTCAGAACAACATTACAATAAAAGCCAGATGAAGGCAATTCTTGATTTTGTAGACGCACAACCGACCGCCTTTGATGTGGATGAACTTTTGAAACAATTAGAAGAAAATTTTAAGCCCGATATAGAATGCTTTGATTATGCGGAAGATTATGAGTATTCACTAGAACGATACAACAGAATAATAGAGACCGTAAAACGAGGTGGGAAGGAGCAGTAATGAATATTGATGAATTTATAGAGCATACGAAAGAAACAGCAAGAAAGCATAGATGCCATGCGGATTTCTTTGATATAAATAATCCTATGCGTGCTGTTTGTATTAAAAGCGCAGAAGATTGCGAGCAGTTAGCTGAATGGCTTGAAAAATTCAAAGAGTATCAGCAGTTAGAGGAACAGGGCAGACTTATCAAGTTGCCTTGTAAGGTGGGAGATACAGTATGGGATAATGGCTGTGGCAGACCTTATGCATATACAATAACAGCCTTTTCATTTGGTGAATGTGAAGAATACATTTGTGAACCTGTTACAACAAAAGAAACTGTATTCTATTATGCAAACTCAAGTGGAAGTATCACAGGAAGTTTTGCAGAAAGTGAAATCGGCAAATCGGTATTCCGCACAAAATCCGAAGCAGAAGCAAAACTGAAAGAAGTGAGGTGTGGCAATGATTGATTGTAATATTTGCAAGCATAAAGAAGATTATGATTATTGTACAGAATGCAAACACGGAGAGTTGTTCGAGAGGAACAATGTGTCAGGGTCTAAAAAAGTATCAGTTAGTAACGGAAAAGAATATTGCGGACATTGTGGTTATTTGTCTGAATACGCGAGAGGATATAAAAAGTTTTATTGCATTAGGTGCGGTGGACTTAATTTAAGAAGTTGGAAGAATTGAGAGGTGGAGAAAATGAATAGTTTAGCAATAGGAGATAAATTACAAGAAATCAAAGAAATAGCGATTGGCGGTTGTGAAGATATTGAGGTTTCTGAAAAGATATTTGACCTTTGCGATGAAATTTTGGGGTTAGTTAATTCTGCCTCTTGTAACTGTAAGCACAACAGCAACTCAAGAGATAATGAGTCTTGTTGCAGATGCGATAGCATAACAGCAAATATGAATAAAGCTAAGGTCGATAGCTTAGAAATAATCGCACGAATGTTAGACGATAAGCCTTATTATGAATTGAAGTACAGACAGGTTGGTAAAAAGGATTATTCTATCGGATATAGTTCTTACGATTTAAAAACTGTATTAGGTTACATTGATACATATTTTGAAATTGTGGAAAGCGATAAGCCAACTAATGCCGGCAGAATAAGGAATATGTCGGATGAAGAGTTAGCAGAGTACCTTCCTTGTTCGCATATGGTTAATTGGAAAAAAGGAAGCTATGATACGTGCGTGCATCCGAATGGTAAAGATGGATGTAAAAAATGTATGTTAAATTGGCTTCAATCAGAAGCAGAATAGGAGGATACTTATGAGTAAATTAATTTTTTTCATAATTTTTATTGGAACTGTTATCGTGGGAATTGGTACGACAGATTAGGGAAAATATGAAAGAAGTGATGAGCATGGAAGATAGATACTTATTCAAAGCGAAGAGGATTGATAACGGAGAATGGGTTACAGGACATTATGTAAAAGGTTTAAATATGTATGGCAAAGAAGTTCATCTAATATTTGAACCTAACACAATGTTTTATTCTAGCGGAGAGACAGACGGATGGTACAAAGTAGACCCAACCACTATCTGCCCGATGTACAGGCTTGAAAGATAAGAACGGCAAGCTGATTTGGGAGAATGACATTGTAAAAATAAATAATAGCAAGGGGAATGTGCTCATAACATTTAGAGATTTTGAAATTATATGTACAATTCCTAACGAAAGATATTATAAGCACAGGCTTGAATATGATACTGAATATGAAGTTGTCGGAAACATCTTTGATAATGCAGAATTATTAGAAAGCGAGGGATAGCGTGACAGAAAAGAATAATAAAGAACCAAGCCCATGTAGCGGTTGCAAATACGAAAAAAGTACAAACATAAAGGAACTTTTAGCTTTTTGCACACATTGCAAAAGAGCTTATTCCCACGAAGAGGATAGGGAAATTCACGAGGATAGGTACGAAGTGGAAGAAAGTGAGGGATAGTATGACAGCGAAAAAAGCGATTGAATTTTTGCGAATACATTTTGAGTATCTAAAAGAAAGATGGAAACCATACCCTGATTACAACGTTTTAGAAGCAATTAGATTTGCAATATCAGCAATAGAAAAGCAGATACCAAAGAAACCTGTACACGATGGCTGCTTCGATAGCGAGGGAATATGGCATGAATGGAAAGGAGTAAACGGAAGGCCCTATGATTTATGCCCCAATTGTGACACAAACCTTTGTTGTGAAATGCCTTACGACAACAAGCCAAAGTATTGTAAACATTGCGGTCAAAGATTAGATTTTAAGGAAGTGTAGAAATATGGAATTTGTAAACGAATGCAGTTGCATTGTAGATTATTCCGTTTTAGAAAAAGCAATTATAGAAGAATGCAACAGAAGAAATGTCACACCAAACAGCCAATATAAAATTTATATGTATCGTGGCTACGCTGGAATTTCAATAAAACACGATAAAGTTTCTGTTCATAGAATATTAGGTAAATATATGGTCGGTTATGATTTACCGCCTAATATCGTAGTTCATCATATTGACGGAAATAAACTAAATAACGAAATTTCAAATTTACAAGTGATGAAATCCGAATTGCATATAAAAGAACATAATATTGTTCAATATGTTCCGACAGAATACATGAGGGGATGCGGCAACAGAATGAAAAACATTATCTCAAGAGCAGATGTTACAAGAGAGGCGGTCATAGAGTTACGCAAAAAAGGATTTACAATATCAGGTATCGCGAAAGAGTTGCATTGTGGATATAACACAGTTTGTAGGAGATTAGGAATGAAAAGTTAGATTGGAGTGATGAAGAATGACCAACATAGCAACAGTAGTATACACTACCCTCATAGTGTTCGGCATAATCGGTCTGACAGAGGTAGTGCTTGCATGGTACGACATCCACGGACGAGATAAGACCGATGATGAGATACAAGAGCAGTGGTGCAGTGAAAATATTAAACATTAATTAATTTATCAGAAACCATGCCGGTGGATATGGTTGGAAATACAGAGAGGAAGTGATGAAATGCAGCAGATAACATTATTTGACATAATTAGAGAGCCTATCAATGTTACAAAACCAATACGTCTTATAGAGTTATTTGCTGGCTGACCGGCTACGGAAGTCAGGCAATGGCACTAAAGAGAATAGGTGCTAAATTTGAGCATTACAAAGTTGTGGAGTTTGATAAGTATGCCATAGCAAGCTATAACGCAGTGCACGACACAGATTTTCCCACAATGGATATAACTAAGGTTCATGCAGAAGATTTGAATATCTGTGACACAGAAATCTTTACTTACTTACTTACTTACTCATTTCCTTGTACGGATTTATCAGTTGCCGGAAAACAAGCCGGAATGTCTAAGGGCAGTGGTACAAGAAGCGGTCTGTTATGGGAAGTTGAGAGAATACTAACAGAAATTAGAGATAGTAACGGAGAATTACCACAGATTTTGTTCATGGAGAACGTGCCACAAGTACATAGTCAGGATAATATGCCCGACTTTAGAAAGTGGCTAGATTTTCTTGAAAGCTTAGGTTACACAAATTACTATCAAGACTTGAATGCTAAAAATTATGGTGTAGCACAAAATCGTGAAAGATGTTTTATGTTTTCATTCCTAGGCGAGTACAATTATCATTTCCCACAGCCTATACCCCTCAAAAAGAAGTTAAAAGACTATCTTGAGGATAATGTAGATGAAAAGTATTACATCAACAATAAAAAGGCTGACAAGCTGATAAAACAGCTTATTGACAATGGCACATTACCACAGCACAATCTTGACAGGCAGACAGGCAGACAGGCAGACAGGCAGACAGGCAGACAGGCAGACTTGCGTTGACGGAACAATCAATAAGCCACAGCAGAGAGAAGTTGCAAACTGTATCACGGCAAGATATGACTGTGGAATCTCAAACTTGCGGTCAGATGGAAACTTGGTTGTTAAAGGATATGGGAGAGACAGCAGACAAACAGATTGATGTAGCCGTGACTCTTAGGGCAAGAGATTATAAAGGCCTTGATAACTATGGAAGTAATGGAGTAATTGAATGGAAAAACTAACAGATGCTATCGGGATAGTGCTTTTTGAAAGTGAAAAATTCGGTGGTGAAAAGGTACTTAGGGGGGATTTGTCCTACCCTAAGAGCCAATAAAACAAGTAGCGGAGTGATTGAAGTAATGGCAGATGTAAATGTAATAGGCTCTCTTGAATCAAAATTTGAGAGCACCAACAGAATTTATGATGTGGGGGGGGTGCAGTCCAACATTGAGTACAATGCAAGGTGGTAATCAAGAGCCGAAAATTCTTGAAGAGCAAATTCCATGCAAATTAGATAAAATGCCTAACGGACACTTAGACAGCTTAGATAATGCGGAAATATGCGACATTAATACACCTACCGCAAGCACAGTGACATCACGATATTATAAAGGCATAGGCAGTCATAAAGACAATATGTGCATAGTTGCTATGCGTGGCAGAAATCCTGATAATCTGTCAGATAGAACTGCGGGAAGTCCGACAGAACAGAGATTAGAGGTGAATATGCAAGGTACAAGTAATTGCTTAACGAGTGTGCAGAAAGATAATTTATTGCTTGAAAATAATATCCAAAAAGTCGGTCAAATATCAAGCAACGGTTCCCAATGTGGCACAGTTATTTCTGATAACGGCATATCGGCTAATCTCGTAGCCGGAACACACGGATATGCGAATAGCCATATTGCCACACAATATCGTATCAGAAAGCTAACACCGAGAGAGTGTGGACGGCTGATGGGTGTATCTGATGAAGATATTGACAAAATGTCAGCAGTAAACAGCAATACGCAGTTATATAAGCAATTCGGCAACTCGATTGTGGTAGATGTTATGTGCGCTATGTTTAAAAATCTGAATATCAAGCAAGGAGATAGTAATGAAGCACTACAAACCAATTAAATGTGTAGTCTGTAGCAAGATATTTACACCGACCGCAGCTAATCAAAATACGTGTTGTGAAGCACATAGACAGAAGAGAGCTACGGAATTAAGAAAAATCAGAGAAAAGAAAAGACTCAAAAGAAAACCTGTCAAGAAAAACAAACTTGCGGAAATATGCGAGATTGCAAAGAGTAAAGGCATGAGCTACGGACAATATATGGCAGAGCAGTATAAAAGAGAGGTGATGATAAAATGAAGAATAAAGTAATTATGGCATTGGTCTTGACAGTTACATTATTAGTCGGAGCTATGATAGGCGGTTGTGAAAGTAATATTGCAGAAGCCGGAACACAACGTATAAACTTTGAGCAGATAGCCCGTTACGGATATTTTTACGAATACAGAGATACCGAAACAGGAGTGCATTATTTGACGACACCAGATGGTGGTACATGCCCTAGATATAATGCTGATGGAAGCCTGTATGCCAATTAAATAGCAATAACTCGGTTTTAATTAGGCAATAACAAGTTAAAGCCGAGTTGAGGAAAGAATAGGTGATTATTATGGTTATAACAATTATAGGTGTGATTGCGGTTGCTGTAGCAGTAATGGCGGTTGTATGTTGCATTATGAATACCGATGATGAGGATATGTGCTACAACCACATGGAAAAGACAGGATATGCTGCGTTTGGCTGTTGCACGGGAATGGAAGAAGAATGTTGTAAGATTTGCAGATACCATGTAAACGTAAAGGAGAATAACAAAAATGGATGAATGTTGTGGAAATTGTAAATATCATCAATGCGAGGATATATCGCAAGGTTGGGTGTGTTGTAACAAAGATAGCGAATATGTGGCTGATTGGACAGATTACACCGATTGTTGCGAGGAATGGGAGAGCAGATGAAATGTAGAACTATAAGTGATATAGAGCCGATTGAAAGACAATGCGTATACGAGGACAACAAGCCGTGCAACAGTTCATGCCGATACGCAAGTACTTGTATACACAGTGCAAGCAAAACCGAAGAATAGGAGATAGGCTTATGAAGTTTTCAAAACTTACTAAGCCGGAACTTGAAGAGATTACGAAAAATGCCAATTTCACCGATGAGGAAGCAGAAGTTTTTGAGTTGTTAGTTGCTGATAAAAGCCTTGAAGAGGTATCACAGAGACTATTAATCTCAAAAACGACCACTTCCCGGAGAGTGGCAGACATTAAAGAAAAGATAGAAAGGAGTCAGGCAATGATTAACAAAGTGCCAATATGGGAAAAGGTAACGCTGACGATTGATGAAGCTGCGGAATATAGTAACATTGGAGTGAACAAACTCCGAGAAATAACAAACAACCCAAGGTGCCAATTTGTTATGTATGTCGGAAAGAGGCGATTAATCAAGCGAAAAGAGTTTGAAAAGTATATCGCAGAGACGATAGAGATATAATCAAATGTGGACTTATGTAGCCTTATGTGATATTATAATAAATTGCATAAGGCTTTTCCATAAGTGAAAGGAGCGAAAATTTAATATGGGAAAGGACTTGAAAGGTAAAGAACTAGGTAGAGGCATTAGTCAGAGAAAAGACAAGTACTATGTCGGCAGATACACAACGAGAAATGGAAAGCGAGTACAAAAATTATTCGCAAAACTACAAGAGTGTAAAAAGTGGCTTGCCGATGAGCAGTACACTGATGAGCACAGCAACCCCGACTTTCCGTCCGACATGTTGGTTGATGCATGGTTTGACTATTGGATAAGCGTTAAGAAGCGCACAGTAAGACCGAACACGTTAAGAAACTACACCGAGAGATACAAACGCAATATAAAGCCTGTTATCGGAAATAAGATACTGCGAGAGGTTAATACGCTTCACTGTCAAAAGATAATGACTAATATGGCTGACGAGGATTACAGGACAGCAACGATATATCAGACACGCATAGCACTATACAACATGCTCGACTATGCATATCAAAGCGAGATAATTCCCAAAAATCCGTGCAACCGTATGGTGAAATCCGACATCGGTAAGGAGTCCTCAAAGAAAGAAGCATTGACGATTGAAAATCAGAAAAAATTCTGCGAAGCTATCAAAGGCACATCATATGAGTATCAATACAGATTTGCCTTGCAGACCGGACTAAGGACAGGTGAACTTGTGGGGCTTAAATGGGAAGATGTAGACTTTAAAGCCAAAACAATCAAAATCGTCAGGAGCTTAGAGTACAGGCATTCAGCAGGTGAATGGCGAGAGGGTCCGCCTAAGAGTAAATCGGGATATAGGACAATTCCACTCACTGATGAAGCCGTATCGCTATTGAAATTGCAGAAAGCCAAAAATGCTTCATTCAAATTTATTGACATTCAATGGAGAGACAGAGTGTTTTTGTGCAAGACCGGGGCACCTGTGAAAAATAGCACATATGATACCGGAATTTACAAAGCGTGTGACAGGGCAAAGATACCGAGATTTTCAATGCACGTATTAAGACACACATTCGCAACAAGATGTATTGAAGCCGGTATGACGCCCAAAACCTTGCAGACGATACTAGGACACTCGAACATAGGTATCACAATGAACATTTACGTTCACACGACAGACGAGCAAAAGAACTTAGAAATGGACAGAGTAGCAGAAGCACTCAAAGTAATATAAAATAATCAAAAATATAGTATATCCAATCAAATTGGTACAGAATTGGTACATAAATCAAAAATAGAAAGGCAAAAATCCCTTAAACAATGGGTTTTTGAGTAGGTAAAATCAAAAATGAAATTAGGCATCGTCGGACTTCCGAACGTCGGAAAGTCTACATTATTCAACTCACTCACAAAGGCAGGAGCGCTTTCAGCAAACTATCCTTTTGCCACAATCGACCCAAACGTAGGTATTGTTTCAGTGCCTGACGAGAGAATCGTAAAGCTCGGAGAGCTCTATCACACAAAGAAGGTTACACCTGCAACAATCGAATTTGTTGATATCGCAGGTCTTGTGAAGGGAGCCAGTAAGGGTGAGGGACTTGGAAACCAGTTCCTTGCAAATATCCGTGAGGTAGATGCAATCGTACACGTAGTGCGCTGCTTTGAGGATACAAACATTATCCATGTAGATGGCTCTGTAGATCCTGCAAGAGATATCGAGACAATCAATCTTGAGCTTATTTTCTCGGATGTTGAGATTCTTGACAGGCGAATTGCAAAGATTGCAAAGCAGGCAAGAATGGACAAGACACTTGCAAAGGAGCTTGAGCTTGTTGAGGCAGTAAAGGCTCATCTTGAGGACGGAAAGATGGCCAGAACCTTTGAAGTGCCTGATGATGAGGATGCACAGCTTTGGTTCAAGGGATATAATCTCCTTACAGCAAAGCCTACCATCTACGCAGCAAACGTATCAGAGGACGACCTCGCAGATGACGGCGCAAGCAATCCGCATGTTGCAAAGGTAAGAGAAATGGCAAAGGAAGAGGGCGCAGAGGTATTTGTTATCTGTGCACAGATTGAGCAGGAGCTTGCAGATCTCGATGAGGACGAAAAGAAGGAGTACCTTGAGGATTTAGGTGTTGAGTCAAGCGGTCTCGATAAGCTTGTAGCAGCCAGCTATTCACTTCTCGGACTTATTTCCTTCCTCACAGCAGGAGAGGATGAGTGCCGTGCATGGACTATAAAGAAAGGTACAAAGGCACCACAGGCAGCCGGCAAGATACATACTGATTTCGAGCGTGGCTTCATCAAGGCGGAGGTAGTCAACTATCAGGATCTTCTTGACAACGGAAGCCTTGCAGCCGCAAGAGAAAAGGGTATCGTAGGCATGGAAGGAAAAGAGTACGTTGTTAAGGACGGAGATGTAATTCTTTTCAGATTTAATGTATAATTTTATGAATAAAACGCTTTTATAAGCACAAAATCAAAAAGAAACGCATAAGATAGACCAAGGGAGGTCTGTTTTATGCGTTTTCTGGATTTATGCGAAAAAGAGGTTGTGAGCGTGGAGGAGGGCAGGTTCATCGGACACGTACGGGATTTGGAGTTTGATCCGGTCTGTGGCAAAATCTGTGCGATTATCGTGCCGGGACCGGGAAAATATATGGGAATATTTTGCAGGGATTATGAATATTGTATTCCATGGGTTAAGATTGTGAAGATTGGACCCGATATAATATTGGTAAATATATGTGAGTCTGATATGAGGCGTAAGCTGTTATGATTTTATAAATACAAAAAAATTATAAAAAAGTCAAAATCAGTACAAAACATATTGACAACGAAAATTAGTATATATATACTAAAATATGTATAGGTCTTTTTAAATACAGATGATGATTTGAAGTATTATAATGAGAAACAAAGATATTTTGCTTCTTCATACTATATGATACCTACGGAGGGTACAGCATGAAGTGTCCATTTTGCAGTAGTGACAACACAAGGGTAATAGACTCAAGACCGGCTGATGACAACAGCTCTATCAGGCGCAGAAGGCTGTGCGATGATTGCGGTAAGCGTTTCACTACATATGAGAAGGTGGAGACAATCCCACTCATTGTTATAAAAAAGGATAACAACAGAGAGCAGTATGACCGCTCCAAGATTGAAAAGGGCGTGCTTCTTGCATGTCACAAGAGACCGATTTCAGCAGATACAATCTCAAAGCTTGTAGATGAGGTCGAGATAGAAATCTTTGCCAGAGAGGAAAAGGAAATCTCTACATCACTCATCGGAGAGCTGATTATGGACAGATTAAAGGACCTTGATGCGGTAGCATATGTGAGGTTTGCGTCGGTTTACAGAGAGTTTAAGGATGTCAATACATTTATGACAGAGCTTAAAAAGATGCTTGACACCAAATAGTGTTTAGGCAGCAGTTTTTATTTAAAACAGGATGGGAAGGTGCGTATGAACATTTCCGGTATTCGCCCGAGCGAAGGCTTTTATTCATACAATTCCATAAGGGTAAACGAGCTTAGAAACAGCCAGATTATGAGTTCGAAGCAGGCAGTGGATGACACAGCTTCACAGCAATCCATTGCTGATGATACGGCTGATTATGAGGCTGCAAGGGCAAGGCAGAGCTTTACCTCGCTTGATTATGCAAAGACATATGATTCCAATGCGAGCTATGAGCTTAAGGGTGCTGACAGTGATATCAGCACACTTGATGTCGCAAAGGCTGTATCCGATTTAGACAAGGATAAGGTATTGCAGCAGTATCAGCATTTTGTCGGCAGTGCGGATGGTATGGTTATGCAGCAGGCAGCCTTGAATGAACAGATTAACAGGGAGACAGAGAATTTTATACTATGAGTTTTTTATACCCGGGAGAGTACATTGACTCGACATACAGCATAGATTTTGATAAATTATATAAGGAGGGCTACAGGGGCATTATTTTTGATATTGACAACACCCTTGTGACTCATGGTTCGCCTGCTGATGAGCGGGCGATTGCTTTGTTTAAGCACCTTAAGGAGCTTGGTTTTTCGTGCCTTGTGCTCTCAAACAACAAGGAGCCGCGTGTGAAGAGCTTTGCTAAGCAGGTTGGGATAAAGTATATCTACAAGGCAGGAAAGCCCAAGCCATCAGGCTATCGTACAGCAATGGAGAGGCTTGGCACAGATACGAAAAACACTCTTTTTGTGGGAGATCAGATATTTACGGATATCATCGGAGCCAATCTTACGGGCATCAGATCAATACTTGTAGCACCTATTGACCCGCATGAGGAGATACAGATTGTGCTTAAGCGCTTTATTGAAAAGCCTGTAATTGCATGCTACAAGAGGCATTTAAAGAAAGTAAATAAATAATTTTTAACTAATAATTTAAAATTTGGAGGCATATATATTATGAAGATTGCAATCGGAAACGATCACGCAGCAGTTGAGCTTAAAAAGACAATAATGGAGTACGTTGAGAGCATGGGTCACGAGGTGACCAACTTCGGCACAGATTCAAGTGAGAGCTGCAATTACCCGGAGTATGGTGAGAAGGTGGCTAATGCAGTGGCGTCAGGCGAGTTTGACTGCGGAATACTGATATGCGGTACCGGTGTGGGTATCTCAATAGCAGCCAATAAGGTCAACGGAATCCGTGCGGCAGTTTGCTCAGACACAGCCACAGCACGCCTTGTAAAACAGCACAACAATGCCAATATCATAGCCTTTGGTGAGAGGATTGTAGGTGTTGAGCTTGCAAAGGATATCGTAAAGGCTTATCTGACAGCCGAGTTTGAGGGCGGCAGACACGCCAAGAGAGTGGCTATGATATCAGATATCGAGGCAAGAAACTAATATAAAACCAATACAAATTCATGCAATAGAAAATAAATACTTGAAATGTATTGCTTTTTATTGTAAAATGGACGAATGAGAGAGCTTAGGCTCGCACGATTTAAGGAGGAAGTAACTAATGATTTCAGCAGGAGATTTCAGAAACGGTGTTACTATCGAGTTCGAGGGAAACATCTATCAGATTATCGAATTTCAGCATGTTAAACCAGGAAAAGGTGCAGCATTTGTACGTACAAAGTTAAAGAATATCATCAGTGGTGGTGTTGTTGAGAAGACATTCCGTCCAACAGAGAA
>ERZ827197.1489-NODE-1489-length-18823-cov-5.333387_pt1 | contig 18823 bp, 7 predicted proteins | sample MGYA00519867_ERZ827197 | MGnify/ENA primary metagenome ERZ827197 (study PRJEB31778, sample SAMEA3449278) | human gut metagenome | biome: human gut; feature: human-associated habitat; material: faeces | place: United Kingdom | collected 2010/2012 ...
AACCGATACTGTCCACATAGTAGGCTTTGACCGTACTGCCATCATTGAGTACCACTACATCACTAACCGACAGCGAATGACCCGTAAAGTCTGCCGGACGCTGGATATTGAACCGTTCGTAAATGGCTTCCAGCGTATCTTTTTCCGTAAGAGGCGCGGTATAGACCAGTTCATAGTCTGCACGGTTTACTTCCATCCCGTGCCGTTTTACAAAATCCAGATTCATAAAGCGGTAGTCATGTTCCGGGTCACGGGCAGTGATCTGGTAGATGCCAAACTGTTTTTCACCGCTAGAAAGCAGCTTCTGCTCCTTGACCAGCGTATCCAGCCGAACTATCAACTCTGCCGCCTTTTCTGCAGACTCTCCCTCTGATTCCTCCACTGCGACTTGCAGCCATTCCCTGATCGGCTGAATATCCCCAGCCTGAATCTGTTCTTTCAGTGCTTCAACCGCCTGCTCTCGATTCTCCACGCTATCCTTATAGTGGTAGAAATCGAAGTCAAAGGCGAAATCATCAAGGTCTGCCGCCAGCTTTTCAACGGGTGCTTTCTCGCTGTTTTCCATTGCTTTCTGCTTGTCCTTTTCCAAATCTTCCTTGGCAATCTGGAAATAGTCACTTCCACGCTCGATTTCTTCACGCCCTGTAACAAGAACTGGCCACGGGCTGATACGGATAAGATAAATCTGCTTGCCCTCATCAAACAGCCGCAGAGCTTGCTCCCGGCTTATCACCGTCAATGCAGCGTCCGGGCGGGCATATTCATCTTCCAGATACTCTTCGTTCTTTTCCAGCAAAATCGCACTCCATGCGTCAGCCTTGATTCCGAAAATGCCATCATGCTGTTCGATCTCTTCCTGACTGGCGAAATCTCCTGCCGTACCATCCTGAAACAGCGGATAAATCCGTTCGCCCAGCCGATGCCACTCCCGTGCGCCTTCCTTTGTCAGCGGCAGAACATCATCTTTCAGATACCCGTATTCGTGCATTTCCGAAAGACCGATCATGCCATCCGGCAGACTTTCGATTTTCTCTTCCGCTTCCCACATCAGGCGGTTGACTTCTTCCTTATTGCCCAGAACCATTGCCGCCGCCAATGCGTTCACCAGTTTTTCGGTTGCCGACTGATCATCCAGCTTATACGCAAAATTCACGATGAGGTCTCGCTGCTCATCATCGAAAATCGTTTTTTCCTGCTCCTTGTCGGTAATCAACTTTTCCGCATACTGTATCGCGGTCATGCGCTCTGCGCTCCTTTCTGCGACTGCCGCTTCCAGCTTTTCCAGAAAGTCGGCTGCGGTCAATCGAATCGTATCCATCGAATCTTTCAGTTCCTTCATCTCCTTGCCGCTTGCCCAGCTTGCCACATACGGAAATGAGTAGTCCGAAGTATCAATGCCAAGTGCCGAGCAAACTGTAAATGCAATACTCTCCGCTTCTGTTTCTTTGGTAAGCTGGTCTTTTTCCTCGCCGCGCTGTTTCATCTGGTCGCTGTCATGCAGCATGGCATGAGCAACCTCATGGATCATCGTCTTGATGGTCTGGCTCTCGCCCATATCGGCACGAACACAGATTTCTTTGTCCATGTGGCTGTAATAGCCTTTTGCGCTGCCCTCGATTTCTCCAAAACGAATTGGCACAGGAGATACCTGTTCGATTGCCTCTTTCAGCAGGGTATAATCCTTGACACGGGCAGTCAGTTCATTTACTTCCAGCGTAGGCAGCGGTTCTCCGTCTGTTTGGGCATAATCGAAAACCGTTGTTACCCGGAACCGGGGAATCACCCTCTCCACCACTTCGATTTCCGGCTCTCCGTTCTCATTCAGCACCGTAAGCCCGGTGTCCTTGTCGATTTTCTCCCGCTCTTCCCGTTCCTTTACCGGAGCAGGTGCGATGATCTGGATTCCCTTTTCACCCTTTTTCACATAGCGGTTAAACTTATTTTTCCATGCGTTATACCCAGCCACCAACGTAGCATCTGGACGCTGCATTGCGATCAGCAGTGTATTATTGAAGCTATAATTATGGAACTTCGACATTGTGAGCAGGTACTTCGTATACATTTCCGAAGTAAAAATGTCCTTTACGCCCTGCTCCAACCGTTCCGTGATTTCTTTGAGCTGGTCTGCCCGCTTATCTGCCATTCATGCCCTCCTTTACAAAATCTGCCCCATCAGATTCCCTTTCGGAGATCTGACGGGGCATTCTCAGTTACAGTTCCATATCGTGACTTTTCTTTTTCTGCGGTTTCGGCTCTGCCATGCGTTCCGCCTGTTTTTCGTGAAGCTGTGCAAGAATCGACGGACGTTTTACGCTGTCTGCACTCCGCTCAATCTCACGCTTCGGCGCAGGGATTTCACTCTCCGTCACTTCCTCATCCATGCCAAGAGCCGCATCATCCCCCTTTTCATCCATGTCCAGCAGAGCATTCAGTTCTGCAAGTCGTGCAGATTTTTCGTTCAGTTCCGCTTCCTGCGGGAACGGGCGCTGCACTTCTTCCTTTGCTTCTGCCAACTGCTGCTGTAAAGTTTCCAACCTGCGCTCCACCTGCGGCAGTGTCTTTTCGATGGATGCCAGCGCATTGAGAATACGCTGGATATTGCCAGCCGGGTCACTGCCAAGTTCAATCGTATAACTGCTCTGCCGCTTGATGGTCAGCTTGAATGTCTGAGCGAACGCATCAAACCGGGAACTGATTGCAAACCCTCCCAAATCTGCGATTTGCCCCTCTGTCTTAGCGATCTTCATTGCGGCGCAGGCTGCAAGAATCGCCGATCCTGCTTCCTTGCGGTCGGTATAAACCCTGTCCTCCACCGTGATGGAGAACTTCTCCTTATCCTGTTCCAGCAACGGCTTTGCCACTGCAAGATCAGCTTTCAGACCTGCTATGCGCTCTTTCGCTGCCGTGATTTCTGCCGGATACCGCCGTGCAATATCCGATTCCAGACTGTAAATCTGGCTGGTGTGGTTGGCCCGCATCAGCTTCAGCTTGCTGACCTGAATATCCAAATCCATCTTTTCCTTGATGTAGGGATTTCCTGTTGCCAATGCTTTGATTTCTGCATAGGTCAGCGCGGTATCGTCCACATCATCACAGGCACGGACAGGAGATTTCGAGGTCATGATCTGCGAGATAAACTTCTGCTTATTTTCCAGAATTTGCCACATATACGAATCAAACGTATTCTCTGTGACGTAACGGAAAATCTTCACTTTCTGGTTGCGGTTTCCCTGACGAAGAATGCGTCCTTCCTGCTGTTCCAGGTCAGAGGGTTTCCACGGGCAATCAAGATGATGCAGGGCAATCAGCCTGTCCTGAATGTTCGTACCAGCACCAAGTTTCGGGGTTGAACCAAGCAGGATACGCACCTGCCCGGAACGCACCTTTGCAAACAGTTCTGCCTTTTTGGTTTCGGTATTTGCCTCATGGATGAAAGCAATTTCCTCACGGAGGATTCCCTTTGCCACCAGTTTCTCCCGAACATCATCGTACACATTGAATGTTCCGTCTGCTTTCGGGGTCGATAAATCACAGAAAATCAACTGGGTAGATTTGTCGGGCGTGGATTCTTCCCACACCTGATAGGCATTCTCCACACAGAGGTTGACCTTGCTTTCCGGCTCATCCGGGAGCAGGTCATTGATAAGCCGCTGATCCAGTGCCAGCTTTCTACCGTCATTCGTGATCTTGAGCATATTATCAATTTTGGGATTGACATTGCCGTTTCGCACCTGTTCTGCACGGTCGGCAAAGCTGCTCACCATTTCCTGCTGCGTTTCGCTGGGTTTCAGCACCTCATTGATGTACTCTGCTTCCGGCACAGGCAGATTCAGCATATCCGCCGTCTGTACGTCTGCGGACTCCTTGAACAGTGAGATCAATTCAGGGAGATTGAAAAAACGGGCGAACCGCGTCTTTGCACGGTAGCCCGTTCCCTCTGGGGACAATTCGATTGCCGTTACGGTTTCGCCAAACGAAGCCGCCCAGCTATCAAAATGTCCAAGATGAAGTTTCTGTAAGGTGTCATACTGCAAGTAGCGCATAATGGTATACAGCTCCACCATGCTGTTCGATACTGGTGTACCTGTTGCAAAGGTCACACCCTTGCCGCCAGTGATCTCATCAAGATACTGGCACTTTGCAAACATATCCGAGGATTTCTGCGCATCGGTCTGAGCAATACCAGCGATATTCCGCATTTTTGTGTAGAGGAACATATTTTTATAGAAGTGGCTCTCATCCACAAACAGGCGGTCAACACCAAGCTGCTCAAATGTAACCACATCGTCCTTGCGGCTCTGGTCGTTCAGCTTCTGGAGCTTTGCCTGTAAGGTTTTCTTTGTTTTCTCCATCTGCTTGACCGTGAAACTCTTACCATCGTCCTCTGCCTTTGCTTCTGCAATCGCAAAGGTAATGTCCTGAATCTGCCGTTCGATCATGGATTTCTGCCGTTCCGGGGAAAGCGGAATTCGCTCAAACTGCGAATGTCCGATAATGATTGCATCATAATCGCCCGTAGCAATCCGGGAACAGAACTTTTTCCGGTTGGATGGCTCAAAATCCTTTTTTGTTGCCACCAGCACATTGGCATTCGGATACAGCCGCAGGAAGTCTGCGCCCCACTGCTCTGTCAGATGGTTCGGCACAACGTAGAGATTCTTCTGTGCCAGACCCAGACGGCGGCTTTCCATGCCGGCAGCGATCATCTGGAAGGTCTTGCCCGCACCCACACAATGCGCCAACAGCGTATTATTGCCATACAGGATATGCGCCACTGCATTTTTCTGATGCGGCATCAGGCTGATTTCCGGGGTCATGCCCACAAACTTAATATGACTGCCATCGTATTCACGGGGACGAATCGCATTGAACCGCTCATTGTAGACCTTGCAAAGTTCCTCTCTGCGGTCTAAATCCTTGAAAATCCACTGCTTGAACGCATCCCGAATTGCTTCCTGTGCCTGCTGCGCCAGCATGGTTTCTTTTTTATTCAGCACTCTCCTTTCTTTTCCATCCTCATAGACGGTATCGTAAATTTTGGTATCCCGGAGATTCAGCGCATCTTCCAGCAGTCGATAGCCGTTGACACGCATTGTGCCGTAGGTGTTCGTCACGCGGGGATTACTCCGGTCAAGCGACTTACCACTGATATTCCATGCACCGCTGATCTCCGAATAGGTTGCCTTGATGGAACTTCCGATATAGTAGCTTGGTGTCTTAAACACCTGCTCCATGAAGTCCGTAATGTACTCTGCCTTGATCCAGTTCGCACCCAGCCGTACTTCAATCTCCGAAGCATTCAAATCTTTTGGCTGTACCCGCTTGAGATACTCGACATTGACCTGATACTCCGGGTGGTTTGCAGCAAAGGTTTCTGCCGTTGCCAGCTTTTCCCGGACATTGCCGGACAGATATTCGTCTGCCGTCACCCACACCTGTGTGACAGGATTGTGGAAGATAACACCTGCCAGTTCTTCGGTCACTTCCTGCTCTGTCTTTCCGCAAAGTTCTGCCATAAACGGCACATCGACCTTTGCTTTTTCTCCGATGGAGAGTGCCAGGGCTTCACTGGGAGTATCCACAGAGGTGACGGGTTCCGGCTTGCGAATGGTGCGCTTCGTAAAAATATCTGCCAGCCGCTTGAGGTTTTTATCCTCGTCCAGAATCTCAAGGGATGCCAACAGGCAATAGCTGCTGTCCTGCCGGAATGCCCGTTTGTTGGCAGTGCTGTTGATAAGACCGTACTGCGCTGTGAACCGCTTATACTGGTCTTTCAGCTTTCCTTGCAGCAGTTCCACTTCGGCATCCGTACCATCGTGCAACTGGCAGTCCAGCAATTTCTGTGTAGTTTCCCGCAGGGCAATCATCCCCAGCACACGCTCCGCCGTGACCGCAGGCAGGTCAACCTTATTCATGTAGGAGTTTTCACGGTAATAAACCTGTCCGTCCACATTGGTGTAACTGAAATTCTTCACGTTCGGGTCTGCCGGGAGCGGTTCTGCGTTCTGGTCAAGTTCATCGTCCGTGATTTCCGGCTCTGTGATTTCCGCATGGATGTTCTCAACGGCTGCTTTCAACTGCTGGGCAAGGTCTACGCCCTCGATGGGCTTGACCGTGGTTTCCTGCTTGCCGTACTGCGTACTTTCGGTCGTGATCTCACCTAGCACCATTTCGGGATGCTGCGCAAAATACTGGTTGATGGGGTATCCTTCCGGCGTTGTGCCAAGGTCTACCCACTCTGCCCGCTCCACTGCCGCCCGGTCACGCTTTTGCAGGAACAAAATGTCAGCTACAACACTTGTGTTCGCATTGCGCTGGAACGCATTGTTCGGCAAGCGAATTGCGCCGACCAGATCAGCACGGTTGGCAAGATACTCTCGGACAGAGGAATCCTTTTTATCCATCGTGCCGCTGGAAGTGACTACCGCCACCACACCGCCCGGACGAACAAGGTCAAGACTCTTTGCAATAAAGTAATCGTGGATGAGGAAGTTGTGGCGGTCATACCGCTTATCCGGCACTTTGTAATTGCCGAACGGCACGTTGCCTACCACACAGTCAAAGAAGCTGTCCGGGAACTGCATCGTTTCAAAGCCCTGCACGGCAATCTTGTTTTTCTGATAAAGCTGCTGTGCAATGCGCCCTGATACGCTGTCCAGCTCTACACCATACATCTTGATGTTTTCCATGCTTTCAGGCACAAGACCCATGAAATTGCCGACACCACAGGACGGTTCCAGCACATTACCTTTGCTCAGTCCCATATTGGAAAGGGCTTCATACATTGCCTTGATTACCGTAGGAGAAGTGTAGAAAGCATTCAGCGTAGATGCCCTCGCTTCGCTGTACTCATCTGCCGGGAGCAGAGATTTCAGTTCCGCATACTCTTTCGACCAGTCTGCATTCTTCTCATCAAATGCCTGCGGAATGCCACCCCAGCCGACATACCGGGAAAGAACTTCCTGTTCTTCTGCGGTTGCCTGCCGCTGTTCTGCATCCAGCGTTTGCAGCAGCCGGATGGCTTCGATGTTTGCTTTGAATTTTGTCTTGGCTCCTCCTGCGCCAAGATCATCGTCTGTGATGTGGAAATTGATAGGCTCCTGTTTCGGCTGTGCAGGCGGATTCTGTACGGTATCGGTATCCAGTGGAAGATTCTTTTCTTTCCGTGCCTGGTTGACCTCTTCCGGGGTCATAGGCTTACTGGTAAGAGGATTCAAAACATCGTCCACTGCCGAACGATGGATGGCATCTGTCCGGGTCTGCACATCTGCAATGAGCTGCATCTGTTCCGGGCCAAATTCAGGGTTCAGCAGTTCTTCCAGACTGCCGCCATTCTCCGCAACCGCATAGATTACATCCATCTGTTCTGAGGTAAAGTCCTCATAAGCTACCTGTGCTTTGTGCAGGGCATCAAAGACAGTCCGCTCCACTTCGTTGCGGAAGTCCTGCTGTTCAGCGGAATCCAGATTCTTGTGGGATGGCTTGATTTCCTGTGCAGACGCATCCACCATCATGCCCCGCACCCACTGGGGCGAATGAGGATCATTCTGATAAAGAGCAACCGCATCGCGGGAATCTGGCATCATATCCTGATAGGTGCGCTGGAAAATATCTTCTACCAGCCAGTCTTTGAAGTTCTCCCACTTCTCGCTGGCTTCCAGATACAGCGGGGCAGTTTCCGCATTCTGCTCTAACAGCTCGTCGATCTTGTTCCGAAGTTTCTTTTCCGCTTCATCTGCATCCACATCGCGGTCACGGAGATACGGATAGATTTCACTTTGCTGCACCGCGTCCAGTATGGTATACAGACATTCCTTGTAAACGCAGCGACTATCTTTCAGCGCAGATTCCTGCCCTGCCAGAAGATAATCATTCAGCGGATTCTTTGCCAGTTCTGCATCATACTGGTTCGGTCGAAGCACCCGCGCTGCCCATGCAGGACGCTCCATATCTTTCAGATAGATCAGAGAATCCGTAACACGTTCGATTTTATAAAGGTTGTCATCTTCCAGATAGAGATAATCCCCGACATTTCTACTGTACTTTTCCGTCTGCTTCTGAGGTTCTTCAACCACTGCGATGGTTGAATGCTCTTTCGATTCCTGTTCCTGCGCCCAAATATCGAAAAGCGATATTTGTCCTGTCTCAGAAACAGAAATCTCAACAGCCTTTTTCTTTTCCGGGAAGATCGTGTACGTTCCCTCAACATACTGGTGCAGTTCAGCAAGCGTCTTTGATTTTTCCGCATATTCCGGGGAATCCAACGGCACGGAAAGAAGTGCTGCATCCATCTTTTCCAGAAGTTCTGCCGCCTGTTCCGGGTCAGCCAGCATGATGGGCAGTTTCTTTCTGGCATCCTTATTCAGCAGTTCCCGTTCAAACGGACGTTCCACTTCATCGGGCAAGTGGTAATAAAAGCCGATTACCCGATTTGCCATCTGCTCACGCTCATAATTCGGCATCCGGCTGTAATCCGCAGGCTTCAGATACAAACTCTGGTCAATGAGCCTTGCAACTCGTTCAGCCGCCTGATTCCATTTCAGCTTTACAAGCGCATCCGGCTTTCCATAGATGCCCCGTGCCAGTTCAAGACCTCTGCCGTCATAGCTGGCATGAGAATCATCTGCACGGGAAAGTGCATGACTGCTGCCGCCCACACCGTATCGGTCTTTCAGAAATGCCGCGCGTTCTGCTTTCTCCGTATGGGTAAGGAAGAAACTGTACGTTGCCAGTCTGCCATCCGAATACGGCCCGCCGCCTGCAAGAAAAGCATTGATCTCATCGTCCGTGATAAAGACTTTCTGCGTATTCCACTGAAAGCCCTCTCTTGCCTGATAGGGCTGATACGGGAGGGCGAACTTCTGAAATCGTTCCGACACCTTATCCGGGCGGTAGAACTGCATCCGCATCACACTTTTATCTTCGGCGTAGGCTTCTGCCAGTCCCAAAAGACGTTCGTTCAGGTCAGCCAGAAATTCCGGCTGGTCAAGCAGCTTTGCAAGGCGTTCTGTAAGTTCCGGGTATCCGCCGGAGAAGATGGACGTATCGGCAAAGACCATCTCTGCCACACCCTCTGACATATCGCGTTCCATATAGCTCAGGGCTTCTGCGTGTTCATGCAGGGCATTTCCACGGGCAGCATCCAAAACCGATTTTGGTGCGTACTCCCCCTGCTGCAAAAGCTGATGGATTCTGCCGCTGACATCTTCCCATGACAGAAATGCTTTGTTTTTGGGGTCGTTCCGAACCGTATCTCCAACGGCGTTCTGCATACCCAGCTCATCGAACCAGACCGCATATTTTGTGCCACCGATCTCAAAGCCCTTGCCGCCCTCGCCATATTCCTTTTTGACAAAAGCGGTATACTCTTCCGGGGACTGTTCGGTCATAAAGTTATAGATAAGGCGAAGCTGGCTTTTGTTTCGATTGCTGCCTGTCCGCAGGATTTCATCCACAACTTCTGCCGGAATGGTGATCTCATCGGCATACTGTGCCTGCATCGGGGCTTCGATTGCCCGAATCTGCTGTTCCACGGTCGGCAAACTGGGCAGAGAAAAAGCAGAGGCAATTTCTTCCTCTGCTTCGCTCAAATCCTGTTCGGTTGTGTCGGCGGTTAGTTGTATACCAATTCCTTCAGCACGATCTCTTCCGCCATCGCGGTCAGATTGTTCTGGTGTGCCACCCATGCCATCTGTTCGGTTTCCTTGTTCGGAGCCGGATACTTCTCGTTCAGGCTCTCGATCAGTTCTTCCATCCGGTTCTCCGCCTGCTCGTCGATCTGCGCCAGATGCTGATTCAGCCTGCCGCTCATCAGCATACTCTGATACCAGTTCTTTCGGTTCTCTTTCAGATACGTCCTGCGCAGCATCCCGTACTTCCCAATGCTCATCGGCTTGTCCTGTACGGTCAGGTTCGGAAACAGGTAGTCCCCCTTGCGGTGATAAGTCAGTTCCATACGGTTTTCCTCCTTCGGTGATGTTTGTTTCGGTTTCGCGCTTTAATGTGCTAAAGTCCGTACTGGTATTATACAAGCTGTCGGCAGTTTTTGCAAGATGTTCTGTAACTTCTTTTCGGTAAATTTTCTGCATTTCCCGTCCAATGTCACGGAGAACCGCTTCACACTGTTCCGAAACAGCATTGCCCAGGAAGGTCAAGACCGGAAGCTGGTTGAAATCCACGATACGGATAAAATCCTCATCGTCCAGAACTTCCAGCGGTTCCTGTCCGCAGCGTCGGGAAAGGGTGTAGAAAATACTGTTGGTCATCAACTCCCGGAAACGGACACGAAGGTTATCTTCGTCCAGTCCCTCCAGAAATGTGTCTGCCACCTCATATTCCAGACCATCCATCGCTTCTTCCAGATTCTCAGCGGTCAACTGCTGTGCCAGTTCCATCAGCGCAGCATTCATGCTGTCCGTCTGCGTCAGTGCATAGGTATCTGCCAGATGGTCGAGGATCATCTGCTGGTGTTCCGAATAATCAATGCGCCATAGGATCGGCGTTTTGCCGCCCTGCACCAGATGCGTGTCCGCAATGTCGAACACATAACGCAGCTTTGCCCGCGGGCTGGCATCGTCCAGAAGTGCAATGCCCTTTGCGCCACGGTTTACCCAGCGGTTCATTTTCTTGTTCCAGACTTCCAGCTCTGCACAGGCAGTCGCATCAGGACGCTGGGCATGAATCAGCAGAGTGTCTTTGAACGAATAGCGGTACAGCCGTGCCGCCACATCCAGATAGTTCATCCAGTCTTTCGGAGAATTGCTTACCCACCGTGCATTCTGCTGGGCAAGTTCCCGAATATCATTAAATTTTGCCAACCGTTCCCTCCTTACTTCTTAGCTGGTGTTTTCGGAAATTCAAGACTGTACTGCGCCCTGCCATTTTCTACCCGCATCACAAGGTCTGCGTCAAAGGTCTTGTTCTTTTTGGCAGAGTAGAAGTCTTTTACATGGGTGCGTCCTTTCTTCAAAAGGTCAGTTGCCATTTTCTTCGTGAGCGTCTTTTTCATGCCGGAAAGGTATTTACTTTCTTTCCAGAGGGCAAATTTGCAGTCGCGGTCAGAACAGTAAAAGTTCTGTCTGCCCTCACAGACGGTTTTGCCGCATACCGGGCAGTCCCCGATAGATACCTTATTATAAGTAGTCGATTCCTGTACGGTCGGAATCTGCCGGAGGTCTGCCAACATCTTATCCAAAAGTCCGTTGATTCCCTGCATGAAGTTGGCGGGCTTTATTTCGCCCTGTTCCATCCGCAGCAGTTCATTTTCCCACTCAGCGGTCATGCTTGCCGATTTCAGGTAATCCGGGATATTTGCGATTGCCGTGACCCCCTCTGCACTGGGAAGAATCTGCTTGCCTTTGCGTTCCACATAGCCGAAAGATACCAGCTTTTCCAGAATCGCTGCACGGGTCGCAGGCGTTCCCAGTCCTTTCTTTTCCGTGTCTTTTTCAAACTCCTTGTTGCCTGCGGTTTCCATTGCAGAAAGCAGGGTATCTTCGGTAAATGCCTTCGGCGGAGATGTAAAGCCCTGCTTTTTCTCCGCACTCACCACAGGAATCACCGCGCCCTGTTCCAGTTTCTTAGGGAATGCCACATCCTTGCTTTTTTCCTGTTCTGCAAACGGAACAGGCATTGCGGTATGTCCCGCCTGCAAAATATTTTTGTATTTTGCAGTGAACTTCCTGTCCTGACAGCATACTGTTACCAGAACATCCTCATAGATGTATGGCGGCTGTACTGCCTGCTGCATCTTCCAGACGATGAGGGCAAAGATTTTTTCTTTGTCCCCGGACAGGTTGTTTAGCTCACGCTTGCAGCTTTCCAGCGTCGGCAGAATCGCATGGTGATCAGTGACTTTCTTGTTATTGACTACCTGTTCCACTTTGCCAACCTCGCCGCTATAATGGTTGAGCAAATCTGTCATGGTCTGCTGCATATCTTCCGTGATGTACTGGCTGTCCGTTCGCGGGTATGTCACCAGCTTTTCTTCGTACAATTCCTGTACGATCTTCAATGTCTGGCTGGCGGTAAAACCATAATAGCGGTTGGCCTCTCGCTGCAAAGTCGTTAAGTCGTACAGCTTCGGGGCTGACTGTTCTTTCCACTTGCGCTCGATGCTGCCGACCACGGCACACTGTCCATCACAAGCTGCCTGCACGGTATCCGCATTCTGCTCCTGCACCATCCGTTCCGATTCTGCCACGATGCCATTTCCCGTGATTTCCACCTTGTAGTACGGTTCTTTCACAAAGTTCTGGATTTTGTTCTGCCGTTCCGTCAGCATTGCCAGTGTTGGAGTCTGCACCCGTCCAATGGTCTGCCGCCTGCCGTATTTCTTGGTAAAGGCCCGTGTGCCGTTCATGCCGATCAGCCAGTCTGCCTTTGCCCTGCACTCCGAAGCGGCAAACAGGTTGTCATATTCTGTGCCATCCTTTAAGGAATCAAAGCCCTGCTGGATAGCGGTATCTTCCATGCTGCTAATCCACAACCGTTTGACCGGGAGTTTGCTTCCTGCCAGACCATACACACGGCGAAAGATCGCTTCGCCCTCACGCCCTGCGTCACAGGCATTTACCACATAATCGAAATCTTTGCTTCGGAGGAGCTTCCGCAGAATATTGAAATGTGCTTTCTTATCTTCCGAAACCAGCAGCTTCCACTCTTCCGGGAGAATCGGAAGATCATCGAATCGCCAGCTTTTATAGCGTTCATCATAATACTCCGGGGCTGCATACTCTGCCAGATGCCCCAGACACCAGCTCACCACGCAATCCCCACCCTCCAGATACCCGTCCTCATGTTTGTATGCACCGATCACTTTCGAGATGGAACGTGCTACACTCGGCTTTTCTGCTATCACAAGATATTTCATGTATCCTCCTGCTTGTTTGAAAAAAGCAGGGACAGTCCGAATCAGACCATCCCTGCACCACTAGATTATACGGGTTTTCTATTATTCTTCGGTTTCTGCGTCCTGCTCATCCTCGTTCTTTGTCGGCAGAGCTTCATATTCCAGATTTTCTTTCGATACTTCCGGCTCACTCTGCTTCGGCTTATAGATGTAGAAATAGAAGAATGCGCCTGCACCGCCCACACCCAGAACAAATACGATTGCCAGAATCTTGGTCAGCTTTCCATCGTCCTGTTCCGGCTCTTCGATCTCGACATCCGGTTCCGGCTCAGGTTTGGTTTCCGGCAACACGACTGCCGGCTCCTCTTCTTCCTTGCCGTTGCGTTCCTCATCGGTCAGAAACTCCTGCAAATCGTACTCGTCGATCATTGAGAGCATATACACATTCTCGCTGTTCCTTGCCCGGTCGATCACCAGAAAAAAGGTGTTGCCGCCCTTGGTCTTGACCGTGAAGAACTCTTTACTGGAATCGTCCGTGATGTTATCTTCCACCTCGCCGTTGCCCGCAATGGTGAACGGAATCTTCTCTTCCTCGGTGGGTTCCTCTTCCTCAATGACCTGCACAGGCTCTTCCTTGACTTCCGGCTCTACATAGGCAAATGCCGGAGTGGAAAAGCCGACTGCCATCAGCAGGGTCAGCACTACACTGGGAATCACAACACCCAGCTTTTTAAGCATCTTTCGCAATCACATCCTCCATTTCTGCTTCTTCCGAAGTCTTGTTCTCGTGGTTTACGGTTGTCTGGAACGTCACATTCCCCGCCTGGATATTTTCCAGCAGTGCCAGCAGGTCACGCCCACCCAGCTTTGTGCTGCGGATAGCCCGAACGATCTCATTGTCCTCTTCTTTTTTCTGTGCCGCCCGGACATTTCTCAGATACTCTTCCAGTTCCGCGATCTTGCTTTCGGTTTTCTCTGCATCATTCAAAAACTTCTTCAGCTTTTTGCTCATCTAGCTTCTCTCCTTTCCTTTACTTGATTCTGCCAAAACCAAGGAAGTGGTTCTGCCAGTAGGTCGAATTGATGCTGGTATAAGAAATCGGATCACCGCAGTGGATCATCATTCCGTTGCCGACATAGATGCCAACGTGCGACGCGCCGACAGTATTATAGGTTTTTTCAAAGAAGATCAAATCACCCGCCTGTGCATTTGCAGGAGAAACGTAGCTGCACTTGCCACGCAGTCCGTTTGCCGTCGTGCGTCCGACATTCCAGCCATTGTCACAGTTATTGATGACCCAGCAGACAAAGCCGGAGCAGTCAAAACTGGTGCTTGGAGAACTGCCGCCCCACACATACGGCATACCCAGATACTTTTCGGCTTCTGCAATCATCCTTGCAAACTTTTCATCCGACAGGGCTTCTTCTGGAATATCATATCGGAAACCACCGCCGGAACTGCCGCCTGTTCCACCCGAACCGCCAGAGCCAATGCTTCCTGTTGTGCCGCCACTGTATGTAGGTGAGCCTGCGCCAAACAGTTCCGGGCGATTGCCATAGGTCAGATTGTAGGCATCATACCGCCCAGTCTGCTTCCGATCCATGTTCTTTCTGGCAATGGTATCAAAGCCTTTATTTTTCAGCAGGACATTGAGGATTTTGTACTCATACTCCACTTCTTCCTGATAGGTATAGGTTTCCATGCTGACGTTTCCAAAAGCGTCAATCGTTGGCCGAATCCCTACTCTGGTTTCCATGCGTGTGCGAATCTCTATCGTTTCCCAGACTTTCAGGAGATACTGTTGCTCAAACAGCGACTTGATGACGGGTTTCACCTGTCCTCTGGTGAACTGCTCATATACGGCAGTCAGATGAGAGATCAGCTGATAGGGGTCATGCCCAATTTCATCCAACTGGTAACGGTATTCGTCATAGCCGGGATGTGTGGACTCCATCTGCCGTATCTGCTCATCCAGCTTCTTTTCCAGTTCCAGATAATCTTCTTCTGCACCTTTCATGTCAGCGTCCTTACTGGGATACGTCGTTCCGATAAAGGTACTGCCCGTTCCATGGATCGCTGCTGAACAGCTTGAGAATGCGCCCATAATCAGCATGAGCATCAGTGCTGCAATGCCAAGTCCCGCCCAGAGGGTCTTGTTCTGCACAACGACCTCCTGCACCGCTGCCTTTGCTTTTTCTGCAAGCGTGTTTGCTGCCGTTGCCGCCTGCTTGCTGGCAGCGTTTCCGGCTTTCTGGCCACGCTTGGCTGCTGCATAGGCATCCTTATACTGCTTTTTCTGGTAAAACTTTGAACCGACTGTCTTTGTTGCTTCACCTCCTGCGGCAGTCGGTGGCCGCTGGGGCGGTTTCTTTTTCAATGGCATTTCTGCCGCTTCTTCGGTTATGCCGCCCTCATTCTCCGAAAATTTCAGACGGCTGGATTTTTTCTCAGCCTCGACTTTTTTCTCAGCTCTGGCGGATTTTTCTCTGGTCTTTTTCCGGCCTTTGGAGAAGCGGTACAGTCCTTCCAGCGTTTCTTCGCTCTTGTGCGCCGACTCCACGCCGGAGTTTTCCTTTTCGACCTGATGTACCTTGTTGTGGGCAAAACCAGTGGCGGTATCCACTCCTTTCTTCGCCACTTTCTTAATGCCCAGCCCCGCGCCCCGGACGATGCCGCCCTGCTGCTCATCATCAAAGGATAAGCGGCCCTTTTTCTTAGGTGCAGGCTCTGCATCTTCGTCCACAGGCGGAGCATCTTTTTCTTTCGCTTTGCCATCCTCCTGATGGGCTTTATAATACTCTGTACTCTGCTTGGCGGTGCTGCGCCGGGGCTTTTCCTCCTCTCCATCCTCGGCATCCATGCACACATCTTCTTCTACAACAGGGGTTTCTTCTGCACTTTCCGCAGCGTCTTTTTCCGAATCTTCCTGCTTCGGTGGTTCTTCTGCAACTGCGGACTTGGTTTCCCCGGTGCGGAGATTCTCTTCCACCAGACCGTCTTTGGTCATTTTCTGGACGATTTTATCTCTGCCCCGGAATCGCTTGTCTGCCATCGGATTCACCTCCCGTCCGGCAGGAAACTTATGCAATCAGCGTTGCATGGGTTTCCCACTTATCGAGAATCCGCTCCAGCTCCCTGGCAAAAGCGATCAGCCGGGAATTGACCTCCGTGCGGTCGATGTAGCCCCGCTCTTCCATGTGGAATCCGTGGGTCAGTTCATCTGCCAGTGCGCCGACTGCGTAAAAGTCCTCCAGCACCGTATGCACCACCGATTCCTCATCGTGAAAGTTCAGCATTTCCACTTCCTGATAAGGCGGGCTGGAATCGCCATCGTATTTTGCCGCCTCAGCACGGTCATGCAGCTTCAGGATCATCTGGCTCAGTTTTTTCTCTTTCATCATGCGTCTTTCTTCTCCCTGTATTTTGCAATTTCATTCGGTTTCGTGGTCATAAGACCATAGAGTTTCAGCGAAGTATCAAACTTATCCTTGAACGGGATAATGGTGTTGCCGTAGAACAGCAGCCCCTCGCCCTCGTTGCTGTTCGTCACATAGGAAAGCTGGAACGGCGAAATGTTGAGCTGCTTTGCAAGAATCTGTCTATCGCCGGATGCCTGATTCAGCATATAAATGAAATCGCTATTCTCAAAGATATTCTCGATTTCCCGGCTTGCCAACAGGTCTTTGATGTTCTGCGTGATACCCGTGGGGATGCCGCCCCATTTTCGGAAACGCTTCCAGATTTCAACACTGTATGCGGCAGTCTGCTCTTCCTTTAAGAGCAAGTGGAACTCATCAATGTAGTATCGTGTGTTTTTCTTTGCATTGCGGTTGATGGTAACGCGATTCCACACCTGATCCTGCACGATGAGCATACCCAGCTTTTTGAGCTGCTTTCCCAACTCTTTAATGTCAAAGCAGATAAGGCGGTTATCCAGTTCCACATTCGTCTGATGGTTGAACACCCGCAGCGAACCATTGACATAGATTTCCAGTGCCGTGGCGATGCGCTGCGCCTGCCGTTCTTTCTGCTCCCGCAGGCAGTCGTACAGATCACCGAGAATCGGCATATTTTCCGGTTTCGGGTCATTCAGATATTTCTGATAGACCAGCGGCAGGCATCGGTCAATGACGGATTTTTCTTCCGGCTCCATGCCGTCCCGTGCACCCATGATAAGTTCACACAGGGAAAGGATGAAGTCCGACTTCATGCCCAGCGGGTTATCATCGTCCGCATAGTTCAGGTTAATGTCCATCGGGTTGATGTAGTCCCGGCTGGTGGATGAGATATGAATGACCTGCCCGCCCAGTGCTTCGACCAGCGGATAATACTCGCCTTCCGGGTCTGCGATGATAATATCGTCCGTTGTCGTGAAGAACACGTTTGTCATTTCACGCTTTGCGCTGAACGATTTACCAGAACCAGGCGTACCCAAAATCAGACCGTTCGGATTTTTGAGCTGTTTGCGGTCTGCCATAATCATGTTGTTAGACACTGCATTCAGACCGTAATAGAGGGAATCGCCCTCCATGAAAAGTTCCTGCGTGGTGAACGGCACGAAAATGGCGGTGGAAATTGTAGTCAATGCCCGCTTGATGGGGACAAGGTTATTGGCCAGCGGCAGGCTGCTCATAAGTCCCTGCTCCTGCATATAGTCCAGTCGATTCAAGGTGCAGTTGAACTTCTGAGCGATACCAGCCGTCTGAAATACCGCACTGTCCAAATCCTGTTTGGTTTTCGCAGCATTGAGGAACAGCACCGTAATAAGGAACATACGCTCATTGCGGCTCTGCAAATCATCCAGAATCTTTTTGGCCTCGCCGCCATAAGTTGCAAGGTCACTCGGAATAATTTCCATATCATAACCGGAACGCACCGCCTTTTTCTGTTCCTCGATCTTCATGCGGTCAAGGTCTGTGATCTTGCCCTTGATGAGCTTGATTGCCTTGAGCTGGTCTACCGACTGCACATGGATACTGACTACCAGATTCTTGTCCATGTCCAGAAACTCTGCCAGCACCTTATCCGTCAGTTCCGGGGCAAGGATGTTCAGATAGGATACTGCGCCGATGGTATCTCCCATCTGGAAGTCCTTGCCGCTCTTGAACAGGAAACTGGTCGGAGCAATGAAATCCTTGGTGGTCATGCCGCTTTGCAGGATGCGGTCATAGCTGAACTCAAACTTTCGTTCTTCCTCCTGATGGAACATCTCATACATGATCTGTAAGCGTTCCACACCATTCAGCGGATATGCTTTCACGCCCAGCACCTTGAAATTGTTGAGAATATCGGTTTCGATGCGTTCCAGCCGGGGCTTTGCTTCTTTCACGCTTTTGGCTTCAATGCTGAACGTGATGTACTTTGTCCGAACCAGACCGTTGTTGCCTTTGGCAAGCTGCTGTTTCAGCATCTGCGCATATTCCATGCGCACATCATCGAACTGGTCATGCTGTGGCTCGATCTGAATGACCTTGTTGTATTCGCTCATATCGCTTTTGTGGTTGATGAACGAAAGCTGAAAACGGATGCTGGAATCGAAGTAGTTGAGGAAATCACACCAGCTTTCAAAAATGGTGTTCTTATCTTCGTTTTGTGCGAGCTGATAATTGATGTCATAGAAGCGGACGGTTTTGGAATACAGATGTTCCTCCACCCGGCAGATGCCGTCCCGCCCCATTTCCAGATACGGAATCGACCGCTGCACCGTCAGGTGATGCTCTTTCTTCTTTTTCGCTTCTGCCTTTGCAGACGGCTTGAAGAATTTCTGGAAGATGCTGCCGAATAGCGGCTTCTTATCCTTTTCTTTTCCCAATAATGCCTCCCTTCTTCACTTTTGGTGTTACAGGTTTTTCCGGCTCATATTCGTACAGATTTTCAATCTCGTAGCGGCGAACTGCTGGACGCTTGAAACGGACGTTGATGAAATTCGTCAGGATGGTTTCAAGGTGCATCCCGTTTTTCTCGAACAGTGC
>ERZ827197.1492-NODE-1492-length-18729-cov-5.233480_pt1 | contig 18729 bp, 13 predicted proteins | sample MGYA00519867_ERZ827197 | MGnify/ENA primary metagenome ERZ827197 (study PRJEB31778, sample SAMEA3449278) | human gut metagenome | biome: human gut; feature: human-associated habitat; material: faeces | place: United Kingdom | collected 2010/2012 ...
GATTCCTCGCCAGGGCGAAGTCAATTCGTGGCACTTCGCTCATGTGACTTCGTGTGTGGATGACTGGAAATACGATATGTCCGAATGGCATCGCAACTGGCAGAATCGATTCCCCGAATCCACCAGAGAGGTGGTCATTGAGTATAAAGGAGAGTCTCATCGAGCTGATATCCTGACTGGAGGCTATGTGATTGAGTTTCAGCATAGTCCCATTACTTCAACGGAGTTTGAACGGCGCAACCTTTTTTATACTAAAGCCGGATATAAAGTTATCTGGGTGTTTGATGAAACTGAGGCCTATGCGAATGAGTACATTATTGGCAGCGGAGATAACTGCGACAAGTTTGTTTGGAAATGGCCCAATCGCGCTATCGCGTCGGTGGTTCCCCAGTTCACATTGGATGTTGCAATTATCTTTCAGCTGATAGCAGAAGACGATGAAAATGATTGCGATTGGCTTGTCAAAGCGGAATGGGCCATTGCCGAGGACGACACTTACGCTGACTATCGCCGCTTTTTTATCGATGACGGATTCACTCCGGACCTTTTTTCTCCTACCGGCCTACGAGACATCATGCTCAATAAAAGAAGACGTTTTGAGGCTTTCCTGAGAAACCACAGCCCATATGAGCCGAAATGCAAGAGAATGAAGGGCAATCCTCGCTCGTGGTATATCTGCGAGAAGACCAAGGAATGGCACGATGACCAGTGCCTGGGGTGTCGGCATAATCTGATCACAGAATACCGAAAAGGCACGGATTATCGAAGAGGTGGCCGATTCTATTATTGCTGTTATCCTCGTGTTGTGAACGAAACTGACGAGTATGGTAACATTCAGGTGCCTTCAATTAGAAATTTATAGCGAGGAGAATACTTAATGAAAAAGACTTATGAACCTGAAACGAAGAGTGCCATCGAGCAGGTTATTGATGTATTCAATGACTATATCCGAACATCGACTCATTTTGAACTGCTTTGGTCGGATAAGGTGGGCTATATCTACATCAGCATTGACAATGTGCAAGGTAGCATCGGCGATACCGGTTGCTGCGTAGTTAATTGTGGAGAAGAGCTATTTGATAAACTCGTATGGGAATTGGCAGTTGATATCATGGAGGAAAGTCGGTCATACCATTGATCCCACCGAAGCAACGCTATTGGAGCGCAGAGAAATTGAACGGCGGATCCATCCTTATTTGGAGCAGTTGCCCACTTATCAAGATAGACTACAGCGCGTTTTTACAAGGGAGAAAGACTGATTAGATTGCTATTTCAATTTGGAGAAATAATGACAAGACGAATTATTCTACAGATGCATGTGGAATAGACATCATTCATGTGTGTAGCACAGTGTTCGTGAGGAGGATTTGGGTTCATGCAGATCGGATGGGTTGATTTTTCTAAAACTGAGCGTGACAAAGTCGTATCCATTCTACGGCTACTTGGGACCCAAACAGCGCTGGATGAGTTGGGGATTGGAACTGTTCGGGATGCTTTCTCCGATATGTTCTTTCCGGGGATCTCCACTTTGCAGACACGAGCAAAGTATTTTGTGATTCTTCCTTATTTGTTTGCCCAAGCCGAAAACCATCGGTTTAAGCACCGGCGGGATGTTCTTGCCTATATCCATAATGAAGAATTCACACTAGTCAAAACATTAGTGAAGAATTCCGGGCCGGAGGCATATGGGATCGTCGGAAGCCGCAACATGGAAAAGATGGTGAAGATGAAGCCAAGTTCCATCTATTGGAATGGATTGCGGACAGTCGGTATCCTTCGATATCTAAACATTTCTCTGGATGAAGCGTGTGAAATAGTCCTTCGGAATGAAAGGATAAAAAGAGAAGTTACTCTGAAAACAGAAAGTGCAGATGAGGCGGCTGACGATACGGACGCATTAGCCGGAAAAACTGTTCTGTTCTCTCCTATCGTGCCAGACTACGATGTTCAAAAGGACGCGACTATTGAACTTACCAAAAAAGAGGCACAGTACCTTTACGATCATTTCCTTGATAGTCCAGCGACTTGCAATTCCCTCACGGCGTATATGCTGCGTGAAAAAATTCGCTTTCCTTCCTTCTGGGAAATCCCCTATGCGACGGTACCAAGTGACATTAGCGATGCCGTTCATTTGGCGCAGGAATTTGCGGAGTTCATTTATGGCGCGCATCTTCTTTACAACATCATTTACGCAGATGGATGTGGTATCCATGACGATGAAGTAGAAGCTATTCGAGCTGAGTTCGAAGGCTATTGTGATCACTATCACCCAATTCACCTGGAAGATGTGCTCGCGATTTCAAAGTGCCCCCCAATGACCAGCCAATTTCTCAGGGCCTTTGATACTGCTCTGCAAGAAGGTGACATCGATGCAGCAAGAGACTTATTGATCCGGCGCGAACGGTTGGTAAAGCAGAATCGTGCTAAGCTCAACAACCCTAAAAGCTACCGCTTTGAGAGACCAATCCATTACTACAAGCTGGACTACCGTTTTGGCACGGCATCCACAATTATCAACGACATCCTGACGGGATTGGAGGCGTGAGCATGGCAAGGCGACAATTTAACCCCGAAGAAAACCGACTGGACTACAGCCAAATGCTCTGCCCGCCTCCGGGATATGATCTGGAATTCGCTGTGGGAATGACTTACTCATTGGACATGGAGGCTCTTCTGGGAGTACCAGTGTCGCTGGGGATGTTTGAGGATTATGACAGCTCAGCCACACAGAATCCATTCTTCCTGTTGGAAGCGATTCGGAAGTGCAGCGATAAACTTGCAATTTTCTGCAATGCAGATGGGATTAAGATGCCGCAAAACATCCGCCCTGTCTATGCCTTGCTGGAAAACAGCATCTTTCCTGTGAGCCTGGAACGCAACGCAAATTTCCATCCAAAGCTCTGGGTGATTAAATATCACAGCGAGACGGAAGCAGCGGTAATCAAGGTGATTGTACTTAGCCGAAATCTGACTTTTGATCGGAGCATGGATATTGCCGTTGAAGTAACAGGTGCGATTGGGCGGGAAACAAAGGAAGAGAATCGTCCTTTGGCCGACATGCTTTACTTCGTTAAGAAGTATGCAGTGGCTGGAAAGCAGAACGCAATCTCCAGCTTAGCGCGTGATGTCCTGAGGGTTAAAAAGTTCCAATGTGAGGATCCTTTTGAGTCCTGTAGATTTCTCCCCTTTGGCATTCCTCGTTATAAAAGCCAGGCTTCGCAGATGCTGGATGATGCGCAGAGCCTTATCGTGGTGTCACCATTCCTGAGTGATAGTATCGTAGAGCGCTTGGGAAACGGGCCTTATGAAACAACTCTCGTAACCCGGCTCAATTCAGTAACGCAGAAAGCATGGGATTCCTTCCAGCATGTTTATGTGCCTTCAGAGATGCTCCTGGATGATGAGTTGCTGGGCGATGCAGATCAGCAATCCGTAGCAAAACGGGACCTGCACGCAAAAATCTATTTCAAGTCGGTTAGGAGCAAGCACTATCTCTACCTTGGATCTCTCAACGCTTCAGTTAACGCATTTTACCACAATGTCGAGTTTATGCTTGAGTTGAAGTACAAGCCCTATTATGCTTCTTACAGCGCAGTGCTTGATGACCTGGTGACAGGAAACCCGATGTTCGAACAGCTGGAGGATTTACCGACTATCTCGGTGATTCCCGAGAGTGAGGAAACGATGGATGGCCTGCGCGATGTGTTGGATTCCATAGAAGGAGCTTCAGTTCAGGCAGAAGGAGAACAATACGAACTCACGATCTCCTGCGGCCGTCTTCAGAAACCGGCAGAAATTGCACCGATATACCGTAGTGCAAGTTTTGTGCCTTTGCAGGACAAAGTTGAGTTTCACAATATGCTGCTTCGGGAATTGTGTGAGCTATATGTCATTCGACGTGGAAATCAATACTGTATTGCTAAGATTCCAACTGAGGGAATTCCGGAAGATTGGGATTCTGCCATCTTTAACGCAGTGATAGGGAGCAAGAGCGGATTCTTGGCTTATGTGGCATTCCTGCTCGCAGACAATTACACGGAGGCTGGTATCGAGCAGCAGGAGCTGATGAAACGATTGGCCATTGGCGCGGATACCACGGAGACAGTGATCCCTTCTGCTCTTTACGAACGTCTGCTACGCACCGCAGCGTTTTATCCGAAACGGCTTGATGAAGTAGAAAAAATCATGGAACGGGTATCACCTGAGTTGGTTGACGACTCCTTCCGCATGTTGATCAGAACGTTCCGGGAAGCTGTGAAGAGGAGGTGATCGATCATGTCGGCATTGAAACCGTTGGATTTCCAGGAGGCTACTGCAAATCGTATTCTGGAGCTTTACCAGCAGAAACAGTATCGCGTTCTGCTGGCAGATGAGGTTGGCCTTGGAAAAACGATCATCGCCAGCGCGGTCATCCAGAAGGTAGCGGATTTGCATGCTGCTTGGGATGACCATTTCAAGGTCGTCTATATTTGCTCCAATATCAACATCGCAAATCAGAACTGCAGGAAGCTGGGCATACCGGAAGAGGACTGCCTTGATTTTCAGGAGAGTCGTTTGTCGATGCAGCACCTTCGCATCTATGAGAGCGCAGGGAGAGATCACAGTTACATGCAGTTGATACCAATGACCCCGGCGACCTCCTTTTCCATGACGGGTGGCCAAGGGTCAAAGCATGAGCGTGCATTGATCTATGCTGTTTTGCATCGTTATCCCGTATTCGAGTCGTATCAGGACCCATTGAAACAACTGCTGCAATATGAACATACGCTGCAGTGGTGGGATTGGAATATTGACGAGTATAACAAACGCATTGATGAATGCGATGCAGAGACCGGAAACTACCTCTCTGATATGATGGATGCAATCAGCAGATATTTCAAACTTGAGCCTGCCTTTCTGGATGAAATTTTGGATATCTGCAAGCAGCCGGAGGTGATGGAACTGCCTCACCGGCGTCGGCGAGAAGCCGTTAATGGGCTACGCCGGATGTTTGCGAGTATTAGTCTGGATCGACTTAAACCCGACCTGGTCATCATGGATGAGTTCCAGAGATTCAAGGATTTGATTGCTGGAGACAATTCGGAAAGTGGCATGCTGGCAAGGAAGTTCCTGATCGAAGATAATGATGTGAAGGTGCTCTTGCTGTCTGCGACGCCCTACAAGCCCTATTCCACACTTGAAGAGCTCTCAGAAACAGGCGAAGGGCATTATCAGGAATTCATGCAGGTCATGGATTTCCTGATGAATGATGACCAAAAGAAACATCAATTCCATCAGGTATGGAGTGACTATTCTCGCCATTTGGCTGAAATTAAGACAGAACATTACACCGTGCTGGTCGCAGAAAAGACGCGGGCAGAGGATGAAATGTATCGCTGCGTCTGCCGGACAGAGCGATTGAGCGATGCTATTTTCGACCGCAGCAAAGCTACGGAGATGACCGAGATAACCACCGAGGATATTCGGTCATATACCGAATTGCAGATGCTGATGGATTCTTTGTCACTCGGAAAGTTTCCTATCGAGTATGTGAAGTCGGCACCATATCTGTTGTCATTTATGAATTACCGGGTCAAGGATAAGATTGTCGATGCGTTGGAGAAACAGGGAGACTATCGACTTGTAGAGCAATCCACAAGCATGCTGCTGCGTAGAACCCGAATCAATCGCTACGAAAAGATCCCTTGCAACAATGGCCGCCTGCAGACACTCTTTAATGAGGCATTTAGCAGAGAACGCAATGGCGCTGAATTGCTCTTATGGATTCCTGCATCTCGTCCATATTATTCGACGAAAAGTGTTTTCGATAAAAATAAAGGATATTCGAAGACACTGGTCTTCTCCAGCTGGGAGATGGTTCCCCGCATGATTGCAGGACTTACCTCATATGAGGCGGAGCGGCTTACCGTAGGCAGGCTCGGAAACCGAGAAGATGCCAAACAAATGCGATATTTTGCCCAGGACAGTTCTGAAGGGGAGCGAAAACGGCGCAAAGTGGTTGTGCGACTCCGCGATGAGATGGAGGAGGTTCTTACTTACCCATGTAGAACCCTGGCAAAGCTCTATGAGCCGCTGGAATTGGCTGATAGGTCGGTCGATGAAGTACGCCGGATCGTATGTGGTCGTGTCCAGGAGCTTCTCCAGGAATTCCGGCAGACGCACCAACTTCATGCTGTTCGACAGAGCGCTGCACAAGTAGTGGCACTCATGCAGACCTTAGATGGCGAAGAGCCGAGCTATGAACTGAAAGGTATTGCAGCTGGTACGGAGAAGCTGCTGACAGAACTGGCCATTGGCTCGCCGGCGATCTGCGCATATCGATTGTTCAAAGGGGCATCTATGGCAGGTACGATGGCGATGGACCTCGCGGACAAATTCATTGCCCTCTTTAATAAGCAGGAGTCGATGGCAATCATCGATGTGCTATATGGCAATAAGGATTCTGATGAGGCCTATTACTGGAATGTGGCCAGCTACTGTGTTGAGGGAAACCTACAGGCCGTTCTTGAATATGCCTTTACTTTGGGGGGCGGGAGTGACTTGGAGTTGCTGCGGCAGATGAAGTCAGGCTTTGTTGATACTGCGAGCATCCAGATTGAAACGCGGGAATCCTTCCTTGGCCATCGGGAGAAATCCAGGCTGCGCACACACTTTGCAGTGGGCTACTTTAACGCTCAGGTCAATGAGAAGACCATGCAGAGAACTGAGAACATCCGAAGCGCCTTCAACTCCCCCTTCCGTCCATTTGTGCTGGCAACAACATCTATCGGGCAAGAAGGACTGGACTTCCATAACTACTGCAGAAAAATCATGCACTGGAATCTGCCATCAAACCCAATTGATCTGGAGCAACGGGAAGGCCGGATCAACCGTTATCTCTGCCATGCGATCCGTCAGAACCTGGCAGACAGCGAATTCGGAGCTTTCCCATTTGAAAAGAGCGTTTGGAAGGAGACCATGGATCGTGCGACAGTGGCCTTGAAGCAGAACCATTCAGATTTGATCCCCTACTGGTGCTTGCCTGATGATTTTCCCTTTAAATATAAGATAGAGCGCATCGTTCCCATGTACCCATATAGTCAGGATCGTTGCAGATATGACCATCTGATGGATGTGCTCTCAGTTTATCGGCTTACGCTTGGTCAGCCTCGGCAAGAGGAGCTATTTGAAACGATTCACAAGGAGAATTGGAATATGGACGAGTTGAAAAAACTATATATTAACCTTTCTCCGTGGAATCGAGCACATCACAATGGAGGGACGGAACATGAAGATTGAAATGGGCGAATCCCTAATTTACTCCTGGCTAAGACATGAGAAGCTGTGTCAGTTGGTGCAAACTAATTGGAAAGTCTCTCCCTTCTGGGAACTTGAAAATCGTCAAGAAATTGAGGATCTTTTCGTCATATGTAGGAACTATTTCCTCGAAAAACATAGTTTGGATATTTCAAAAGGGTGCAGTCTGGAACAGTTCCTCAAGCAGGCAGAAATTGATGGAATTGGTATTGCGTATTCCACGGAAGCACCGTATATCTACGCGGTTGATGTAGCTTATCATGAGGGCGGCCTGAATTATGGGGGAAAGGATGAGACGATAACAAAGATCGCCCAAAAGTGTATCCGAACAGCGCTCTGCCTGTATGGCTATTTCTGCATGTCTACTGGGGAAGTGCTTTTCGTATCTCCCAAAATAACTCCTGCCATCGAAACGGCTTTAGTTCCTCTCTTTGATGAGATTTCTAAACTACTTCATGACAACGGGCTGAACATAAAGGCAATCCTGCATTGCAATGATAGTTTTAGCTCCGAGGTCATGTATCCAGTGGTAGAAAAGGCATCAGCTGTGGCAGACACTTCAGAATTATTCATGAGGGGACTTCAGCTTTATAATCTGGCCACAAAAGTTGAACCAACGCATAAGGAAGTCTCTGCGGTTACGACCTCACAATGCAAATTGAAGCCTACTTCAATGCCACCAGCAGATAAACAGGAGTGGAAGGCAATTCGTAAGATTCCTGATTGGGCAGCTGCGCCAAATCAGAATAACCATAGAATTATTCGCGCTTTTTTGCAACTGCAGAAGGAACGTGGCTTTGTGTGTAGGCCAGAGTTGGAAGCTCGCTGTCAGGATCCCGAGGGGCACGCAGATGTGTATGTAAGGGACTTTAGAGGGAACTTTACATCGATGAAAACGGATGCAGGCAAGAGCCACGGCAAGGTGTTCAGAGATGACGGATATAACATAACGATTTGCACTGAGGTATTAGCGACGCTTGAGCAGTACAGATCTCTTTTTGAGGCATGATTGTCTAGTCAGACAGAAAGCTTTGATTCTGCATAATGATCATATGACGGAGATACTTTCCATCGGGTTTACGGGAGGATCCTGCAATGGCTCATGATATAAAAAAGCGATCTGCAAGCCATATTTACTTTGGCGTACATAGCAAATCAGGGGAGATCATGCACATTTCCAAAGTTCCGAGTGGCCAGAAGTGCAACTGTGTTTGTGCTGCCTGCGGACAGCCCTTCGAAGCGAGAAAGGGCTCGATTCGGCGACATCACTTTGCGCATGTCTCCAACTATGAGTGCATGTATGCCAGTGAGGTTGCTATCTATAAGGCTTTGGCAGCCGAATTGGAAAAGACGGATTGTTTGACCCTTCCTCCCGTGATGCTGCGCTTCCCTGCATGGTCCAAAGATGAGCTGCTCCAAAACGTCAAAACTGTCCGTGTTGACTCTGTGGAGTTCAAATGCGAGCCGCTTGCCTATCCGCCCCTCCTGACGATCAAAGCACAGGGTAGTTGCTTACGCATCCTCCTTGACTTCAACCATTATTATGACAGTGAGGATCTCGCTTCGTTGGCTACCGAGGCGAAGAATGACGGTTACTCACTGCTCAAGTATGCTATGCCGAAGTTGGACGAGGATCAGGAATTTACACCTGATCGCATTATGACCATTCTGAAGAATTATGAGAAAGCGGAGTGGGTATTCAGTCGTCTTGAACAGCACTGGAAAGAGAAATACTATGCGGTAGCCATTGAGCCTGAAGGACATGGGAGCGGATACCATTGCCCCATCTCCATTGGCCGTTACAAAGGGAAATACTCGGCAAGGTGGGTCGATTGCGCATACTGCAGATTCAATGTGGCTGAGCCTCCAGCCTGCCTCTGTGTCGCCAAGGCCGGCATCCAGAAGAAAGAAGACTTCAAGAGAGATTTGCAAGATCGGCTATCCGACATCGATAAGATCAGGAGAACGAATGAAGAAGAGATCCTGCTGCGCGAAGAGCGAGAAAGATATTTCGAACGAAGATCAGTCTATACTCGTCCAACACCGTATGCTGCTAGGCATGTGGTCCCATCCGGTCCTACGCAAGAGGAGCTGGATGCGGAATATATCCGGATCTGCCAGAGCTATGACCCGACCTCTGATGAATGGACAGTGGATCGCTACAATCGGCGATGGATCATGTGTACGGTTTGCGGCCGAATTAAGCAGGATGCGCAGATGTCCTATTACGGTGGCAAGGGAGGTGCAAACCGGGGAGTCTGTGCCGATTGTTCACGAAATGGTCGTAGCTAATCCACATAGCTGGCTTGATATTATTCGCATGATGGTGTATTATTAACTTGATACTTGATAGTTTTACAGCTGCGTACTTTGGCAGCCATTTAGAGGTTCTGCCACGACAGGACCTCTTTGTTATGTGTGAGGTGTCGAGATGGATTATATGACCATAAGCGAAGCAGCAACTAAATGGAACCTATCTAACAGGCGTATTCAAACGCTTTGCTCTCAAGGGCGGATACCGGGCGCAGAGCGTGCTGGTTATTGTTGGCTCCTTCCGAAAGACGCAGAAAAGCCAGTGGATGCCAGAATAAAGAGCGGAAAGTATATCGGTTACTCCGAGAAATATAAGAAACCCGGAAAGAAGAACGCCACTGATGGGCTGGAGGGCAAATCATGAACGGCCAAGGAAAACTTCTTACTCATTATTTGAAAAACGCGGACAAGCTGATCATTCCTGTCTATCAGCGAAACTATGATTGGCGCGAGGAACACTGCAGGAAACTGTACCAGGATCTTGTTCGTACCATTCGTGATAGAAAACGTTGGCATTTCTTTGGAGGAATTGTCTCTGTTAGCGATCCTATGGGCAGTAGTTCTGACTACCTCGTCATTGATGGTCAGCAACGCATTACGACCGTTTCCCTGCTCCTTTTGGCTATGGCCAACCTGATCAAAGATGGAAAGGTTATTCCTGAGGACGATACTCTTTATGCGCAGATCACCAAGAAATATTTGGTGGATGAGATTAACCCCAAGAACCGAAACCTTGGATGAGGTTGCCGAAATTTGCAGAATCGTAGAATAATTCTTATATGCATCAAGTTCTGATAATCAGCAACTATCGGAAGTTTGGAGGATAATCGCATGGCAGCAGTCTTATCGAAAAGGCAGATGACTGAAGAGGATATCAAGCTTCAGTTTATTACGCCTGCCATAACAAAAAAGTGGGCGCTTAGTCTTATTACAATGGAGACAAGAATTACAGATGGACAAATCAACTTGAGAGGAAATATGGTCTCCCGCAAGGAAGCCAAGAAAGCAGACTATATTCTTTATTTGAACGAAAGCACTCCGATTGCAATCGTTGAGGCGAAAGATAACAAGCATGCTGTCGGAGATGGGCTGCAGCAGGCAATGCAATACGCCATAATGATGGACATTCCATTTGCCTACAGTTCTAATGGTGATGGTTTTATGGAGCATGATTTCCTCACTGGAGAAGAGCGCAGCATTTCTATGGAGGATTTTCCAGCTCCTGATGCTCTCTATGCGAGATTCAAGGCTGGAGCCAACCATGGAGAAGGGCTCACGCAGCAAGAGGAATCCGTCATTCGGCAGCCGTTCTATTCAGGGCAGAATACATATCCCCCTCGCTATTATCAGCGTAACGCTGTCAATAGGACTCTTGATGCGATTGCCAGAGGTCAAGATCGCATCTTGCTGGTGATGGCCACAGGTACAGGCAAAACCTATACTGCATTCCAAATTGTATATCGCCTTCTAAAGAGCGGAATGAAGAAAAAAATATTGTATTTGGCTGATCGTAACATCTTGGTCGATCAATCAATCCAACAGGATTTTGCTCCGCTCGAAAAAACGATTCATAAAGTCAATTTTGTGAAGGACGATCCTCTTACGATTACCTCGCACGAGATATTCTTTTCACTCTACCAACAACTTGCGGGAAAAGACGATGACGATACAGAAGATGGGGATGAGACTGTCGAACGTCTTGCTCAGCTATTCAGCAAAGACTTTTTCGATCTCGTAATCGTTGATGAGTGTCATCGCGGCTCAGCCAAGAAGGAAAGCAATTGGCGGAAGATCTTGGAGTATTTCTCCTCGGCAACCCAGATTGGCATGACCGCAACCCCAAAAGAGACTAAGTATGTTTCCAACATAGATTATTTTGGCGAGCCGGTATATGTCTATAGCCTGAAAGATGGCATCGAGGATGGTTTTCTGGCGCCTTTCAAAGTCATCAATATAACGACCGACATTGGCGATGGTTGGCGCCCACGGAAAGGTCAACTTGATATTTACGGGCATGAGATCCCTGACCGAATTTATAATAACAGGGATTATGACTATAACATCATAATTGAAGACCGCATTGTCCAAGTCGCAAAAGAAATAACAGACTACCTCAAAGCGACTGATCGGATGTCCAAAACCATTGTGTTCTGCGCAACAGAAGATGCTGCACTTCGTATGAGAAATGAGCTCGCAAGGCAGAATCCTGATATGATGCAAAAGTATCCCGACTATGTTGTACGCATTACCGGCAACGATACTTTTGGCAAGGATAAACTCGACTACTTCATTTCGGTCGGGTCGAAAACGCCGGTCATTGCAACGACATCTAAGCTGTTGTCAACTGGAGCCGACTGCAAGATGACAAAGCTCATCGTTTTAGACGAGTGGATCAACTCAATGACTGAGTTTAAGCAGATTATCGGAAGAGGCACAAGAATACGCGAAAAAGATGGAAAGACCCATTTTATAGTTATGGACATTCGCGGTGTTACAGCCCTTTTTGCTGATCCTGATTGGGATGGCCCGATTGAAATTGATGAAGATTATGGGAGAGAAAAGCGTGGTCCCTGTCCTCCTGGACCTAAACCAAATCCCGACCCTGACCCAGTTGATCCACCGTATCCACCAGAAGAAAAGCCCATTGTTGATGAAAATGGGTGTCGTGTCCGCATAATCAATAAAACGGTCTCTGTGTATGATACGAATGGGAAACTCCTGCGGCAGGAGAGCATCGTCGATTACACCAAAACGAATATTATTGGTACATACGCTTCCCTCGACAACTTTATTCGGCAGTGGACATCCGAGGAAAAGAAAAAGAAGATTCAAGAATTGTTGGCCAGCAAGGGGATTGACCTTGAAGCAATGAAAGCGGATCAGCATATGAGCGATGTAGATGACTTCGATTTCATCTGCCATGTTGCCTTTGACAAAAAGCCACTTACCAGAAAAGAGAGAGCCAACAATGTGAAGAAGCGGGATTTCCTCAGCAAGTATAGCGGGGTGGCAAGAGAAGTCTTGGAAGCGCTTCTGGATCAGTATATGAATGTCGGAATCTACGAGTTAGAGCATGAAGCTATTCTGACAACTCCACAATTCGCAAAATTTGGGAAGATCCAGAGGATATTCAAGTTCTTCGGCGGCGAGGATAAGTATAACGAAGCTGTTCATGAACTTGAGAATGAACTATATGAGGCGGGTTAATCATGAGTAGTTTAACAGGTTTTGTAAAGCGCATTCGGGACATCATGTGGAATGATGCGGGAGTGAATGGTGACGCTCAGCGCATTGAGCAGATGGCCTGGATTCTTTTCTTGAAAGTCTATAATACAAAGGAAGAGGAATGGCGATATACAGATCGGCCCTATACATCAATTATTCCAGAAGAATGCCGCTGGAATAACTGGGCCGCTGATGATAAGTCGGGTAAGGCGATGACGGGCGACACGCTTCTTGATTTTGTGAATAATAAACTCTTCCCAACTCTGAAAGGGCTTAATGTGACTGCAGCAACACCCATCAAAAAGGCTATTGTCAAGACAACCTTTGAGGATGCGAACAATTACATGAAGGACGGCGTTTTGCTGCGCCAAGTGATCAATATCATCGATGACCTGGATTTGGATGATTACGAGGAGAGCCATGCGTTTGGGGAAATATATGAGTCCATTTTACGGGAACTCCAGAGCGCCGGATCCTCTGGTGAATTCTATACGCCTCGTGCTGTGACTGATTTTATGGCGAAGACAATTAAACCGAAGCTCGGCGAAAAGGTCGCAGACTTTGCGTGCGGCACAGGGGGCTTTCTGACTAGTTGGTTGAATGAACTGAGTAAGCAGGTCGTAACGGCAGAAGACCAGCAGGAGTATGCAACCTCTATTTATGGGATTGAGAAGAAGCCTTTCCCGTATACTCTGTGCATCACGAACATGCTGCTGCACGGCATTGATGTTCCGATGGTGTATCATGACAACTCACTTCTGCGGGATGTGCTTGATTATACCGAGGAAGATCAGTTCGATGTAGTTCTTATGAATCCCCCTTACGGCGGACATGAAAAAACAGAGGTCAAGAATCACTTTCCTGCAGATCTTGCAAGTAGTGAAACTGCCGACCTCTTCATGTCCGTGATTATGTATCGGCTCAAACAGAATGGCCGTGCCGCTGTCATTCTCCCCGATGGTTTCCTGTTCGGCACTGATAATGCAAAGATTGCAATTAAGGAAAAACTGCTATCTGAATTTAACCTTCACACTATTATACGCATGCCGCATAGCGTTTTTGCACCGTACACCTCTATCACGACAAATATTCTGTTCTTCGATCGGACGCATCCCACGACGGAAACTTGGTTCTACCGCTTGGATATGCCGGAAGGATATAAGAACTTCTCCAAGACGAAGCCCATGAAGCTGGAGCATTTTGCTCCGGCCGTTGAGTGGTGGGACAATCGTGAGGAGATCACTATTGGCGGCTTTGACAAGGCGAAGAAATACTCTGTTGAAGAGCTGAAGGCGCGAAATTACAATATTGATCTCTGCGGCTATCCTCATGAAGAGGAGGAGATCCTTCCGCCGAAGGAACTGATTCTGCAGTATCAGGAAAAACGGGCCAGCCTGAATGCTGACATTGACCGCATCCTTGCCCAGATCACCGATATCCTTGGCATTGACATCACGGAGGAGGCCACCGAATGACTGCGCAGCAACTGAAAAACTCCATTCTCCTGATGGCTGTTCAGGGCAAGCTTGTGCCGCAGGACCCAAATGACGAACCCGCTAGCATTTTGCTGGAACGCATCCATGCAGAGAAAGAGCGGCTCATCAAAGAGAAGAAAATCAAGCGCGAAAAGAACCCCTCCGTCATCTTCAAAGGTGCCGATAATACTCCTTATGAGAAAATCGGTGATGAAGTACGGTCGCTGGCGGATGAGGTGCCGTTCGACATCCCCGATTCGTGGGAGTGGGTGCGATTGGGTAACATTTCGTCCTATGCAGAAACAAAGCAAAAAGTAAATGCAACAAGTGCCGATCCTTCGATTTGGGGACTGGATTTGGAGGACATTGAGAAAGGCGGAAGGCTTTTAGAACATAAAACAGTCGGTGAACGCAAAGCTGTTGGTGATAAGACCGTATTTGTAAAGGGTGACATTCTCTACAGCAAGCTACGCCCATATCTATTGAAGATTCTTGTCGCCCCTGATGACGGCATTTGCACGCCAGAAATCGTACCATTCCGTGTATACGGCGGAATCAATCCGAACTACATCGTCAATTATCTGAAATCCCCTTATGTCGATAATCTCATTAACAGCATCACCTACGGCGTGAAGATGCCCAGAGTCGGCACGGAAACAATGACCTCTCTATTAGTTCCGATACCTCCGCTGGAGGAACAGCTGCGTATCGTTGAGAAGATTGATGAGGTTGCTTCTGCTGTTTCTGCATATGATGTGGCGTACCAAAAAACCGAAGCCTTAAATTCAACCTTCCCAGAAGCCCTCAAAAAGTCGATACTGCAAGAAGCAGTCCAGGGCAAGCTGGTACCGCAAGACCCGATTGACGAGTCTGCAGAGGCTCTGCTGGAGCGTATCCGAGCAGAGAAACAGCGGCTCATCAAGGAAGGAAAAATCAAAAAGGCCAAGCACGAATCCATCATTTTTAGAAGGGATAATTCTCATTATGAGAAGTTGGACGGGGTCGAAAGCTGTATCGATGATGAAATACCCTTTGAAATCCCTGACACTTGGGCATGGTCGCGGTTGGGAAGCCTTGTTGAAGTGATCACAAGTGGTTCAAGAGACTGGGCAAAGCATTATTCTGAAAAAGGAAGTTTGTTTCTGCGCATGGGTAATTTATCACGAAATTCATTCGAATTGCGGCTGAATAGTCTTAAAAGAGTGCAACTACCTGAAAAGGCAGAAGGTACAAGAACGGCTTTACAGGCCGGTGATTTGCTGTTCTCTATTACCGGAGAAGTTGGTATGCTAGGCTTGATTCCTGATGACTTTGAAACTGCTTATATCAATCAGCACACTGCCATGATTCGTTTTCTGCCGTTAATTCGCAATAAGTACCTGCCTTATTTTTTGTTGACTGATTATGCGCAAAAATGCTACAAAAGCAATCAGCATGGAATTAAAAATAGCTTCCGTTTGGATTCCATTTCCAATATTCTCGTTCCTATCCCACCTTTATCAGAGCAGGAACAAATAATTAGACGAATTGAACAGGCCACAAATAGAATAGCCACTATGTAAATCGAGGCATACACGACTGCAACAGCGTGTATGCCTCTTATTTTACCAGTCAACTACCTGATCCACAATTGTCCTCTGTTCAGTCGAGGTCTTGCGAAGGTAGATTCGTGTTGTCTCGATACTCTCATGCCCCATCAAATCAGCCAGAAACGCAATATCGTTGCAGCGTTCCAAGAAGCTCTTTGCGAAGCGGTGACGGAATGAGTGCGGGTATACTACCACCGGATCGATACCATACCGGACTGCCAGCTTTTTTAACTGCCCGGAGATGCCTCTGGTGGTGATCCTATCTCCATATTTGTTCAAAAAAATGAAGCCGCTTTCTTGGTGCTTATCGTTCAGCCAAGAAAGGGCTTCATTTTGCAGAGCCTTGGGTATGTATATTCGTCGGAGCTTACCACCCTTCGAGTACAAATCCAAATGCCCCAGCTTGATGTGTTCCACCTTGATCTGTATGAGCTCACTGACCCGTGCGCCGGTTGCGGCCAAAAAGCGTATTACAAAATACCAGAACAGCTCGTCATCCCGTTTGAGGCAGGTTTTGAAATACTCATAGTCGGCCTCGCTGATGACATTTTCCAGAAAGGCTTTCTGCTGTACTCGCACAAACGGCATTTTCCAGCTCTCTTTGCCGATGCTCTCCAAATAGCAGTTGATTGCCCTCAGACGCAGATTGACGGTCTTTGGCTTGTAGTTCTCAATCAACCATACCTTGTAGGCCCGCAGGTTCTTTTTTGTGATACCGTCGTACTGCGAGTTGTATTGCCGAATGGCAAAAAGGTACGAAGATATCGTGTTTTCCGAGAGGTTTGTGCCTCTCAAGTGTCTTTCGAATTCTTCTATCATAGTGAAAGACCTCCTTTCACTATGATATTATACCGTGTTCCTTATACAGCCCTTTGACCATGGTGAGCAATTCCTCGATCCGCTGGACAATTCGGTGCTGCTCATTTAATGGCGGTATCGGCACTAACATGGGATAAAGCAATTTTCCAGAAATAACTGGCTGAGCGGTCGAGCTTGCTCGTTTCCTTGGTTCCAAATAATCAATAAGAAACTTCAACCACTTCATTTGCAGAAGTTCTTCGTCGAAATGAGTAATAAACGCATTATCTGTAACCCATGCAAAAGGTTCGGTAATGTGCGTTGCACCGCAATAATACCCAACACGACCAATTACGAGAGTGCGGTGGCATACATTCCACTTATCGTGAGTTCCGGCGATACCATTTCCACCATAGACCGGTATGCTACCGGCCGAATTCATTTGAGCCACAGTCAGCGAATCACCTGAAGAAACGGAGAGAATAGTTCCAATTCGTACCCAAGCCCACGTTTCTGGTATTTCAAAGGGTAGTTCCTCGTCGATGCAACGCTCCACGCCGTCCAACTTCTCATAATGAGAATAACGGGTTGCTGGACAAGGGTGTCAGTAGGTTCATCGCCGTTTTAATTGCATCTATAATTCGTCTCTGTTCGGACAGTGGCGGTACAGGAATGAGCATAGCCGCAAACTCATCAAATTTGAGGCTCTCTACCGTTGTGACTGATTTCACCAGCTCTTTGAGGATGAACGGCTCAAAGGCTTTAATCCCATAGAACAACCATTCTGATAGCTCAATATCATATAGCGAGAAGGCTTTTATATCCTGGTTTATAGTGCTGTCGATACCCAGCTTGCAGAGAGGTAGTAATCTTTTCAGAATGCCGCTTCGGGCAACCAGAAGGAGCGTACCGGCGGAATACAATTGCATAGTAGCTGCTGCCAACTCGGAAATATGCATCTCAGAGTCTGTAATCACTGGACGCTTCATGTCCTTTGAAGTTACCCACGGCACATTACCATTCCAGAACTGCGGGTTTGACATCGAGGGCGTTTTACCACTACTGAAAACGCCAAACGACGAAAGGCGTGCCCATGCCCAGCTCTCTGGTATCTCAAAAGGGATCTCATCATCAATGCAGACCTCTTCGGAACTACGCTTTTCATAATGAGAATTATCCCGTCTGAAAATGACGGATTCGTGCTTGTCCTTTTTGATTTTGCCCTCCTTGATGAGCCGTTGTTTCTCCGCCCGAATACGCTTCAGCAGAGCCTCTGCAGGCTCGTCAGACGGGTCTTGTGGTACCAGTTTGCCCTGCACTGCCTCTTGCAGTATCGACTTCTTGAGAGCTTCTGGGAAGGCGGTGATGAGTATCTGAGCCTTATCGTAGGCATTACTATATGCCGCTATCAACGGTTGTAATTCTGTGTACTTCTGTACGATCCTCAGTTGCTCTTGAATGGGTGGCAGCGGGCACAACTGCCTTTTGAGCATTTCTTGCGTTACTTGATTGATAGTTGTAGTAGTTGCGCCCTCAAGCTGTCCGCGGAACAGATAAGAATTTATAAATAGCTGGATATAAGGGTTACATGAGCTGCGGTAAATAGCCATGAACGCTCCGAAGGCCATGCCGTCAGCGTCTACAATAGCGGATTTGCCAACCAGCGCGCGGCTTCCGTTTCTGGCGCAGATAAGAATATCCCCTTTATGAGCATAAGCCCGTTCGGGTACTGCACAGCTTACATATAGCAGCTCAGAGTAGTCTATCTGCCCGTTTTGGATATTATTTGAGCGAAGTACAGGAACCCCATCACTTGTAACATCGCTTGGCTTATAGGTCAGCCCAATATTCGTTTCACCGATGTTGCCCAGCCGCACCCACTCCCACGAATCGGGGATGTCAAACGGTACCTCATCTGCAAGCGACCGTACTTCATCGCCGATTTTCTCATAAGGAGTATTATAAGAAACTGGGCATAGCTTGAAGAAAAGCACATTATTTGATATTATAAAGAAAATAGGGGTCTTGTAATA
>ERZ827197.1513-NODE-1513-length-18505-cov-3.659458_pt1 | contig 18505 bp, 9 predicted proteins | sample MGYA00519867_ERZ827197 | MGnify/ENA primary metagenome ERZ827197 (study PRJEB31778, sample SAMEA3449278) | human gut metagenome | biome: human gut; feature: human-associated habitat; material: faeces | place: United Kingdom | collected 2010/2012 ...
CCGGTCCCGCCGCGGGTTTTCTGCACGGCGAACAGCGTGTCGGTGGCCCGGTCGAGGAAGATCGAGTAGTCGTACACGCCCTCTTCGCGGAGCTGGTGTACCAGTTCGGGCCATATCTCGGCGTGTCGGCGGCGGTATTCCTCCTCCATGCCCGGTTTGAGGTACATCTTGAATGCCTTGGATTTCATCGTGTCGGATCTTTTCACGGCAAATTTACACGGACGGCTCCTTTCCGCAGGGGGCGGTTTTGATACTAATGCCCGAAGAAATGACTTCGCGGCGGCCTGTCCGCGGGCGGCCGCGGATGCCCTGCCGTTGAGGGGGCTGCGGTGCGGACGGGGCCTTTCGTGTTCCGGCCTGCACCTCTCTCCCCGCCTCCCTTGCGGAAGACCTTGCGGTGCGGTCGCGGGCTTTTCGCCTCCCGGTCCCGGTGCGGGTGCCCCCCCCCGCTTGTCGGCGGCCGGGCTTTTCCGGACCGGAAGCCGGTGCCGGACATTCCGCGCGGAAAAAAATACTGTTTTCCCGTATTTCCCGGAAACGCCGTCTTCGGAGTGCATTATTAAATAATTTATAAATATAGGCTGCGGATTCGAAACCGAAAAGAGCCTCCGCGTCCTGTTTCGGGGCGTTTCGGACTATTAAATAATAGGTATGCGGCCGACGGCCCCGCTTCCCGGCGGAGCGGTCCGGCGCCGGGAAACGCGGAATCCGCTCTTTTCGGAGGCTCCCGATTCGTAAGTAAAAAACGATAAATTTTACGTATTTTTTTTGGTTTAAGGAAAAAATGTTACATTTGAACTGTAAAACGTATCGTATCATGTGATTTTAGAATGAATGGCGCTTTGAGACATTCCGTTTAGAATGAAAGGCGCGGATAGTATAAAAAAGGGGCAGGACGCCCCGTTTGTGTCAAATTACGAGTTTTAATTTATGTTCAACCAAAACCTGATTACTTATGTGGAAATTTACAAAACGAATGCTCTTTAGCTGCGTTGCTTTTTTAATGGCAATGTGCATCGTGGAGCCTGCTACCGCTTTGCGGGCGAATGCGCAGGGGGGGGGTAACGGAACCCTCGAAGGTGTGGTCAAGGACGCCTCCGGCCCGCTGCTCGGGGCCACGGTGATCGTGAAGAACACCACGCGCGGAACGACGACCGACATGGACGGCAAGTTCTTCCTGGACGGTCTTCAGAACGGCGACGTGCTCCAGGTGACCTACGTGGGATACGATCCCTACGAGGTGGCCTATGCGGGGCAGACGGCGCTGGAGATTCTGATGCAGGAGACCGCCAACCAGCTCAACGCCGTGGTCGTGACCGCCATGGGCATCGAGCGTCAGTCGAAGACGCTGACCTATGCGGCCGAAACGGTGGGCGGCGACGATGTGGCCGACATCAAGTCGATCAACATGATCAACTCGTTGCAGGGCAAGTCGGCCGGTTTGCAGATCACCCCCAACTCGACGGGTGCGGGCGGCTCCTCGAAGATCCTCTTCCGCGGTAACAAGTCGATCAGCGGCTCGAACCAGCCGCTGGTGGTCGTGGACGGCGTGCCCCTGATGATGAACACCTCCTTCGGCGAGGACGGTCTGGCAAGCCAGGTGAAGAGCAACTACGGCGGCGACCGCGACGGCGGCGACGCCATGTCCACGATCAACCCCGACGACATCGCGTCGATCTCGCTGCTGAAGGGCGCATCGGCCGCCGCGCTCTACGGAGCCGTGGCCGCCAACGGCGCCATCATGATTACGACCAAGTCGGCTTCGGCGGGACGCATTTCGGTGAGCGTGTCGAGCAACACGACGATCGACACCCCGATCTCGCTGCCCGATTTCCAGAACACCTACGGCTCGGCCGACCAGACTTACAGTTGGGGCGGCAAACTCTCGTCCAAGGCCCCCAACTATGCCAAGGAATTCTACCAGACGGGCTGGACGACCAACAACTCGGTGTCGATCAACGGCGGTTCGGAGAACCTGCGCGCCTACTTCTCCTACGGCAACGTGTCGTCGGGCGGCATCACCCCGGAGAACGACTATTCGCAGCACACGCTCAACTCGAAGGTGGGCTTCGACCTGTTCAACGACCATGTGAAGGTGGATTTCACGGCCAAGTACGTCAATCAGCACGTGGCGAACCAGCCGGCCGCCGGTTGGCTCTTCAACCCGATGACGGGCGCCTACCTCTTCCCGCGCGGCGAGGACTGGAACTACTACAAGAACAACTACGAGGTGTACGATCCCACGCTCAACGCCAACGTGCACAACTGGGTGAATACGTCGCTCGAACAGTTCGACAACCCCTACTGGATTCTCAACCGGCAGAAACCCATCTCGGAGCGTAACCGCTACGAATTCGGCGGACAGATCAAGTACCAGATCATCGACGGCCTCTCGGTGACGGGCCGTATGCGCTACGAGCGTTCCGACGACAACTTCAAGCACAATCTCTACGCCTCTTCGACGGCCAACCGCTATCCGATGGGCCGCATGAAGGACAACCGCTACTTCAGCGAGCAGCTCTATGCCGACGCGCTGGTGCAGTACAACCACACGTGGGGCGATTTCTCGCTCAACGCCACGGCCGGCGCCAGCATGATGCGCACGCAGTCGAGCAACGTGGATCTGTGGGCCGAGGGTACGAAATTCTCGATGACCGACGGCAAGCCCAACGGCAACGTCATGTATCCCAATATCTTCAATCCGGCCAACTACTATGCCAACATGGCCAAGCAGGGACTGACGCGCAAGCGTCTGAACGCGGTCTTCGCAACGGCCACGTTCGGCTACAAGGACGGCCTGTTCCTCGACGTGACGGCGCGCAACGACTGGTCCTCGACGCTGGCCTTCACCGACAGCTATTCGTTCTTCTATCCTTCGGTAGGCGCCAGCCTGTTGCTCGACCGCTTCGTGGACATGGGCAGCAACATCGACCTGTTCAAGTTCCGCGCATCCTATTCGATCGTGGGTAACGACGTGCCGGCCTACATGACCAACCCGCTCTACACGCTGGGCTCGCAGGGCGCCATCACGCCTCCCGAGAAGGCTCCGTTCCGGACGCTCGAACCCGAGAAGACCCACTCGTTCGAGGCCGGTTTCGACGGCGAATTCTTCCAGCACCGGCTGCATGTGAACGCCACCTATTACAAGACCAACACCAAGAACCAGTTCTTCGCCATCACTACGCCGTGGGGCACGGGATACCGCCAGCAGTACGTGAACGCCGGTAACGTGCAGAACCAGGGCTTCGAACTGTCGCTGGGCTGGTTCCAGGACTTCGGCAACGAGTTCACGTGGTCCACCGACCTGAATCTCTCCTACAACGACAACAAGATCATCGAGCTGGTGGACGGCCTGCAGGACGGCCTCTCGCTCTCGAACTTCGGCGGCGCGCAGGTCGTGCTGAAGGAGGGCGGCCACTTCGGCGACCTCTACGTGCGCCACGTCATGCACGACGAGAAGACCGGCAAGATGCTCGTGACGGACGTCAAGGACGACAAGGGCAACGTACTCTATTCGGTTCCGACGCTCTCGGGCGAGGGTATCACGGACCTGAAATATGTCGGCGACATGAACTCGAAGGTGAACATGGGCTGGAACAACACGTTCCGCTACAAGGACTTCTCCCTGAGCTTCCTCATCGACTTCCGCTTCGGCGGCAAGGTGCTCTCGATGACCGAGGCCGGTCTCGACGCCTGGGGCGTCTCGCAGCGCACGGCAGACGCCCGCGACAAGGGTTACGTGGTACGCGAGGGCGTCCGGTTCGACAACGTCGAGGAGTATTACAAGGCCATGGGCGCGCTGAACTACAACGCGCAGTACAACAACGAGGATTACGTTTACGATGCCACGAACGTCCGTATGCGCGAAATCTCGTTCGGCTACACCTTCCGCGACCTGTTCGGACAGTCGAAGAATCTGACGCTGTCGCTCATCGCCCGCAACCTCTTCTTCTTCTACAAGGATGCGCCGATGGACCCCGACGTGTCGATGGGTACGGCCAACGGCGTGCAGGGCTTCGACATCTTCAACCTGCCCACCACCCGCAGCTTCGGTCTGAATGTCAAACTTAACTTCTAACAAAAAGAGATAGATCGCTATGAAATTCAAGAATATTATCCGATACACCGCTCTGGCTCTCCCGGTCGCTCTGTTGGGAGGCTGTACCGGCGATTTCGAGGAGCTGAACACCAATCCCATCGAAGTGAATCCCTCCGATCTGCCCTTCGAGGCGCAGTTCCTGGAGCCGATGAGTTACAGCTACCCGAACCAGCAGAACCTGTTCCAGTACTGGACGAACCTGCAGATCGACATTTTCGGCGGGTACTTCGAGAGCCCCAACGGAAACTTCACGAACCAGCGCTACGACATCAACCGCGGCCACTGCGGCGGCATGTACGAGAACTTCATGCTGCATATCATCAACAATACGGGCCGCCTGATCAAGCAGTGCGACGCCGAAGGCAAGTTCGACTTCTCCGCCACGATGCGTATCGTGCAGACCTACAACCTGCTCGACTTCACCGATGCCTACGGACCGGTCCCCTTCTTGTCGGTGTTCAAGACGGCGGGCGACCCCGTCCAGCCCAGTTCGTTCGCCTACGACACGCAGAAGGCCGTGTACGAGGCCATGCTGAAGGATCTGGATACGGCGCTCCAGGGTCTGAAGACCGAGACGGCCGGCATGAACACCTACGACATCTGGTGCGGCGGCGACCGTGCGCTGTGGGCGAAGGTGGCCAACCAGCTCAAGCTGCGCATCGCGCTGCGCATGGTGAAGGTCGATCCCGCGCAAGCCGAGACGGTGGCCCGGGCGGCGATTTCGGCCGGGGTGCTCGAGGACAAGGACATTCTGATCTCGAAGGGCTTCGAGAACGAAATGTGGCTCATGTTCAACTGGGGCGACTGCGGTGCGAACGCCTCGCTCGTCACGATGCTCAAGGGCTTCAAGGACCCGCGTCTGAAGCTGTACTTCACGAAGAACACGCAACCCATCGTCAAGCCGGGCGCCAAGCCGCTGCAGGTGCCTGACAAGGACGGCAAGATGGTGGACAAGAAGGACGACGACGGATTCCTGGTCTATGCCGAGGAGGACTACCTCACCGATCCCGATACGGGCGAGAAGCTGAAGCCCGGCACGGCGTATATCGGCATTCCCGCCGGCTGCGCTATCGGCGGCAAGCCCAACCAGTACAGCAACTATTCGGGCTGGGCCGGAACCTTCTCCATGCCGCAGCCGATCATGTTCGCGGCCGAGGGCTGGTTCCTTCGCGCCGAGGCGGAGCTCCGGTGGCCCGGTATCGGCTCCGAAGACGTGAAGACGCTCTACGAGAACGGTATCCGGACTTCGATCAAGAACCAGTACGCCTACCGCAAGTCGTACGCCGAACAAGGGTATTCGGAGTTCAAGCAGTCGCTGCCTGAGGACTGGAATACGCTCGCCGACGATGCCACGATCGACGCCTATATCGCCGGTGAGACGGTGCAGACGGATTATACCGATCCCAACACCGCATTGAACGGAGCTTACAATTCGAAGGCGCTGAACCTGTTGTCCGTGAAGTGGGACAGCGGTGCTTCGAAGGAGGAGCAGCTCCAGCGCATCATCACGCAGAAGTGGATCGCCGTGTTCCCGCTTTCGACCGAGGCATGGGCCGAGTACCGCCGTACGGGCTATCCCAAACTCTTCCAGGTGAAGCAGAACGCCAGCAACGGCGTGATTTCCACGGAGCTCGGCCCGCGTCGTTTGCCTTACAGCGATACGGAGATCAACGCCAACACCGCCGAGTATAACAAGGGCGTGGAACTGCTCAACTCGGAGGCTTCGGGCGGCACGAGCGGCGACAACGCCGGAACCCGCCTCTGGTGGGACCGCGCCGACAAGGGCAACTTCTGATCCCTGCCGACGGACTGATTCGGGGGACCCGCCGACGGAGGCGGGCCCCCTTTTTCGTTTTTTTCGGGCCGTGCGGCCCGGAATCGGCTTTCGCAGGCGGGTCTTTCCCGGGAAACTCGTATATTTGCAAAGCGGCCGCCGCGGACGATGCGGCGTCTGCGCGCTGCGGACGGCTCCGGGCCGGACCGCCGGATTACGGACCAAACCATTTTTACGATGAATAGATTGTTCGCTTTGTGTGCATCGGGGCTGTTGCTGGCCTCCTGCGCCGGGAAAACCGGCTCCTACGAGCTGATTCCCTATCCCAACCATCTGACGCCCCGTGCGGGCGAATTCGCGGCGGCGGGCGCCGCCGTCGCGTGCGACGAACGGCTCGACGAAGCCTCGCGCGCCGTGGTCGAAGAGTTCGCGGCCCGGCTCTCGGAAGCCTCGGGGGCCGAGAGCGCGGTGACCTATGAGGCCCTTCCGGCGGCGGGCGGATTCCGCTTCCTCGTGGACGAGTCGCTCGCTCCGGAGCGTTACAGGCTCGACGTGACGACGGACGGCGCCGAGGTGCGCGCGTCGTCGCTCCGCGGATTCCTCTATGCCGTGCAGACGATCAAGCAACTGCTTCCGGCGGCCCTCTACGGCGGTGCGCCCGCCGTAGAGAGCGAGTGGACGCTGCCGTGCGTCGAAATCGACGATGCGCCGCGCTTCGGCTACCGCGGGCTGATGCTCGACGTGGCGCGCCACTTCTTCGATGCCGCGCAGGTGAAGAAGATCATCGACCTCATGGCGTTCCACAAGCTCAACACGCTGCACTGGCATCTGACGGACGATCAGGGCTGGCGCATCGAGATCAAGCGCTATCCCCGTCTGACGGAGTACGGCAGCATCCGCAAGGGAACGGTCGTGAAGAAGAACTGGGACCAGTACGACGGCGTGCCTTACGGCGGTTACTACACGCAGGAGGAGATTCGCGGCGTGGTGGCCTATGCGGCTTCGCGCGGGATCACGGTGATTCCGGAGATCGACCTCCCGGGCCACATGCTGGCGGCGCTGGCCTGCTACCCCGAGCTGGGCTGCACGGGCGGTCCCTACGAAGTATGGGGGCGCTGGGGCGTGGCCGACGAAGTGCTGTGCGTCGGCAAGGAGAAGACGTTCGAGTTTCTAGAGAACGTGCTCCTGGAGGTCATGGAGCTGTTCCCTTCGGAGTATATCCACATCGGTGGCGACGAGTGTCCGAAGGTGCGCTGGGAGAAGTGCCCCGTGTGCCAGGCGAAGATCCGCGAGCTGGGCATCGAGGGCGACGACAAGCACGCCGCGGAGTACTACCTCCAGAGCTATGTGACGGCCCGCGTGGAGAAGTTTCTCAACGAGCACGGCCGGCGGATCATCGGCTGGGACGAGATTCTGGAGGGCGAGCTGGCTCCGGACGCTACGGTCATGTCGTGGCGCGGTTCGGAGGGCGGCATCGCCGCGGCCCGGCTGGGACACGACGCCATCATGACCCCCACCTCGCATTTCTACTTCGACTATTACCAGGCCCGCGACATCGAGAACGAACCGTTCGGCATCGGCGGGTACGTGCCCGTCGAGAAGGTCTATGCCTACGAGCCGATTCCCGACACGCTGTCGCAGGAGCTGGGGACGCATATCCTCGGCGTGCAGGCGAATCTCTGGGCCGAATACATCAAGACCCCCGAGCATCAGGAGTACATGCTGTTGCCGCGCATGGCGGCGCTGAGCGAGGTGCAGTGGTGCGACCGCGGCAGCCGCGAGTGGACGCGTTTCGCCGGGGCGCTGCCGCATATCGTGGACATTTACGAACGCATGGGGTACAACTACTCGCCCGTGGTCTTCGGCGTGAACTGCCGTGTGCGCAGCCTGCCGGAGAAGAAGTGCGTCGAGGTGACGCTCTCGACGCTGGGCGACGCGCCGATCCACTACACGCTCGACGGTTCGGAGCCGACGGCCGAAAGTCCGCGCTATGCGGCTCCGATCGAGATCCGGAAGGGCTGCACGCTCAAGGCCGCGGCGCTGCGCGACGGCGTGCGGTCGCGGGTGCTGGTGCGCAATTTCTCGGATAACAAGGCTATGGGGCATCCGGTGACGCTCGTGACCGAACCGCTGGGCAAGTACCGCTTCGGTGCGCCCGAAAGTCTCGTGGACGGTATCGAGAGCTATTTCAGCTATGCCAACGGCGACTGGGCGGGCTGGTTCGGCGATCCGATGGTCGTGGACATCGACATGGCGGGCGCGTCGTACGGCGAGGGGCGGCTCGGGACGCTGGTGCTCAAGGACGAGGACATCTTCCCGCCGCTGACGCTCGTGGCGAGCACCTCGGAGGACGGGGAGCACTTCACCGAGGCGGGGCGTATCGAGATACCGATGGAGACTTCGGCCGATCCCGATGCGCTGAAGAGCTATACGGTGTCGTTCCCCGAGACTTCGGCCCGCTACCTGCGCGTGGAGGCCCGGACGGTGAATCCGATTCCCGAATGGCACGGCGCGCGCGGGAAGAAGGGATTTCTCTTCGTGGATGAAATCTGCGTGAATTAACCATGAGACGGATACTCGGCAGGGGACTCGCCGTCTTGCTTTCGGTGGCGGCGGTCTCCGCTCCGGCGCAGCCGGAGACAATGCGGCCGGAGACGGTCGGGGAGGGGACGCCGGAAGCCGCCGCCCCGCGGGGCGTGATTCCCGTTCCCGTCTCCGACGTTCGGCGGGAGGGGACCTTCCGTCCGGGAGAGCCGTTTACCTATGCGGTCCGGGCGCCGCACGGCGACGTTCCGGCGGCGGAACTGGCCGCCTGCCTCGACGGGCTGGGCTGGCGGCAGGCCGGAAAGGGGCGTCCCGATCTCGAAATTGGGATCGACCCCGCGGCGCGCGGCATCGTCTCGGAGGAGGCCTACCGGCTGGAGATCGCGCCGCGCGGGATCGCGGTGTCGGCGCGGACGGCGGCGGGCGCCTTCTATGCCGTGCAGACCCTGTTGCAGCTCATGGACGACGGACGCGCGGAGGAGATCGCCTGCCGCACGATCGAGGATGCGCCGCGTTTCGCCTACCGCGGCTTCATGATCGACGTGAGCCGCCATTTCCGGTCGGTGGAGTTCGTCAAGCGTCAGATCGACGCCATGGCGCTCTTCAAGCTCAACCGCCTGCACATGCACCTGACCGACGGCGCCGGATGGCGCATCGAGATTGACCGTTACCCCCGCCTGACGGAGTTCGCGGCGTGGCGGCCCTACGAGGACTGGCAGAGCTGGTGGGAAGGCGACCGCAGCTACTGCGAGGCGGACGATCCGCGCGCCCGGGGCGGCTTCTATACGAAGGAGGAGATCCGCGAGATCGTGGAGTACGCCCGGCTGCGGCATATCGAGGTGATTCCCGAGATCGAGATGCCGGGCCATTCGGAGGAGGTGACGGCGGCCTATCCCGAGCTGGGATGCCACGGAGAGCCGTACCGCGACGGCGACCTCTGCCCGGGCAACGAACGGACGTTCGAGTTCCTGGAGAACGTGCTCCTGGAGGTCATGGAGCTGTTCCCTTCGGAGTACATTCACATCGGCGGCGACGAGGCCGGAAAATCGGCGTGGCGCGACTGTGCGAAGTGCCGCGAGCGGATGCGGAGCGAAGGGCTGAAGGACGTGGACGAGTTGCAGAGCTTCCTGATCCACCGCATCGAACGCTTCCTGAACGCGCACGGCCGCCGGCTGCTGGGCTGGGACGAGATTCTCGACGGCGGGCTGGCGCCCGGCGCCACGGTGATGTCGTGGCGCGGCACGGAGGGGGGCCTGAAGGCGATCCGTGCGGGTCAGCAGGCGGTTTTCGTTCCCGGGGAGTTCTGCTACCTCGACTATACGCAGGACGCTCCTTTCACGCAGCCCCTCTCGATCGGCGGCTATACGCCGCTGCGGAAGGTCTATTCGTTCGAGCCGGTTCCGGCGGAGATGACGCCCGACGAGGAGCGGCTGCTGCTGGGCGTGCAGGCGAACCTCTGGGCCGAGTGGATTCCGACGGACTCCCATTACGAATACATGATGTGGCCGCGGCTGATGGCCCTCGCGGAGGTGGCGTGGAGCCGCCCCGGGCGGAAGGATTACGAGGCGTTCCGGCAGCGGGCGTTGCAGGCTTCCGAACAGTTGCGCGGACGCGGATACGCGCCTTTCGACCTGCGTACCGAGTACGGCGAACGGCCCGAGAGCCTCGCGCCGAAACACCATCTGGCCGAAGGGTGCCCGGTGAGCTACGCTACGCCGTGGCACGGAAATTATCCGGCCTCCGGGGCGGCGACCCTCACGGACGGGGTGCTGGGCGGCTGGACCTACGGCGACAGGCGGTGGCAGGGATTTCTCGATTCCGACATGGATGTCACGGTGGACCTCGGGCGCACGATGCCGGTACGGTATGTCGGTGCGACGTTCATGCAGTCGGCGGGACCCTATGTCTGGATGCCGCGCGAGGCGGAGATCTACGGATCGGAGGACGGCGAGCGGTTCACGCTGCTCGCGACGGTGCACAACGACGTCCCGCCCGCGTGCCCCTACCTGCTTTTCAAGACCTTCGCCTATACGGGGGAGACGCGGGCGCGTTACGTGCGCTATGTCGCGCGCAGCGGCGGCATCCCCGGCGGCTGGCTCTTCGTCGATGAGATCGTCGTGCGGTAACGACGGCATGAAAACGGATGCGGCCGGGCGGGAAGCCCGGCCGCATCTTTTTACGGCGGCCGCGTCCCCGGCATGTTGCTGCCGGTACGCTGTTCCCGCCGTACCGAGCCTTCGGTATGCCGGGAACGGCCTGCGCCGTCTTCGGAACCGGCTCTTCCCAGCCTGCGTTTTCTCCGGGATGTCCGGCGCGCCCGTTTCGCCCGGGGCAGCGGCTCCGGGCCGGATTACGGGCGGATGAATCCCAGCCGGTCGTCCTCCTCGGCGAAGAGCAGGGCGGTATTGACCACGGCGAGGTGCGAGTAGGCCTGCGGGAAGTTGCCCGACTGTTCCTTCGTGTCGAAGTCGAGGTGCTCGCTGAAAAGCCCGAGGTGGTTGCCGTTGCGGAGCATCTGGTTGAACAGCGTCTTGGCCTCGTTGTGCTGCCCGATGACGTAGAGGGCGCGGATGAGCCAGAAGGTGCACATGGTGAAGGCCGAGGAGGGAACGCCGAAGTCGTCCTCGTTGTTGTAGCGGTACATCAGTCCTTTGTGGAAGAGGGCCTTGCGGACGGCCAGCACGGTCTTGCGGTAGCGGGGGTCGGCGGCCGGGATGAATCCGTAGGGCTCCATGAGCAGCAGCGACGAGTCGAGGGCCAGGTTGCCGTAGCTCTGCGAGAAGCTCTGTATCTCCTCCTTCCAGCCGTGTTCCAGCACGTCGCGGCGGATCGCCTCGGCCTCCTCGCGCCAGCTCTCGGCGCAGGCGTGTTTGCGCAGCATCGCGGCGATGCGCGCTCCGCGGTCGAGCGCCACCCAGCACATGACCTTCGAGGAGACGAAGTGCTGCCCTTCGCCCCGGATCTCCCAGATGCCCTTGTCGGGGTTGCGCCAGTTCTCCGAAACGTTGTCCAGAATGCTCTTGACCAGCTCCCACATGTCCTCGATCTCGTCGAGCGTGCCGGGCATCAGCCGGTAGTATTGGTAGATCAGGTCCATGAGGTAGCCGAACGAGTCGTTCTGCCGCTGGCGGTAGGCGTCGTTGCCGATGCGTACGGGGCGCGACCCGGCGTAGCCCGCGAGGTGGTCGAGCGTCGTCTCGGTCAGCGTCCGTTCGCCGCGGATGCCGTACATGATCTGGAAGTCGTGGCTGGCGGAGAGCGTGGATTGGATGAATTTCATGAAGCGGCGGGCGGCCCCGACGTGTCCCACGCGGAACATCGTTTCGATGGACATGGAGGCGTCGCGCAGCCAGCAGAACCGGTAGTCCCAGTTGCGTTCCTCGCCGATCGTCTCGGGCAGGCTCGTGGTGACGGCCGCGAGCATGGCGCCGTTGTAGTAGGAGAGGAGCTTCAGCACGAGCATGCTCCTCTCGATGACGTCGTTGTAGCAGTTGTACTTCTTCGTGCGGTTCGTCCAGTTGAGCCAATAGACCAGCGTGCGGCAGTATTCGATCTTCTCGCGTTCGATGTCGATCGGGATGGCCTTCTCGTTGTAGGAGAGCAGCAGGAATTCGTCCTTCTCGAGCGTGATTTCGCGCCGTTCGACGATCGCGTCGAGCGGGAGGGAGGAGTAGAGGTACTGGCGGTCTTTCCGGTCGTACGAGCTGCACGTTTCGACATACTCGGGCGTGACGCGGAGGCTCACCTCGCCCCGGGCGTAGTTCGGAGCCGGAGCGTAGTCGATGGCAAGGCGGGGACGGCCCCGCACGAGGCGTATGTAGCGGTAAAGCTCGGCCGGCAGGTAGTGCTCCTTCTCGAAGGAGCGGTAGCAGGGCATGTAGTCGAGCACCTCGAACTCCCCCTCGTCGGCCGAAAAGCGGGTCGAGAGGATATTCGTGTGGGGGACGTAGCTCTGCCGGACCGCATAGCTGCCGGAGACCTCGAAGCCGAACGAGCCGCCTTTCGCACGGTCGAGCAGGGCGGCGAATACCGAGGGCGAGTCGAAGTCGGGGAAGCAGAGCCATTCGATGCGGCCCCGGTCGGAGATGAGCGCGGCGGTGCGGCTGTTGCCGATGATGCCGTAGTTGAGGTTATTCATGGCGTGTCTTGTTGTTTTTCAGCAGTCCTTTCAGGAATCCGAGCGGCAGCCGCAGCCCCTTCCGGCCTTCGGAGGCCGCCGTTCGCGGGCCGGCTTCGCCGCGCGTCACTTCGCGCAGGAAGGGCAGCACCTCGGCCTGCGCCGCGAGGTTGTGGGCGGCGCATTCGGAGACGTTGCCCACCTTGACGGTCACGGCTTCGGGCGGCAGCGCACGGAACATGTCGTCGTCGGTCGTGTCGTCGCCGAGGGCCAGGATGAAGTCGTACCGTTCGGCGGCGAGGAGCCGTTCGACCTCCGAGCCTTTCGTGCAGTCGGGGGACTTGATCTCCACGACCTTGTCTCCCTGCATGATTTGCAGCCTGAGCCGGGAGCAGAGCGGTGCGAGGTGATTGACGAGCTGCTGCGCCCGGAGCGAGCCGAGCCAGGCGTCGCTCTGGCGGTAGTGCCATGCCAGCGCCGTCTGCTTCGTCTCCAGCCGGGCGCGGGGCGTCTTGGCGACGAACCGTTGCAGGAGCGTCAGCAGCTCGCCGTCCCACTCCGCGGAGCGGAGGTTCTTGTGCCAGATTCCCGCCTCCTTGTAGAATCCGCCGTGCTCGGCCGCGAGCGACAGGGGCATTGAGCCGAACCACCGTTCGAGCGTCTCGTGGTCGCGGCCGCTGTTGATGACGACCCGGTTGGCCGGGTCCCCGGAGAGTCTGCGCAGCAGGTCGAGCAGTTCGGGCGTCGGCGCGGCGTCCTCGGGACGGGGACGCAGGGCGGCCAGCGTTCCGTCGTAGTCGAACAGGAGCAGCCGCCGCTTCGCCCGGCCGTAGGCCGCCCTGACGGCCGCCGTCGTTCCGACGGAGATGCGTTTGCGGCGCAGGCGTTCGTTTTTCCACCGGGTGGCGTCCAGTTCTTCGAGGAAATCGGCGGCCCATTTGTCCACGGTCTGCGTGCAGATCGTCCGCTGCATGTCGCGGATGCGCCGCCGCTGCTCCCCGACCGGCATGGTCAATGCCTCGACGAGGCTCCGCTCGATCTGTCCGATGTCGTTGGGATTGATCTGCAGGGCCTCGGACAGTTCGACGGCAGCACCGGCCATTTCGCTCAGTATCAGTACGCCCGGATTGTCGGTCTTGGTGGCTATGTACTCCTTGGCCACGAGGTTCATGCCGTCGCGCAGGGGTGTGACGAGCGCCACGTCGGCGACGCAGTACATGGCGGCCAGCTCCTCGAAGGCGAAGCCGTGGTAGAAGTAGCACACCGGCGTCCAGTCCATCGTGGAGTACTTGCCGTTGATCGAGCCGATCTCCTCGTCGATGCGCGTCTTCAGTTCGGCGTAGCTTCCCACGTGGTCGCGCGAGGGGACGATCACCATGGCCAAGGTCACCTGCCCGCGGTATTCGGGATGGTGCTCCAGAAATGCGGCGAAGCCCCAGAGCCGGTGGAGGATGCCCTTGCTGTAATCGAGCCGGTCCACGGCGAGCACCAGCTTGTGCGATCCGAAGAGGCGGCGGGTGCGTTCGACGGCGGCGCGGACCTCGGGCTTCTGCGAGGCGCCGTGGTAGAGGTCGTAGTTGATCCCCATGGGCAGGGCGTTCACGCGGACCACGCGGTCGCCGAGCTGCACCTCGTCGAGCCGGAAATCGAGGTGCAGGACCCGTTCCACCGTGCTGATGAAATGGCGCATGTAGTCGTGCGTGTGGAAGGCCACGAGGTCGGCGCCCAGCAGCCCCCGCAGCACTTCGGCGCGTTCGGGCAGGATGCGGAACAGTTCGTAGGAGGGGAAGGGAATGTGGTGGAAATAGCCGATCTCCAGTTCGGGGCGGGCTTCCCGCAGCATGCCCGGCAGGAGCATCAGTTGGTAGTCCTGCACCCATACGATGTCGCCCGGCTCGGCCAGCCGGCAGACCGTCTCGCAGAAAAGACGGTTCACGGCGCGGTAGGCCTCGCGGTAGCTCGCCTTGTAGCGGGTATAGGCGAAGAAGTAGTGGCACAGGGGCCAGATCGTGCTGTTGCTGTAACCTTCGTAGTAGTCGGCGATCTGGCCGGCGGTGAGGAAGACCGGATGGAAACGCAGGGCCTCCAGTTCGTCGGCCGTCTTCCGGCGGCACTCTTCCCCGTCGGGGCAGAATCCCGGCCAGCCGATCCAGTGTTTTTCGTAATCGGTGTGCAGGGAGTCCAGTCCGGTGGCGAGGCCGCCCTCGCTGCGCGCGAAAAACAAACGCCCCTCCTGCTCGGAGACCTTCACGGGCAAGCGGTTCGATACGATGTAAAGTTTCATGCTCCCGACGGCCGCAATTTGCGTACAAAGCGCCCGTCCGGAATATACCGTATTGACAGCAAGCGATTAAGGGCGTGCCGGAGAATCGTTCGGCTCTCTCAAAATGAGACCCTCCCTTTCATTTTGAGAGAGCGGCGCAACGGTTTACTCCACCAGCCGCCGCGTGATGCGGCTGCGCTGCATGAGCCATACCGCGCCGTAGCTCACGGCGAAGGCCGCGCAGGCGTTCAGGACGATGCGCACCGGCACGGGCAGTCCCGGGATCCGTCCGATGAGGTCGTAGCCCGCCTGTACGAAGACGAAGTGGCAGAGGTAGATGCCGAACGTCGCGCCCGCGATCCGCGCGAGCCATGCCCGGGGCCGCGAGGCGAGTTTCTGCACGACGAGGAAGACCGGAAGGGTCATCATGAAGACGTTGATGCCCGCGAAGTACCAGACGATTTCGAGGTAGGCGTAGTTGCCCGGGAAGTGCTTTTGCAGCAGCACGTAGCCGAAGGCCGTGACGAGGTAGCCGACGGCGAAGAGCGGGATGCAGACGCCGAGCGTCCGACGCCAGCTCCAGGCGGGCGGGAATTTGACGAGGTAGTGGGCCAGCACGAGGTATCCGGCGAAGCCCGAAACGTAGTGGAAGGTGCCGAATTCGTTCCAGTCGCAGATGCCGTAGAGGCCCATGTTGCCGTAGTTTCCGGCGTATCCTGCCAGCGGCGCGAGGAGTTTGACGTAGGGCAGCAGCAGCGTGATGCCCCAGATGCCGAGCAGGATGCGCAGGTCGCGCCGCGAGGCCCGCTCGAGCCATGCGCTCAGGACGGGCATGACGAGGTAAAGCCCTGCGAGCATGTAGAGATACCACAGCGGCGTGGTTTCGTAGGTGAAGTTGAATATGAAGTTCCAAAGTTTGGGAAGCGTGGCCTCCCAGGTGTAGTTCCCGGCGTCGAGCGACGTCTCCGGAGCGATCCGGGTGTAAAGGAGGTAGAGCAGGGGCAGCGCCACGGACCAGAAGATGAGCGCCAGCAGGATGCGTCCGATGCGTTTGCGGTAGAAGACCGCCGTGTCGGTGCGCACGGGAAGCAGCAGCACGCCCGTCATCATGACGAACAGCGGGACGCAGCAGCGGACCAGGCTGCCCGAGAAACAGCCGTAGAGGAAGGTCGGACGGTCGCTGTCGAAGACGGCGACGAAGGGATCGCAGCAGTGGGAGAACACCACCAGGAAACAGGCGAGGACGCGCAGCAGGTCGATCCAGCCGATGCGCTCGCGGGAGGCGGTTTTCAGGTCGGGCAGTCGTTCGCTCATGGCAGTTTCGGGTTGATTTCCGGCGAAGATACGAAAAAATCCGGAACCGGCCGCTACGTCAGTGCGGCCGGTTCCGGATTTATCGTGGGAAAAGCCGGATTGCCCGAACGATTTTTCCGGAACCCTGTTTTTCCGCTGTGAATCCCTCCGCGCTTTCCGGGGATGTTCCGTCGCGTTGCCCGGACGGGCTCGCCCGGGACCGGATCCCGTGCGCGGACTTCCCCGATGCGGCGCTTTCCCGAATGGCGATGGCGGCCGGCTGCGCCGCGGTTCCGTATTTTTTCCGTCCGAACGGCCGCTTGGCGTTCCCTCCCCTTTTCGGGATCAGTTCACCACCACCGTCCGGAAGTACTCCCTGAGCAGGGCCGCGGCGCGGTCGAGCTGCTCGGGGGTGTTTTCGCGCACGTCGCGCAGCGGATACTCCAGCCCCATCGCTTCGTATTTGTGTACGCCGAGGGTGTGATAGGGCAGCAGTTCGACCCGTTCGATCATCCGGTATCCACCGAGACGCTCTCCGAGGGCGCGGATGTCCTCCTCGGCGTCGCTGTATCCCGGAACGAGCACGTAGCGCAGCCAGAAGGGCCTGTCGTGCTCCTCGAGCCACGCCGCGGTGCGCAGCGTGGGGGCGTTGTCGCGCCCGGTGAGCGCCCGGTGGCGTTCCGGGGCGGCCTGCTTGACGTCGAGCAGCACGAGGTCCGCCAGCCCCAGCAGCTCCTCGACGGCGGGATTCCACACCCCGCCGTTCGAGTCGAGGCAGACATGGATCCCTTCGGCCCGCAGCGCCCGGACGAGCGGAATCAGCTCTGCGGCCTGGAACGTCGGCTCGCCGCCCGAGAAGGTGACGCCGCCCCGCCGGCCGAAGAAGGGTTTCTGGTCCCGGGCCATGCGGAGAATCTCCGCGGCTTCGGTCGGCGTGCCGCCGCAGGCTTCGATCGTGTCGGGATTGGCGCAGTAAAGGCAGCGGAAGTTGCAGCCTTGCAGGAAAACGACGAGCCGGAGTCCCGGCCCGTCGAAAGTTCCCATGGATTCGTAGGAGTGTACGCGAATCATGCCGTCCGCCGGTTTACATGCGCTCGTGGAAACTGCGGCTGATGACCTCGAGCTGGTGTTCGCGGCTCAGCTTGGTGAAGTTCACGGCGTAGCCCGACACGCGGATCGTCAGTTGCGGATACTTCTCGGGGTGCTCCATCGCGTCCTCGAGCATCGAGCGGTTCAGCACGTTCACGTTCAGGTGGTGCGCCCCTTTGGTGAAGTAGCCGTCGAGCATCGTCACCAGGTTGTCCACGCGGTCCTGATCGGTGGGGCCCAGCGACTTCGGCACGATCGAGAAGGTGTTCGAGATGCCGTCCTGCGAGTCGCGGTAGCGGAGTTTGGCCACCGAGGCGAGCGAGGCGATCGCGCCGCTCTTGTCGCGTCCGTGCATCGGGTTGGCGCCCGGGGCGAAAGCCACGCCCTTGGCGCGTCCGTCGGGCGTCGCGCCGGTCTTCTTGCCGTACATGACGTTCGAGGTGATCGTCAGCAGCGACAGCGTGGGGCGCGCGTTCTTGTAAACGGGCAGCTTCTTGAGTTCCTCGCTGAAGTAGTAGACCAGATCGACGCCGAGGTGGTCCACCCTGTCGTCGTTGTTGCCGAAGCAGGGGAAGTCGCCCTCGATGTCGAAGCCTTCGGTCAGCCCCTCGGCGTTGCGGCGGGGCGTCACCGTGGCGTACTTGATGGCCGACAGCGAGTCGATGGCGATCGACAGTCCGGCCACGCCGTAGGCGAGGTTGATGCGCGGGTCGGTATCCACGAAGGCCATCTGCGCCTTCTCGTAGTAATACTTGTCGTGCATGTAGTGGATGATGTTCATGGCCTCGTTGTAGACGCGGGCGATCTCCTTGAGCACCATCTTGTAGTTGCGCATCACCTCTTCGAAGCGCAGCGGACCCTCGGTGAGCGCCGGAATGCCTTTGACCATCAGCGTGCCGGTGTTCTCGCAGCGGCCGCCGTTCAGAGCCAGCAGCAGGGCCTTGGCCAAATTGCAGCGGGCGCCGAAGAACTGGATCTGACGGCCGATGTCCTGATACGACACGCAGCAGGCGATGCCGTAGTCGTCCGAGCCGCGCACCTCGCGCATCAGCTCGTCGTTCTCGTACTGGATCGAGCTGGTGTCGGCCGAAACCTTGGCGCAGAAATCCTTGAATCCCTGCGGCAGGTCGGGGCTCCACAGAATCGTGAGGTTGGGTTCGGGCGACGGGCCGAGGTTGTAGAGCGTCTGCAGGAAACGGAACGAGGTCTTGGTCACCTTCGTGCGGCCGTCGTTGAAGCGTCCGCCGATGGCCTCGGTCACCCACGTCGGGTCGCCGGCGAAGATGTCGTTGTAGGACTGCATGCGCAGGTGGCGCACCATGCGGA
>ERZ827197.1519-NODE-1519-length-18476-cov-3.490636_pt1 | contig 18476 bp, 10 predicted proteins | sample MGYA00519867_ERZ827197 | MGnify/ENA primary metagenome ERZ827197 (study PRJEB31778, sample SAMEA3449278) | human gut metagenome | biome: human gut; feature: human-associated habitat; material: faeces | place: United Kingdom | collected 2010/2012 ...
GAGATGGAACTGCTGAAGGCCGAAAAACCGGTCGTCGTGTCGATGGGTTCCTATGCCGCCAGCGGCGGATACTACATTTCCTGTCCGGCCGACGTGATCGTGGCCGACCGCACGACGCTGACCGGTTCGATCGGGGTTTTCGGCATGTTCATAAATCCGATCGACGCGCTGAAGAACAAGCTGGGCGTCACGCTCGACGGCGTGAAGAGCAACGCTTCGGCCGGCATGGGGTCCGTATCGGCGCTGACGCCCGTCGAGCGGGCTTCGATCATGCGCGGCGTGGACAAGGTGTACGAGACCTTCACGGAGCATGTGGCCGCGGGCCGCAACCTGCCCGTCGAACGGGTGCTCGAGATCGCCGGCGGCCGCGTGTGGTCGGGCGAGGATGCGCTGGAGATCGGACTCATCGACACCTACGGCGGTCTGAAGACGGCCATTGCGATGGCCGTGGACAAGGCGGGGATGGGCGACGATTTCCGCGTCGTCGAGGTCCGCGAGGAACCTACGGGCCTCGCCGCCTTCCTCTCGGCGATGAACGTGAGCATCCGCGAGGCCTTCACCCGCTCCGAGCTGGAGACGGTGATGAAGGAGTACGGAGCCGTCCGCGAGGCCACGCGCTTGCAGGGTATTCTGATGTATTCGCCCTGCAAACTCGAGTTGTAGCAGGCCGAAAGCCGTGCCGGATGACGGGCGGCGGATTCCTTCACGGGAATCCGCCGCCCGTGTCGTATCGTACCGCCGAAGGCGGGAAAGGGGGCGGAGGGATCACCTCCCGGAGCGGGACGGCCGGGTCTTGATGCGGTCGAGCAGGGCCTTGAGCCGGGCGACCTCCCCGGGGTTTCCGGCGGCGACGTTCCGGCGTTCGCCGGGGTCGTTCCGCAGGTCGTAGAGCTGTTCCGCAGGATTGTTTCCCATTTCGGTGTCGGTCGCTTCGTTCCGGGCCGGGGCGTTGCTCGGGGCGATGTATTTCCAGCCGTCGGAGATGACCGAGAGCGTTTGCGAGAGGTTGATGCCGACGACGTATTCCGCCCCTTCGGAGTCGGTTCCGAGGAGTGTCCCGAGGTGGTTCCGGCTGTCGGGTGCGGCCCCTTCGGGCAGCGCGGCTCCGCAGAGCGCGGCCAGCGAGGCGTAGAGGTCGATATGGCTCAGCAGGGCGTCTGAAATGCGGTTCGCGGCGACGTGTCCGGGCCAGCGGACGATGAACGGGACGCGCGTGCCTGCCTCGAAGGCGCTGTACTTGCCGCCCCGGAAATCGCCCCACGGCCTGTGGTCGCCCAGCAGTTCGGCCGCCCGGTCGTTGTAGCCGTCGTCCACGACCGGACCGTTGTCGCTGCTGATTATGAGCAGCGTATTGTCCGCGAGGCCGAGCGAGTCGAGCGCATCGAGCACTTTTCCCACCGTATGGTCGAACGAAAGGACGGCGTCGCCGCGGGGCCCCATGCCGCTCCGGCCCGCGAAGCGTTCGTGCGGAACGCGCGGAACATGGATGTCGTTGGTCCCCAGGTAGAGGAAGAACGGCCGGCCGCGGTTGTCGGCGATGAACCCCAGGGCCTTTTCGGTTATCCGGTCCGCGATCTCCTCGTCGCGCCACAGGGCGCTTTTTCCGCCCTTCATGTAGCCGATGCGCGGAATGCCGTGGACGATGGCCTGGTCGTGTCCGTGGGAGGGAGTCATCCGCAGCAACTCGGGGTTGTCGCGTCCGGTCGGCTCTCCCGGGAAGGGTTTTTCGTAGCTCACGGCGATCGGGTCTTCTGGGTCGAGGTTCACGACCCGCTGGTTCTCGATGTAAACGCACGGGACGCGGTCGCCCGTGGCGGCCATAATGAAGGAGTAGTCGAACCCGATGTCCCGCAGTCCCGGAGCGATTTCGCCGTTCCACTGCTGCCGGGCCGTCTCTCCCAGGCCGAGGTGCCATTTGCCGACGGCGCCGGTGACATAGCCCGCGGATTTGAACAGGTCGGCCAGCGTATATTGCTCCGGAGAGATGATCATGCCGGCGTCGCCCGCGGCGATTCCCGTACCCGGTTTCCGCCACGGGTACTGTCCCGTGAGCAGGCCGTAGCGCGCCGGCGTGCTGGTCGATGCTACGGTGTGGACGTTCGTGAACCGGACGCCTTCGCGTGCGGCCCGGTCCGCATTCGGCGTGGCGATGGTCCGGGAGCCGTTGCAGGAGAGGTCGCCGAATCCGAGGTCGTCGGCGTAGATGATGATGACGTTGGGCGGTGCGGCCGGCTGTTGGCCGGCTGCCGCCGCGGGGGCGAGCCCTGCCGCGCAGAGCGAGAGGCGGCCGAGTGTGTCGAACGGTTTGTGCATGGCGCGATAATTCGGTTGAGGCTTTGCCGGGGCCGGCGGCGGAACCGTGCTGTCGCTGCGGTTCCGCCCGGCGTACGGTTTCTTTCCGGCAAGTTTACGAATTATTCGGGAAATACCGAAGAAAATCGCCCGGAATCGGCGGATTCCGCCCGGCGGAACGGAATCGGCATTCTGAAAAGTCACTCTCCGCCTCCGCCGGAACGGGCGCGGAGTTCGGCGAGTTTCCGTCCGATTTCGGCCACCCGTCTCTCGCCCAGCGGGTAGCAGGCGATGAAGAACACCGACAGAACGGTTCCGGCTGCCGGGAGGAGGCTCATCATCGCCCGGATGCCGTTCTGTACGGCGGCTTCCTGCATCGCATTGGCCTCGAATCCGTAGTGTCCCAGCAGCCAGCCCGTGAGGGCGCCTCCGAGCGTCCAGCCGAATTTCTGCGACATGGACGACGAGGAGAAGATCAGTCCCGTGGCCCGGCGTCCGGTCCGCAGTTCCGAATAGTCCGCAATGTCGGCGTACATCGACCAGAGCAGCGGGAAAATACTCCCCGCGCACATGCTGATCAGAACCTGGAGAAGCATCATGGCCCAGACGTCTCCGCTGCCCGGCAGCCAGAAGGCCAGGCTCAGCACGGTGGCCGCCGCCATCGCTCCGAGATAGGCGTTTTTCTTGCCGACGCGGTTCGAAACGGGAGTGACGAGCAGGATGCCGGCGATGTTGGCCGCCTGTCCCAGCACCAGGAAGAGCGTCGTGAGCGAAATGGCCGTTCCGTCCGGGCCGAAAGTCTGTTCGGTCTGGACGTAATACTTGAAGTAATAGACGGCTGCTCCGTCGCGTATCGAATTGAAAATCAGGGCTGCGATGCCGGCTCCCAGCAGTATCCACCACGGGCGGTTCCGCATCAGGTCTTTCAGGTCGTCGCGGAGCGGCGTGCGCTCCGTGCGGACCGGACGCACGCGTTCGCGCGTCCAGGCGTAGGTGCAGAAAAGGAAGGCCGTTGCGACGACCGCCAGGGTTGCGACAGCGGCCTGCCAACCCGTCTGGGGCGTGCTTCCGCGGCTGAACCAGCCGACGAGCGGCTCGATGAGCAGAAGGGCCAGCAGGCTGCCGCCGAAGGCGAAGAGCATCCGGTAGGAGGAGAGTTCCGTGCGGGTCCGGGGGTTGTCCGAAATCACTCCCAGCAGCGAGGCGTACGGAACATTGACCGCCGAATAGACCATCATCATCGCGCCGTAGGTGACGTAGGCATAGACGAGTTTGCCCGTCGGACCGAATCCGGGCGTGGTGAAGGTGAGTATGCCGGCGATGCCGAACGGTACGGCGAACCGGAGCAGGTAGGGGCGGAATTTTCCCCGGCGGCTGCGCGTGCGGTCGGCCAGTACGCCGACGACGGGATCGACGAACGAGTCCCACAGCCGCGTGACGAGAAACATCGTGCCCGCGGCGGCGGCCGGAAGACCGAAGACGTCGGTGTAGAAAAAGAGCAGGTAGGAGCCGAATAGTTTCCAGAACATCGACGACGCGGCGTCTCCGAGGCCGTAGCCGATCTTTTCGCGCAGTTTTATCGGGGTGTGCATGTCTTTTCGGAAATTCGGGCCGGAACCGCATCGTCCCAGTCGTCCGTACGGAACGGGAATGCGGGAAGCCCGGCGGTGTTCGTGAGATTGACGTCGCCGACGACATTGCGGAACGCGTAACGGACGGCGACGGGTTCCCGCACGGCGTCGGAGCGGACTTCGACCTGCCGGCTGAAGTCGTATCCGCGGTGCAGCACCCGCGCTTCGGCCGGATGGAATACGCGGTCGGATCCGGCGATTTCGAATCCTTCGAGCGGATCGTCCACGGGATGCAGGGTCGATTCGCTGCGGAAGGTCACCACGGCCCGTCCCTCTCCGAACGAAACGCTTTCGAATTGCGGTCCCCGCGAGTCGATGCCCGACAATCCGTATGTCCCCGCGAGCGCCAGCAGTGCCAGTCTTTGTCCGACGATCCGTTTGCCGGGCGGGTGGATTTCACGGGCGTCGCCCAGGTCGGTGTTCACCGCCATGTCGGCATTGGGAATGAGTTCGAGCGCCCGAAGCTGGGCCTCTACCAGCAGCGGCAGCAGTACGGGGTTCCGCTCGCCCCGGAAACGGTGCATCGGAATGTCGTAGTCGAAGGGGGCGAGCTGCACGTAGTAGAAGGGCATCCGTTCGCCTCCGCCCCATGCGTCGCGCCATTCGGCGACCATCGCCGCCATGTTCCGGGCATAGTCCGCATGGCAGCCTTTGTTCGATTCGCCCTGATACCAGACGAATCCCCGGAGCGTGTAGGGCGTGAGCGGCCGGATCATGGCGTTGTACAACGCTCCCGTGCGGTTCTGGGGATCGTGTTCCGCATCGGTGGCGAGAATGTCGTGCCGTACGTTCCGGGCGGCCTCCCGGCTCATCCAGGCTTCGATGCGCGTGGCTCCCCAGTCGCTTTCGATCAGGCCGATCGGAATGCCGAGCGCCCGGGCGAGGCAAAGGCCGAAATGATACCCCACGGCACTGAACCCCGAAGCCGAACGCATCGAGGAGACCTGCCATGTTCCGGTGCAGTCCTCCTGCGGTTCGTGCGAGACGGCCCGGGAGACGCGGAACAGCCGGATTTCGGGATGCTCCCCGGCCAGCATGGCCGTTTCGAGGGATCCGTTCACCGGCTGGGAGTCGAATCCCCGCAGGGGCATCTCCATATTCGACTGCCCGGAGCAGAGCCAGACCTCTCCGATCAGAATGTCGTCGAGCACGAGGGGATCGCCGTCGTCGATGGTCAGCGTATGGGGGCCTCCCGCGTCGGGAGTTTCGATCCGGACGCTCCACCGGCCCGATCCGTCGGCCCGGACCGCAGCCGGTTCCGCGCCCCACGAAGGGGTGACGGTCACTCTCCGGCCCGGCTCCGCCCGGCCCCAGATGCGGGCGTCGCTGTTGCGCTGGAGCACCATGCCGCTGCCGACGAGCGACGGGAGGCGCACCCGCCCGTTCCCCGGCAGCGACAGTCCGAGCGCCAGCAGCAGGAAGATCGGTCGTTTCATGCGTTCATTCGGTTACGTTCATGGACGTACAGCGTCTCTTGCGGGGAGAACGGCGGTACATCAGCGTGTAGCATGCGTTCATCTCCGGGTGTCCCTCCACGCTCAGCTCCACTCCGAAACGGTCGGTGTCCCATGCGGGAAGCCGGAACCGGGCCGTCGGTCCCGCCGTATTGCGGTTCGGTTCGACGGAAGGGCTTTCCCAGCGCAGGATGCGTTCCTCCGCACGGCCCGCACGGAGGGTTACGGTGACGACGAAGGGTCCCGTCCGGGCGAAAACGTCGTTGAGTATCCAGACCTCGGCTTCGAACGTCTCGTCTTCCTTCCAGTCGAAGCGGGCGAAACGGGCGCTGGCGCAGAGCGGCCGGCAGGCCCGGCGGACTTCGGCGATCGCCGGTTTGAGCACCGCGGGATAGGCTACCAGCGAATTGTTGGCCGCTGCGGGCCACGGCTCGTCGAAACACCAGTTGAGCGCCATGGAGCAGTAGGGTTTCTGGCGGCGCGCCTCCTCGAATACGGCCTTGTAGCCTTCGCCCTGCAACAGGGAACTTTGGGCGATCAGCTCGTCGAGCGTTTCGGCCGGCGGAAAATAGCGGGCGAGCGTGGGCAGTCCGAGCCATGTCGAGGGATCGCCGTCCCAGGCTCCGAAGGCGTGATGTTCCTCCCAGGCCGTGCCGGGACGCGGCGGGAAAAGCTCTTCGGCGGGAATGATCCCTTCGAGGACCTCCCGCGGCGAGATACCCGGAATGCCGAATTCGGTGTAGGCCGTGAAGCGGCTGCCGTTCATCATGCGGAAAACGTCCTTTCCCTGCCAGCGGAACAGGTAGTGGCCGTGAGCCATGCCGTTGAGGGGCGACGTGGCGTTGAACGGGATTTCGGGGGAGAGCCGGTAACACAGGGCGTTCAGCAGCCGCAGCGGAAGCGACTGGTCGGTCATTCCCGACCAGTTGTTGAACAATTCGTTGCCTCCGCACCAGACCGCCAGCGAGGGGTGTCGGCGCAGCCTCCGGATGATCGCCGCGGCCTCCCGTTCCAGTACGGCGAGGTACTCCGGGTCGTCGGGATAGCAGTTGCACGACAGCGGAAATTCCTGCCAGACCATTATTCCCCGGCGGTCGCAGCACTCGAAGAAGGCGTCCTTATTGACGATGCCGCCGCCCCACGAACGCAGCATGTTGAAATGGGTCTCCGCGGCAATTCCGATCAGCGTTTCGTAACGGGCCGCATCGACCGTGCCGGGGAACAGTTCGGGGCAGACCCAGTTGGAGCCCTTGGCGAAGATGCGGCGGCCGTTCAGCTCGACCTGCGCGGGGGCGGCGCTCCGGGTTTTGGGAAAGCCGGCGGGTTCGCTCCAGGCCCCCTCGTTCATCACCAGACGGATGCGGCGGAAACCGATCCGCTCCTCCACGCATTCCAGATCGTACCCTGCGGCGTCGCGGAGCGTGTAGCGCGAAGTGTACAGCGCGGGTTCCCCGTGGTCGTGGGTCCACCACAGCCGGGGGTTCTCCAGCCGCGCCGCGAGCGGTTGTCCGACGGCTCCTTCGGCCCGGGCCGCGCAGCGGCCGCGGTCGTCGAAGAGTTCCCAGACGCCGCGGCATTCCCCGCACTCCGCGCCCCGGCTTTCGATCCGCAGATCGGCGCCGGACAGGTCGTCGTCGAGGGTATAGACGACATCGACCTCCCGGAGGTGGGACCGGCGGCGGATCTGGAGGCCCGTTTCGCCCCAGATCCCCAGCGGGACGAGCCGCGGATGCCAGTCCCAGCCGTAGCCCACGGCGGGTTTCACGGAGGCCGAAGCCTGCGTGCGGTCGTCCGGCATTCCGGCGCGTTTGGGAACGGGAAACAGGAGTATTTCGAGCCGGTTGCGGGGGTGCAGGTGCGGCGTGAGGTCGATCTCCACGGGTGCGAACATGCCTTCGCGGGCCAGGAGGAGCGTGTCGTTGAGGCGGATTTCGTAGCGGTAGTCGATCCCCTTCGATACGAACCAGAGCTGCCGGTCCTGCCCGAGCCCGGGGGCGTCGAACTCCGCGCGGTAGGTGAAGAAACGGTCCTCCATCCACGTCATGCGGCGGTAGTTGTCCGCACGGTTGTAGTCGGGATACCCTTCGGCGCGGGCCATGTCGAGCTGCACGGCGCCCGGAACCGTCGCCGGAACGAACCGTTCCGGCACGGATTTCCGATCCGGCGCGTGTCCGACGATCCACGTGAGCGGTTCTGTTTTTCGGGTTCTGATCATCGTCTTAACGGGGGTATTCGTTGCAGAGCAGGAATTCGGCGGGCTGGTCCTCGTCGATTCGCGGATAGCGTCCCAGCGGTTCGTAGAAGCGGTTGTCGGCCGTATCGTCATTGACCGTCGAGACTTCGCCGGCCAGACAGTCGCCGCCCTCGGCCCAGAACGTATGGTACACGTAAGGCTCGAAGGTGATGCTTTGTCCCGGCCGCAGCCGGAAGGTCTCTCCGGCGCGCACGGTCGTCTCGATGCCGTCGATGCGGAACGTGCACTCGGCGTCGGCCGGGCGTTCGGCTTCGTCGGCACGCCAGACTCTCATGCACAGCTCGCCTCCGCCGCGGTTGATGATATCCTCCATCTTGTGCCAGTGGAAGTGCATCGGCGTCGCCTGTCCTTCGCGTACCACCATGATCTTTTCGCAGTAGGGTTTGCGGTCGTGCGGGGGATTCCCGTTGCGCAGCGTGAAGAGCGTCAGCCCCTCGCGTGCGAAGTCACCCTTGCCGAAGTCGGTTACGTCCCATCCCAGGGCGTTGTCGCGGATTTCGCGGCAGGCATCGCCGCAGTCCGCCCACATGGCGGGGGTCCAGGTCGCCCATTCGGGCAGTGCGAAGCGGTGTTCGGCGAGGAAGTCCAGCGCTTCCCGCACGTATCGGTTTATTTCGGAGCGTTTCATAGTTCGGTATAGTTTCGGTGAATGAATTCGTTGAGTCGGTGCAGAGTCGGGGCGCCTCCGGTGCTGGTGGCGCTGAAGAGGTTGAAGCGGGCCGAGGCGTTGGCCGTCCGCAGGGCGTCGCGCAGCGGCATCCGTTCGTGCTGGGCGTAGAGCATTCCGGCGCAGAAGGCGTCTCCGGCGCCCACGGACGAGACGATCTCGTGCCGTGCGACCGGTACGGAGTCGCACCAGCACCGTTCGCCGCTGCGGGAGACGGCATAGCCGCCTTCGGGGAAATGGATCGCGCAGAGTCTTCCCACGCCGCGGCCGAGGAGCATGGCGGCCGCCTCTTCCACGCGTTCCCGCAGCAGGGAGCCTTCCGGCGTGCGGAGCTGCAAACCGCAGACGGCTCCCGCCTCGATCTCGTTGACGATGAAATAGTCGGTGTACGGAAGACAGGGGCCGACGATCTGCCGGAAACGGTCGCTCTCTTCGGAGACCACGTCCACCGACGTTTCGTACCCCTTGCGGCGCAGTCCGTCGAGGACGCGGGCCGCGACGACGCCGTATTCGGGATCCGGCCTGTCCAGCTCGTCGAGCAGGAGCAGGTAGCCCAGATGGAAAATCCGGGCCGGGGATTCCATACGCGCGATCTCTTCGGCGCCGAGGCGGGCGTTGGCGCCGCGGAAGTGGAAGAAGGTGCGGCAGCCGCCGTCGATCTCCGACATGACGTCGGTGTAGGAGGTGGCGCAGTCGTCGAGCGTCAGCATGTTGCGCCGGTCGATGCCGCAGCGGTCGATTTCGCGCAGGACGTAGTCGCCGAACGCGTCGCGGCCGATGCAGCCGCCGGCATAGAGCGGAAGGTCCGTGCCGAGGCGTGCCAGATCGGCCAGCACGTTGTGCGAGCAGCCGCCCAGTCCGGTTTCGATGCGGGAGATGGTCGTCAGGTTGCCCCGCGTGGGATACCGCTCGATGATCTTGATGTTGTCAACCAGCCAGTTGCCGGCCGAAATGATTCCTTTTCGTTCCATGACACCGGGCGTTTCAGGCTTTGCCGTCGCTTTCGAAGAGCCGGATGTGCTCCGCGACGGCCCGTTGGGAAGCTTCGATGATTCGTCGTTTTATCCCGATGTAGCCGGGCGAACCACCCCGGGCGAGGTATTCCGCGACCGCTTCGGCCGCGGCGATCTGGATCGCCGTGGCGACGTTGATCTTGCAGATGCCGTTGCGGATGCAGGCCTTGAAGTCCTCTTCGCTTGTGCCGCTGCCTCCGTGCAGGACCAGCGGCACGGCGTTCCGGGCATGGATCTCGCGCAGCCGGGCGATATTGAGCCGCGGGGTGGCCGTGTAGCGTCCGTGAAGGTTGCCGATGGCTATGGCCAGCGCGTCGGTTCCGGTTCGGGCGATGAACCGCGCCGACTCTTCGACGTCGGTGAAGACGTCGGCGGCCGCGGCCGCCGTGCCTTCGCCTCCGAAGCCGGTGTCGCCCACCCGTCCCAGTTCGGCTTCTACATCGACGCCTGCGGCGTGCGCCAGCCGGACGACGAGCCGGGTCTGCTCGGCGTTCTCTTCGAAAGGCAGTTCCGCGCCGTCGAACATGACCGACGTGAATCCCTCCCGGACGGCCCGGATGCAGGTTTCGATACTCCGGCCGTGGTCGAGGTGGACGGCGACGGGGACTTTCGCATCGCGGGCCGCCCGCAGGAATACCGGGGCCATCAGCTCCATCGGAGCTTCGGGGAACTGCACTTCGGCCAGTTGCAGAATGATCGGCGAATGCAGCTCCTCGGCCGCGGCGACGGCCCCCATGACGTTTTCGACGCTCAGGCAGTTGAAGGCCCCGACGGCGTAGCGTCGCCGGAGAGCGTCTCGGGTTATTTCTCTGAATGGAATCAGCATGATCGGAAAATGGTTTGAGTGAAGGCGGCCGAATGTGAAAGTTTCATGATTCAAAGATAGCGGGTCCGGACGAGAAAAACCGGTGGAATATCGACATAAGCGCGTGATATTTTGACAAGATGAACGAAGTTTCGCCTGTCGTGTAATGCGGTATGGATCAGTGATATGTATATTTATTCCGAGGGTGTGCGCAAGGGATGCGATCGTGTGAAAATATTGCTACGTTTTGTCAATATATCACCATGTATTTGCTTTTCTTTGGGCTATATTTGTAATAGTCCGTTTGGACGGATTCGTGCAAAATTCGTTTCCGCACACCTTTTATTTATACGGCCGATTGTGAAAACCAAACCTTCTAACCTATTTGAAACATGATTGAAAAGAGACTATTCATGCTGTTGGCTTCCCTGCTGCTGTACGGCGCCGGCCTCTCCGCCCAGGAGATGACCGTACGGGGAGTGGTGACGGGCGGTTCCGACGGACAGCCTGTCGCGGGCGCGTCGGTGGTGGTCAAGGGTTCCGTCAGGGGCACGACGACCGATGCGTCGGGCACATACGCCCTGGACGTCGCCGCGGACGATGTGCTCGTGGTATCGTTCCTCGGTTACAAGACGCAGGAAGTGAACGTGGCCGGCAGGACCGCCGTGGACGTGAGGCTTCAGGAGGAGGCCGAACTGGTAGACGAGGTGGTCGTGATCGGCTACGGTACGATGAAGAAGAGCGACCTGACGGGAAGCGTGGCCTCGGTGAGGGCCTCCGACGTGACGCAGGTTTCGTCGGGGTCGATCGACAAGCTGCTCCAGGGGCGCGTCGCCGGTCTGACGGTGATCGACAATTCGAACGACAGTCCCGAGGGCGGCGTGACGGTCCGGGTGCGCGGCATCAGTTCCATCAACGGGTCCAACTCCCCGCTGGTGGTCGTGGACGGAGTTCCGATGGGCGACGCCGGAAACCTCAAGAGCGTCAATCCGGGCATCATCGAGTCGATCGAAGTGCTGAAAGACGCTTCGGCCACGGCGATTTACGGTTCGCGCGGCGCCAACGGCGTCATCATGATCACGACCAAAAGCGGCAGGAAGGAACATCAGAACGTCTGGTTCTCGGGCAAGGTCGGCGTGGGCGTTTTCAGCGACCGGCTCGACTACTGGCGCGATCCGGTGACGATGGCCCGTCTGGAGAACGAGTCGTACGAGAACGGCGGCGCCGAAGGACCCTACACGGGCAAGATATGGGCCGACGGGACCTATTACCCCTCCGTTTCCGAGATCGAAAGCGGCGAATGGCCCTATCGCACCCGGTGGGCCGACTATGTGTTCCGGACCTCCGTTACGCAGGATTACAACGTGGGAATCGAAGGCAGCAACGCGAAGAACCGCTACTATGTGAGCCTGGGGTATTACGACGGCGAGGGCATGCAGCACAACGACGACTACGAGAAGTACACGGTCGATATGTCGTACGACAACCAGGTGGCCCGCAATGTCAAGCTGAAGACCAAGGCGGGATTCGTGCGGGGATTTCGGACCTACAACAACGGGACGAGCTACGGCTGCAATCCCCTCTGGCCGGTCTATAACGGCGACGGCTCCTATTTCAAGAGCCAGCCCAAGGATTACAGCAATCCCGTGATGATAAACAACGAGGTCAAGAAGGAGTCGGACGACATGTCCGGCTATGCGCTCGTGAAGGCCGACTGGTCGATTCTGCCGGGCTTGACGCTTTCGGTTTCGGGCAACGCCCGGGCCGAGCAGAGCCGTTCGGCGTTTTTCAATCCGCCGCTTTACACGCAGGCGGGCGACAACTACAACGGCGAGGGCGGCAACAGCGAGTCCACCTACGTCAATCTCACCGCGGACGGATACCTGACCTACGACAGAACCTTCGGCGACCACGCCTTTTCGGCCATGGTCGGCGGCAGTTACGAGAACAGCGTAAGCCGGGGATCGAGCATCACCGGACGAGGCTTCTCGAACGCCGCGCTCGAGGACGAAGTGGTTTCCGGCGCCGACAAGGTCATCACCACCACGTCGCGCAGTCAGGAGATGCTCGCTTCGGGCTTCACGCGTCTGAACTACACCTACAAGAACCGCTACCTGTTCACCTTCACGGCCCGTGCCGACGGGGCGTCGAAATTCGCCGAGGGACACCGTTGGGGCTTCTTCCCCTCGGGCGCCGTGAGCTGGAAGATGGAGGAGGAGCCGTGGATCAGGTCGCTCGGATTTTTCGACCAGCTCAAGTTGCGCGCCAGCTACGGCGTTTCGGGCAATCAGGGCATTTCGCCCTACCAGACCTTCGAGCGTTTCGGCTACGACTACTATTGGTGCAACGGCGAAGAGTACACGGTTTACGGCATCGGTTATCAGGACGGCCGCGAGGGGCTCGGCGACCGTTTCGTCACCTATGCGGGCATGGCCAACCACGAACTGACGTGGGAGAAGACGGCCCAGTTGGACATCGGCCTCGACCTCTCGATCCTCAAGGGACGGCTGAACGTCACGTTCGACTACTATTACAAACGCACCACCGACCTGCTGCGCAAGCAGTACCTCTCTCCCAGCACCGGGTTCGACACGGTGTGGGTCAATGACGGCGAGATCCGCAACGAGGGTTTCGAGGTGGCCGTCACGGGACACATCGTCTCGACGAAGGACTGGAATTTCAGCGCGACCGGCATCTTCAGTCTCAACCGCAACAAGGTCGTGTCGATCGGCACGGCCGAGAACTCGGGCTGTACGGTCGATGCCAACGGCATCTGTTATACGCAGTACGGCGGCAGCGTTTACAACGACGCCTTCCTCAACGTGCTGGCCATCGGCTACCCCGTCAATTCGTTCTACGGTTACATGGTGAACGGCATCATCCAGACGCCGCAGGGCGACGGGTCGAGTCCCAACACCCGTCCGGGAGAGTTCAACTATGCGGGGCTCAATGCCGACGGAACGCTCGATCCCGACCGGCGCGTGATTATCGGCGATCCGAATCCCAAGTTCACCTCGAGTCTCAACCTCTCGCTGTCGCACCGGATCGGTCTGGACCTTTCGGTGATGATGTACGCCGTCTATGGCAACGACATTTTCTCCTACCGGAAGCTCACCTCTCCGGCGCTGATGTCCGGCAGGTGGACGCCGGAGCGCCCCACGAACGAGCGCCCCAGCCTGCGGTACAACCGCCAGTACCATGCCTCTTCGTGGTCGGTCGAGGACGGTTCGTTCCTGCGCATCTCCAACATCATGCTGGGCTATACCCTGCCGGAAAACAAAATCCGGGGCATCAAGCACCTGCGCGTGTTCGTGAGCGCCAGCAACCCCTTCACCTTCTCGAAAGTCAGCGAATACGACCCCGAAGTGGGAGAGAACGGCATCGGGGGCGTCGCCTATCCCAAGGTCTGCGTCATCACCGCCGGCGCGGAGTTCAAATTCTAACCTGATAGAGCCATGTTGAAAATGAAAAAGACATTCCGATACCTGCTTCTGCTCGGGGCGCTGACGGGCTTCGCCTCCTGCCTCGACGAAGTTCCCTACGGCACTTATTCGAACGAGACCTTCTACAATACGGAGGCCGATGCCGAATCCGCGCTGATGTACGCTTACGTGCCGATCAACTACATCGACTATTGCGGCCGGTTCCTCTTCTTCCTGAGCGATGTGCCGACCAACCAGTACAAATCCTACGGCAAGGCCGACGAAAGCCCGCTGTTCCAGTGGGACATCACTCCGACGAGCGACGAGGCCATCTACTTCTTCAAGTCGGCCTACGTAAGTCTGGCGCGCACCAATTCGGTGCTGGAGAACGTCTCGCGCATGACGTCCATCTCGGCGATGGCGCGCAACAGGATTCTCGGCGAGGCGCATTTCCTGCGCGCTTTCAACCACTTCATGCTGGTCATCAACTACGGCAGCGTGCCCATCCGGTCGAAAACCGTTTCGACCGTCTCCGACTCCTACAAGGATTTCGCCCCGATCGAGAAGATCTACGGGTTCATCATCGGCGAGCTGGAGGAAGCCATCGGTCTGCTGCCCGTGAACAAGGTGCAGGGCCGGGCCGACAAGGTCGCCGCGCAGGCGCTGCTGGCGCGGGTTTACCTCTACCTCGCCTCCTCGAAGGCTTCGGGCGCTCCGGGCTACGACTGGGTCGCCGATGCCGACGACATGTATGCGTTGGCGGCGCAGTATGCCTCCGACGTGCTCGAAGGGCAGACCGTCTATCGTCTCGACCCCGATCTGGGCAATGTTTACGACGTCGATCACCAGGCCGACGGCGTGGAGCATATCTTCATGACCTCGATGAACCGTGAGGCCAGCGGCATGGAAGGCACTTATTCGCAGCTGCCCCAGATGTTCGCGATCCAGACGGGCAATATCGTCTATATCTCCTCGTCGCTCGCCGGCGGAGGCGAAGTGATGAAGTTCATGAATTACGAGTCGGGGTTCCAGGTGATGCGCGTGGACAACGAATTCCGTGACACGTACGACGATGCGGACCTGCGCAAACAATTGATGGTTACGACGATATACAACGAAGACGGCAGCGTGCTGGCGACCTACGATCCTTCGAATCTGACGAGCAGCGACAACGTGAAGAACAAGTTCTTCTATCCGTTCTGCCGCAAGTACACCGATCCGAAGTCGAACTCGAACCGGACGTCGGCGAATCTCTACCTGATCCGGTTCGCCGAGGTGGCGCTCACCTACGCCGAAGCCGCGGGACCGACCGAGGAAGGATATAAATGGGTGAACGAGGTGCGCAAACGCGCCGGGCTGGGAGCGCTGCCCGAGGGGCTTTCGGTCGCGGATTTCCGCGAGGCGGTGATTCAGGAGCGCATCAAGGAGCTGGCCTTCGAGGGACACGGCATCTACGAACTGCGCCGGCTCAACCGGGCCGACGAGCGGCATATCACCAACAAGGCCTTCAAGCCGACCTACGCCTATTTCTATCCGGCTCCCCAGCGGGAGATGGACCTCAACCCCCAGCGATAACCGACCTAATACCAACGCATCATGAAACGATCGTACAATGAATACCTGCTGCCGCTGCTCGCCCTCGCGGGCACGTGGCTGACGGCCTGTTCGGAGGACGGGACCGATCCCGCGAACCCCTACGAGGGGAACTTCACGCTCATGACGCAGGCCGAGGTCGATGCCTTTCCCGCCCGCCGCGAGGCCAACCGGATTACGGTCACGGGCGGCGACATCACCGATCTCTCGTCGCTCGACGTGTCGGCCGTCGGCACGCTCGTCATCCGGAATACGGGCATCGGAACACTGACGCTTCCGAAGACCTTCTCCGTGGCCACGAAACTCGAAATCGCGGAAAACGAATCGCTGGTCTCCGTCGGAGACCTGGCGCTCAGGTTCGTCATCGGCGACATCCATATCGAGGACAATCCGCAGCTGACCGACATCAGCGGTCTCATGAATCTCAAGAAAATGACCGGAAAGCTCTTCGTCACGGGGAACTCCCTGCTGGGCGAGGACAAGCCCGATCAGCCCGATACCTACGGATTCAACGTCATCAAGTACCTTATTTCCAATTCGGTGCTCGATTCGGACAACGTGACCCTGTCGAACAACCATCCGCTGGCCGTAACCGACCCGTCGCTGATCGGGCAGGGCGGCGAGTCGGGCGGCGTGTACAGCTATACGATCAAATCCGACGCCGAGGCCGCCGCATTCAGCCCCTCGGGCAAGGAGGTGAAGGACCTCACCGTGACGGGACCCCAGGTCACCGACGACGGCATGGCCCTGCTGGCCTCGAAAATCGACGTCGTACAGGGGACCATGACCATCGACGGTGCGGCGATCAAGACCACCGAGACCTTCTTCGGCAAGGTGGAGTGCCGCGGCGGCATCGTCCTGCGCAACATCGAAACCTACGACGAGGACAGCGGCAACAAGTTCTTCAACAACAACGGATTCAAGAACATCACGCAGATCGGCGGCGATTTCGTGCTGGAGAATATCCCCTACCTGATTCACTGGGGTTCCGGCAACGGCTTCGCGCAGATCGTCCGCGTGGAGGGCGACCTGACGGTGCGCAACTGCGGCATGCAGCAGATGGCCTTCGCCTCGCTGTCCGAAGTCGGCGGCGACATGACGCTGGAGGACAACTGCGTGGAGACCTACCAGGGATTCTTTTGGAATCTGGCCACCGATCTGCGCCGTATCGGCGGAAACCTCACGCTCGTCGGCAACGATCACCAGAACGGACTGGGCGGTTTCGAGAAACTGGAGTATCTGGGCGGCGACATCACGATTGCGGAGTGCGGTACGGACGTCAGCGCCGGAGGAGGCATCCCGTATGTCTCGGTCGCCGGACAGGTGGGTTTCGACCTGGTGGAACGGTGGATCGTCTCCGGGGTGGTGCAGCCCGGGGCGGCGGTCGATTGCCGCTATGCCGACGGTTCGTCCGTCGAGTTTTCGGAGGTTCCCGATCCGGGAGCGCCCCGGACCTATACGATCGCGGGACGGGACGAACTGCTGGCTTTCGCTCCGCAGGACGGTTCGGCCGTCGGGGAGACGGTGCAGGACCTCACGATTCTCGATCCGGACAATACGATTTCGGATCACGATCTGTCGTTCGTCAAGAACCGCGTCGGGAAGATCGCCGGGACCCTGACCGTCGAGGGAACCTCCCTGACGACGACCGAAGTGCTCTTCAACGACGGAGGGTTCACGGTGGACGGCGGCATCGTCTTCCGCAACTGCGCGCAGCTGTTCAACCTGAACGGCATGAAGTCGATGACGGCGGTCGGCGGCGACCTCGTCTTCGAGAACTGTCCGAAGATCACGACCAACTGGGGAGCCGGGAACTGCCTCTCCCAGATAGAGAGCGTGGCCGGCAGCGTGAAGCTCTCGGGGGTCGCCGAACCGATGGCGGGCGTGACTTTCCTTTCGCTCCGGAGCGTAGGCGGCGACTTTACGGTGGAGAACTGCAACGGCGACTTCTGGAATTTCGACGTCATGCCGCTCGAGACGGTGGGCGGCAGTCTGACGATCCGCGGCAATGCGAAGCTCAACGGTCTGGGCGGTTTCGCCGGGCTCCGGAGCGTCGGCGGCGACGTGACGGTGACGGGCAACGGGGCCGAGTCGGGCGGAATTCCCGTGGAATCCGGGTCCGGGCAGGTGGGACTCGATCTGCTCGGCGAACTTTACCGGGCGGGCGTCTTCTCCTCCGGGGCGGAGTTCGCCATCGAATCCAACGGAACGAACTACCGGATCGACGAATTGTAACGAAATATTGGCAACTGCGGTTCCGGCCGGAGACATCCGGCCGGAACCCTGAAAACCGAAATACAGATGAAAGGATCGAAATTCATACTATTCGCTGCGGCCTGCCTGCTTTCGGCGGCGGGCTGCGAAAAGGAGTGGGACCGGAGCCGGTGGCCCGAGATTCCGCAGAGGCCCGCTCCCGTGCCCAATACGGGCAATTACGCCTTCTCGGGCGGAACGATGTCGGAAGAGGTGCTGCACAACTACCTTTCGCGCGCCGTGACCCAGACGGAGTTTCTCGCCGGTCCCGAAACCTCGAACGACGGAGTGTACGGGACGGAGGACGACGAGCGGATGCTCCTCTCGATCGGGGCCAAATTCATCGGGCGGTCGATCTATTCGTGGGGGCATGAGGAGCTTTTCGTCGATGATGCGTGGCTCGCCGACGCCGGGGCGCGGATCGAGCGGATGCACCGTTCGGATCCCGACCTGATTTTCCAGGCGGCCCTGTTCGAGATCGTGACGACCCGGGTGAACGACATTCCCGTTCCGGATTGGGTTTTCGAGGCTTTCGGACGGGAGCCCGAGGCCCGCAACTTCCGGTTCGACGCCATCTGCGACGAGAACGGCGTCTATCTGGGGCAGTGGGGCGAGAACACCTGCGTCCCCGACATGTCGCGCGAGGAGACGCAGATGTGGTTCTACTTCATGGCCGTAAAATACATGGAGGCCGGCATCGAGGCGTTCCACTGCGGGCAGGTGATGCTCATGGCGTCGATGGGCGATTCGGAAAACGGCTATGCGGGATACCGGACCCTGCTCTCCAAAATCCGCGAGGCGGCGACGACCAAGGCGGCGCGGGGAACGGTGCTGCTGGACGCCCACCTGGACGAGATCGGCTTTCTCATCACCGGGCACGAGGACGGCTATCTCCGCTTCGCTCCCCTGGGGGGCGTGGACCCCCGGATGCTGCCCGACCGGGAGCTGACCATCTTGACCGACCCGCCCCGCTTCGGCGTGGTGGCCACCAAACCGCCTCACGTGATGGCGGCAGGGGAGGGGAACAAGGCCATTCCCATCGCCGACCTGGTCGCCTCGATCAGGCTCTACATGCTCCTGCGCCGACCGGAC
>ERZ827197.1534-NODE-1534-length-18350-cov-4.077781_pt1 | contig 18350 bp, 19 predicted proteins | sample MGYA00519867_ERZ827197 | MGnify/ENA primary metagenome ERZ827197 (study PRJEB31778, sample SAMEA3449278) | human gut metagenome | biome: human gut; feature: human-associated habitat; material: faeces | place: United Kingdom | collected 2010/2012 ...
TTTGCTGTTTACCGCATTCAATATTGCCTGATAGGCCTGTGTCAGATCGTTCGGCATCAAAATAATATCTGCTCCAGCCATAAAAGATTGGAGTGCAGCTTCACCCGGCGTATAATTATCCGTGATCGAAGCCATATCAAAAGCATCTGTGATCACGATCCCCGAAAAGCCAAGTTCTTCACGTAAGATCGTCTTCATGATCAATTCCGACATACTAGCTGGCTCTTTCGTCTCTGTAACACGACTGACCGATATATGGGACACCATAACAAACTCTGCCCCCGCATCAATACCCGCCTTAAACGGCACGAAGTCCAGATCACGCAGTTTGGAAATGCTGCTGTCTATGTCAACACTTCCCTGATGCGTATCTCCATCGGAAGATCCCTGTCCCGGAAAATGTTTTAACGTCGCACATACCCCGCGCTCCTGACTGCCTTGTACGAAAGCGGCTACCATATCAGATACTTTACCGGGATCAGATCCAAAGGAACGTTCTCCGATTTCCGTATTCAGATCACTCGTTTTAACATCTGCAACCGGCGCAAAATTCACATTGAATCCAAGTGCCCGTATCTCTCTGGCAATCGTCCTTCCCATATTATAAACATATTCCCCGTCTTTCGTCTTGCCAATGCTTTCTGCCGTCGGGAATTTTGTCGTTTTCATTTTCTTGTTAGAAGCAATACGCGCAACACTGCCTCCTTCCTCATCTACAGTGACAAACAACGGTGTCTGGCTGTTGACTTGTAATCTCTGGATGAGTTTTGATGTCTTCTTCCGAGTGGAAATATTTCTCGAAAATAACACAACACCACCTACCGGGATCTGACTTAAAGTTGTCTTCATCCCTTTTGTGCATTTACGAAATTCATAGTATCCTCCCTGTGAGCCATCCAGTTCCTCTAACTTAACTACGAAAAGCTGTGCCACCTTTTGTTCGGTCGTCATCTTCGCAAGATAACGTCTGGCAAACTCTCCCGCTTGTTCTTCCGATAAATTAACAACAGGCTGTTCGGATGCCACCGGCGTTTCTGACACCGACGGCTTATAGGTTTTGTACGGCTTTTGCTTTGGTCCAAACACACTACATCCTGTCGTTGTGAACAATAATCCTGTCACAATACACAGCGCAAGAAACCGCTTGCAATATTTTGTTACGTTTCGATCTGACATCATAAACACCCATGCCTTTCTATGTATCTGCACGTCTCACGCACAGCTACAAAATCTTTTTTATATTTTTGGAAACTGTCCAAGCACCTCCGCATAGGATAACACTGTAAATATATTTTACTGTCGGAACACTTCCGACAGATTGGAGGACTTATGAGTGATTTAGCAGCTACAAACTGTGGATGCGCTTCAAATGACAACGGATGCAGTTGGATCATTATCCTTTTGCTCCTGTGCTGCTGCTGTGGTAACGGCAACGGATTTGGTGGTTTCGGCGGCGGTTGTGGAGACAGCGGCTGCAGCTCCATCATCTGGATCATACTTATTCTTTGCTGCTGCGGATGCGGTTTCTAAAGCACTGCATCACAAAACCCTTCCACTCTCCGATAACCATTACAAAGTCTATGCTTTGTAATGCAGGTGAGGGCTGAACAGTTAAGTCTGACAATTGCAGCTTAGGGCTGTCTCTCAGACTTTACCAACCAGCTTGAAAGAAGGCTGACATTCATCCAATGTCAGCCTTTTTTGCGGTGACGTACAAAGTGCGCAAAGCACACTCTGCTCCCATTATAGAAAACTGTCCTTTTTCATTATATAACTCAGACCCGTTTACCTGCTCTGACCCTTTCCTGACGACAACCAAGACATTCTCTGTCAATCTCATAAATTGTATCGTCTTCAATGATCAGATCCCGGTCGCCTCTGCAAAAAGCATCTGCCTGTTCCGACAGCGGCATTCCGCTTCCTTTCAGTAGGTTCTCATGCCGCTTAGTTCCGTAATGATAGTATCGCATAAATATCCTCCAAAGTACGTCTGCAGCTTCATCGCACATACAAACATACAAAATATCGTATTTTTTAGGATTGTTAAGGTATCCCTAACATATTCTATGCAAATTACGGAACAAAGACACAATCTGCCGCGATCTTGTCGTATCCTATTCCGGGTCAATCCCAAAATAGTGCTGCATCCGGTCAAGACGAGAAGTCATCGACATCATCAGCAAGTCTAACAAGGTGATCGCCGTCATAGATTCTACCACTACTACGGCACGAGGTACAATGATCGGATCATGCCGGCCTTTGATATGAATCTCCCTCTCTGCGCCGTCACGACCGATCGTCTCCTGCGCAGACGCAATGGATGGTGTCGGCTTTACTGCCGCACGGAGAATAATGTCACAGCCATCACTAATACCACCTAAAATTCCGCCGGCATGATTTGTCTTAGTACAAACAGCGCCGTTGTGCACAACAAAACTGTCGTTAAACTGTGAGCCGCGGCTTTGTGCTGCCAAAAATCCATCACCGATCTCTACTCCTTTGACAGCCCCGATCGACATAACTGCCTGCGCAAGTTTTGCATCCAGCTTGTCAAATACCGGTTCGCCAACGCCAACCGGCATTCCATGAACCACACACTCGATCACACCGCCTGCAGAATCCTGCTCCTGCATACATGCCATAAGAGCATCTTCTGCCTGTGCAGACGCTTCCAGATCCGGCATATACAATGGACTCTTGCTGATATTGCTGCGGTCTGCACGCTTTGGATCGATCACAATACCGGCAATCTCCTTACTGTACGCATAAACCTCAACTCCCAGTGCCCGAAGCACTTCCAATGCCACAGCACCTCCGGCAACACGTCCGATCGTCTCCCGACCGGAGGAACGGCCACCACCGCGATAATCTCGAAATCCATATTTTTGATCAAACGTATAGTCTGCGTGCCCAGGGCGATAGTAGGATGCAATCTCCGAATAATCAGAAGACCGCTGTGTTTTATTGTATACCACCATGGATATCGGCGTTCCCGTTGTTTTCCCCTCAAAGACACCTGACTGAATCTCTACCAGATCATCTTCTTTACGAGGTGTAGAATACTTTGTCTGTCCCGGCTTGCGTCGGTTCAGGTACTGCTGCACTGTCTGCTCATCCAATGGAAGCCCTGCAGGGCAGCCATCTACAACCACACCAATACCGCGTCCATGTGATTCTCCCCAAGTCGTCACGCGAAATAAATTTCCAAATGTTGATCCTGCCATATTTCTTTCCATTTCGATGCGTACAACCGCATTCGACCTTTCTTACGAACTCGCATTAATGATGGAACAGACGGATACCTGTAAAGCTCATTGCGATGCCATGCTTATTACATGCTTCGATCACATCATTGTCACGAATGGAGCCACCCGGCTGTGCAATATATTTTACACCACTGCGGAATGCTCTCTCTACATTGTCACTAAATGGGAAAAACGCATCTGAACCACAAACAACATCTGTTGCCTGAGAGATCCACGCCTGTTTCTCCTCTTTGGTAAATACCGGCGGTTTCTCCGTAAATACGCGTTCCCACTCGCCATCTGCCAATACATCCATATAATCCTCACCGATGTAAAGATCGATCGCATTGTCGCGGTCTGCACGTTTCATTCCCTCTTTGAACGGAAGCGAAAGCACCTGTGGAGACTGACGCAAAAGCCAGTTATCTGCCTTGTTGCCTGCCAAACGGGTACAATGAATACGTGACTGCTGTCCGGCACCAATACCGATCGCCTGTCCGTTCTTCACAAAACATACGGAGTTAGACTGTGTGTATTTCAACGTGATCATTGCGATCGCCATATCGATCTTTGCTTGCTGTGGAATGTCTTTATTCTCTGTTACAACATCATCAAAGAAATGCTCATCAATATTCAACTCATTTCTTCCCTGCTCGAAAGTCACACCAAACACTTCTTTATGCTCGATCGGTGCCGGCTCATATTCCGGATCGATCTGAATGATCGCATAATTTCCTTTTTTCTTCCCCTTAAGATATTCCAATGCTTCCGGCTCGTAACCCGGTGCAATAATACCATCTGAGAACTCTCTCTTTATCATTTTAGCGGTACACACATCACACACATCAGATAACGCAATAAAATCTCCGTAAGAAGACATTCTGTCTGCGCCACGCGCTCTTGCATAAGCTGCCGCTAATGGTGTCAATTCGCCAAGATCGTCCACCCAGTAAATCTTTGCTTCCACTTCACTAAGCGGAAGACCAACAGCCGCACCTGCAGGTGAAACATGCTTAAACGAGGTGGCTGCCGGAAGTCCCGTGGCTTTCTTTAATTCGCGCACAAGCTGCCAGCCGTTGAACGCATCCAAAAAATTAATATACCCCGGCTTACCGTTTAATACCGTGATCGGCAGCTCGCCTTCCTGCATATAAATCTTAGATGGTTTCTGATTTGGATTACATCCATATTTTAATTCTAATTCTTTCATGAACTAATTCCTCCATTTTCAATATAAGATTATAGTTTTATTTATTTTTATTAACGATCACAGACTCTGCCTCGCCTGTAGCAATGTCGATATAACGAACAAACAACGATACTTTGTTATCCTCATTTAAGCTGTTCCAAAGCATATCCGTAAATGCTTTCATATCGTCCGGAATCGCTACTAACTTTGGCTCTCCCTCAAAGCTTGGAAGCGGATCGCCATCGCACTGATACGTATGTATAAAATGGCCTTCCCCTGCTACCGGCTGCTGATAAGCAAACGTATAACGATTGCAGGAATCACCATTGCCATTGTTGCTTTTCAAGATAGACATAGCGTAACTGTAATTTCCCTGATCCACATGCATAATGCCGGAAATACGCGGCGTATAATTTGGTGCATCCGGCTCAAATTCTCTTGTGCGCAATGCCTGTTCGAATGTCATCTGTTTATCCATCAACTCATAAATGGTATCTGTCTGATCACCATTTGTTACAATAGTTTTATTACCGAGTACACGTACCGGTGCATATATGATCAGGCTCGGATCGCTTAATTTCGATGGATCAAATGCCTGAGTACGGATCCCATCACCATCTTCAACAAAAACGCGATTACGGCTGTTTTCGCTTCTTCCCATAATAAAATAAGCGGTCACCGCATACTTTCCATTTGCAGACTGCCCAATGACGATGCCTCGTCCCGGATACGCATTCTGCTTTAACTCCTGCTCCAATGATATCATTTGCATTGCTTCTCCTCTTTTCTGCATACACCAGCCTCTCCGTCTCCTGCGGGTATGCCTGCATCAGGAGACGGTATTAGAATACACGATATTCTCAAAAATCTCAACTATAATTTGTTCTGACTTGTCACCCGGATGCATATCGTATATAGAACACTGCACCGGATTTCTATGCAAAATACACAAAACATCCATACTGCAGTTGTCGCCTAAAAAAGGAGGAAATACTATGCAAGTACCACCCGATCACAACCGACACATGGCAATGCTTAAAGCAGCACTTCCTTATGCAATGCCGGAAAGCAGGCGTGCTATTGAGATCATGCTGCAGGCAGATGCATTGATCCATACCGCCAGAGGGCAAAGCGATGAACGGTATAGTCTGGAGGCTGCCGGACTCTCATTAGAGGACCAGCCGTCTGCACCGGATTTCACACCAAATCCTGAGACAATGCTGCAATGTATTCGTGAATACTGTACTCCAAAAGAAGCTGATTTTGTCCAGACTGTCTTAAATGTTTTACAAGCTAACCGCCTGTTTCGAAGCTATCGGGAATTTCAAAAATCACATCCCGCAGCTGATCTTACAGCCACCGGCAGCAATTCACCCAACAGTCAATTGATGGAATTTTTGTTATCTCAGCTTGCGCCGGAGCAAAAATCCACCTTTGAACAATTTCAACAAATCATGTATAATGGACGGTGCCAGTCACCAGAAAGGAACGCCTATGACACAACAACTTCACCCATGGCAGAACAATGAAAAATTCCGTTCTCTGGATCCTAAAAAGCAGGAAATGATCTTACAGTTGACTGGTCATCTGCAGGGACACACGATCACAGAAGCACTTCCGGCACTGATGGAATGGAAAACGCAGATAGATCGTGAAAACATCCGTTTCACCGCAGAGGAGAATGAGTTACTTACGGAGCTGTTCACAGAGAATTTATCTGCTTCCGGTCAAAAGCAATATGAATTTATCAAACCCTTTCTCCAATCCGGTCTGAGCCGTTAATGTCCCCGTTTACGAATCACAAATATAGTACAATGCAAACGCATTCCTACTGGAAATGAGGATAATCTATGGTACAAGATACACCCGTCACAGATCGTGATTTTGCTGCGCTGTTTCGCGAAGAAGCAGGTTCTATTTTGACGGAGCAGCAAATAAATGACGAAATAGAACGCGAACAAACGCGCAGTGCACAGGCAGCAAGAGCAGGGATTGCGCCAAACCGATTCCGAGGGTTCAATCTGCAGCGTTACTGCAAAGACATCGTACGCAGCCACCAGCCGCTCTCCTGTCTGTATCTCCTTTTAAGCGATCTGACAGGAGCTGTCAGTGTACTGCTTCCTATCTGTTGTCTTTTGTGGGTGGTACGCAGACTGATCGCCTTTCCTCTGGCAGGGGCTTACTGTGTCTGCGCTATTGTCTGTGTCTGTTTTTACGGCATTTCGTCTATTTGCCGCCGCAGACTTCGCACACTGCTTAGCAGTTCCGTTCCAAATGCGACCACACTGCGTCAAAAAGCAGGACATTTGCAGATCATCTCCACCGTAACCGCTGCAATACTCTCCTGCCTCCTGTTCTTTGTATATCAATCGTATTTCCAACAGATCACAAAATTTGCATCATTACAAAATATCTTTCTGTGGTTTGTCAGTATGATGTTTTTATCCGGTGTACACAATGTATTGTACGAAAGCCACTGCATCTCATTTTTTGCGGTCGGCTGGTATACCGTTGCCCATCAAAAAAGCCGAACTGCATCTGCAATTCGACATTATACGGAAAGCAGGGGCAATACACCGCTTCGCCCCCATTTAGTAACGATCCGCATTTATCTGCTGATCGCACTGTTTATTATATGTATTTTGGATTTTCTGTGCATCCGACAATGTCTGATGCATTTTGACTACGCAGTTCTCACGCTCGGCACGGTTTCGACATTGTGCACTTTGATCGGTGTGATCTCTCTGATAAGCTGCATCGTATTATTTCGACACTGTTCCAAAAAATGATCCGGTCATTCCGTTATTTCTCCGGCTGTGACAATAACATCGATCAGCGGCAGCACCTGTTCTCCCGGATATTTTAGATCCGGCACACAGATCGTCGCGATCCCGGCTCTTGACGCACTGCGAATACCATTTTCAGAATCTTCCAGAACCACCGCCTCCTCTGGCGTTACCCCGGTCTTTTCACAGCCCAAAAGAAAAATATCCGGCTCCGGCTTGGATCTTTCCACCATATCTCCACCGATCACTTCCTTAAAATAAGAATCTATCCCCGCATATTCTAAGTATTTTCGTACATATTTTGCGTGCGTGGAAGAAACGACCGCACAGTTCTTATGATGCTCACACAGCCACCCGAGCAATTGCCGGATTCCAGGCTTTACCCTCAGTCCCACTGTCTCAGCAACGATACTGACCCTTCTGCGGCTCTCTGCGCTAAGTTCTGCAAAAGGATACTCTTCCCCATACGCACCACACATCAGGCTTTTCAGGGTTTCTCCCGTCAACCCAAGACTTTGTATATAAAACTCTTTTGTCAAAGTATACCCATGTTCTTTCATGACGATTGCAAGCTGCTCCATGAATAATTGTTCTGTGTCAAATATCAGTCCATCCATGTCGAACAAGAACGCTTTCTTCTCTTCAAAATGCTTTGCTGCCTCTAAAATCGTTTTATAATAAACCATCCTCATTCCTCCATCAATACATACTATTCGCACGATACTCTTTTGGAGTACACCCGATCGTATTCAAAAATACTTTGTTAAAATAACTGATATTATTAAAACCTGACAAATTGGCAATCTCCCCAACTTTTTTATCCGTGTCTTGCAGCATCCTACAGCTTTGTAAAATACGATATCGCATTAAATACTGCATTGGCGAAAGCTTCATCACCTGCTTAAAAACACGACAGAATTGACCTTCGCTCATGGGCAAAAGTGCCGCCAGCTCTGCTAACGTGATCTCATAAGCATAATTCTGATGCATATACTCTACGACCGGTGCAAGACGCTCCGAAGAGTGTTTCCCGGATTTTTCCCGCATTGTATATGCTGCATGATGTGTCATCTGATCCCATACTGCATAGATCCGACTGCGAACCAAGAGTTCATGATCGGTTAGACCATGCTCCGGACACACTCCGATATCCTGCAGCAAGCTGATCACTTCCTGCTGCCACTGTTCTCCATCTCCTGCCAGATAAACTGCAAACTCCGTCTCACCATTCAGTACCGGTCGGATATATTTTTGGGCAAAACGACTATGAATATCCTCTGCTAATATCTGATAGGAAAAATCCACCGCAAAAAAAGCACATGCATGACCATCTATTGTTTTGGCAGAATGCAGCTGATTCGAATTGATAAAGATACCATCTCCCTTGCGGAGCATATATTCTCTCTCGTCGACCATAAACAGCACACTGCCCTTTGTCACGACAAAAAACTCAAACTCCTGATGCCAATGTAAATAAAAAATAGCGTCTGTTCCCTCCGGATATTCCATCTTGTGTAATCCCAGCGGCAGTTCTACCGTACCATGACGCTGCTTCTCTTCATATTCCTTTTTATGTCCCATTATCTGTCACCTCAAAAATAATTGTGTCCATGTAGAAAATAGTATACTCCTGTCGGAATGTCAACTACTTTTTCTTTCTCTGAGCTGCAGCCAACATTCCTCCGATCCTGCCACTCTCCCGTGCCGTCAAAGCCTCCCAGCCCTGTTCTATGATCTTATCAAACAATCCAAGTTCTGCAGCGATCTCCCACTTATGCTGTTCCTGCTGCGGCAACTTAACAATGTCCTCCGGCGTTAAAATTTCTACCGGATTCTTTTTGGGTCCTACTAACATCCCAGACCACGCTCCTTTCTCTGTGCAGACTCTTCTTTTCACTTTATAGGAATCTGCTCACAATGTGGTGTTATGCAAAGCACTGACTTTGCTTTTTATTCAGAATCCCCACTTTTATTTTTTTTAATCCGTAGTTGAAACAAACGCTCAGACCATGTATAATGAGCATATAATTATGATTATGCAAAATGTGTGATAGATTTAACGGGAGGTACTGATTATGAATACCATACAAAGCCAAAGTTATTCCTTACTCAGTCAAGAGGAAATTGATGTATTGGTTGATTTTTTGAATGCTAAGAAAGGCTCTGTTAACAGTGATGTCATGAGCCAGAAGAGCATCGACAAATTAATATATCTTATTACAAGCGATAAGCAACAGATCATTAAGGATTTATGCAATCCATTAAATGATGTGAATTCTTCTTTATTGGAGACAATGCATTTCCGAGAGAATTTCGAAGAAATCTGTACTTTAAGCTGCACGACGGATCCTCAGACCGAATTTTTGAAATTGACAGCCACAAATACTAAAAATGGCAAGACATTAGCCATCACACCAAAGCTATTTGACGAAAATGATTCGGAAGAGTGGGGCGTATGCATCTCTCCATTGATGTTTAATCATTTAGCAAGAGTACTGTCTCTGGTTTATACTACAGAGACACACGAGCGGATCTGTTCTATTTTTGCCAAAGGAAATTACAATGATGAGAATTATCCGATTCCTGCATTTTATATGCCAACGAATGTAAATTTATTAGAAATGCTGATAGATTAGGTATTATTACCTAACTATTTACAAAGAAAGAAATCCCGGTAAACTGCAAATCAGTTACCGGGATTTTTTCCACTTAATGATAACTTTCCATATCAGAAGTTATTGTTCAGACCACATTCTGCGCTCTCGCCTATTTCAGCATATCGCGAACCTGACTTAGGATCGCACACTCTAAACGCTTGCGCATGATCTTACAGGATAATTCATAAGCATCATGAATATCCCCATTATAAATATAATTGTTCGCATTGCATCCACCGCTGCAATAGAATTTTGCCCAGCAGTCTCGGCAAGTCGGTTTGGAATATACATGTGCACCGGCAAATTCTTTTTTAATGTCGGTGTTAAACGTTCCCTGCTCCAAATTACCCATACAATACTCTTCATGACCTACAAACTGATGACATGGATAAATATCGCCATCCGGCGTGATCGCAACATACTCGTTGCCACTACCACAGCCACGCAGTCTCTTGATCACACATGGTCCCTGATCCAGATCGATCATGAAATGAAAGAAATTGATACTTCCACCGTTATCCTTGATCTCCGCAATCTGATCCACCAATTTGTCATACTCCGCATAGATCTGATCTAAATCTTTCTCTGTGATTGCGTATTCTACACTTTCATCTTCCATAACCGGTTCCACAGAAACCTGATCAAATCCTGCATTGTACAAATGCATTACGTCTTCTGAAAAGTCCAAATTGTATTTCGTATACGTTCCACGCACATAATATTCCTTATCACCGCGCTTCTCAACTAACTTCTTATAGTTATCTACAATGCGGTCATAACACCCGCTGCCATCAACTTTTACACGCATACGGTCATTGACTTCTTTACGGCCGTCGATAGACAATACGACATTAGACATTTCTTCATTGATATAATCAATCTTGTCATCGGTCAACAACATGCCATTCGTTGTGATCGTAAAACGGAAATTTTTATGATATTCTTCTTCTTTGCTGCGAGCATACTTCACGATTTCTTTGACTACCTCAAAATTCATCAAAGGCTCTCCACCAAAGAAATCAACCTCCAAATTCTCACGTCCGATCGAGTGCTCTAACAAAAAGTCAATTGCCGCAATGCCTACTTCTAACGGCATCAACTTACGTCCTGTACCGAAATCTCCCGTAGAAGCAAAGCAGTACTTACAGCGCAGATTACAGTCGTGTGCAATATGCAGGCACATTGCCTTGATCGGAGACTCTACTGCTGTATTTGCAAAATCTCCGTAAATATCCTCACTAAACAACAGCTTGTCGTGATACAGAGCAACAATATCTGCATAAGACTCTTTAATCTCTTCCTCGGAATAATCTGTCTTCAACGCATCAATATATTTTGTCGGACATTCTTCCTCAAAAGGCGGCTGTGCATAGTCTAACAGATCATATGTCACATCATCGATCAAATGTACTCCACCACTGTTGACATCGAGCAAAATATTCAAGCCTTTCGCTTTAAATTTGTGTATCATATATTTATCCTCATTTCTATACTTCTTTTCGTTTGTGTCAACAAAATGGCTGTTACAGTGTTTGTAACAGCCATTTATCATTCTTGATCTGAAGAAAATTATTTATTTTCCTCATTTGCACACTTCTGATTTCCTACTGTACAAGAAGTCTTGCATGCAGACTGGCAAGATGCCTGACATTTGCCGCATCCACCCTTTTTCGCAGTAGCACTCAGATTTGCGCGATTCAATGTCTTGATATGCTTCATAATAAGTATCCTCCATTAACATATTCTAAAGTCCATCTCTCAAAATGAACCCATATAAGTTTATTGTACCATAATTCTCAAAAAAAACAATCTTTTTCCTATATCTGCCAACATATTTTTTTTGCATTATCGCATACTAGTACCATGATAAGCGTGAAAAAACACTTATCAAATCCCGGCAGCTATCAATTTGGGCAGGATTTATCTGTTCGAAATCAAAGATGTCGGACAAATATAAAGGAGGGTAAAAACCATGACAAACAATAACAGTTCCAGAATGGAAGTGCCACAGGCTAAGGAAGCAATGGACAAATTCAAAATGGAGGTAGCTAACGAATTAGGCGTACCTTTGAAGAACGGTTACAACGGTGACCTTACTTCTAAGCAGAACGGTTCCGTTGGTGGCGAGATGGTTCGCCAGATGATCAAGCGTCAGGAGCAGGAAATGGCAGGCAAATAATGCCGACAGTTTCCGGAGATAGACTGCATTAGCAGTGATCTGTCTCCTACAAAGCAAAGAGTGATATCTGTCATCTGTAAAGATAACAAATATCACTCTCTTTTGCTGTTTCCGCTTATCAATACAAAAAGAACCGGCAGGCTGCTCCCAAAATGATACCGATACACATTCCGGCGATCACATCTTTTGGAAAATGTACGCCACCGGCCACACGAGTCACCGCAAGGACGATACCCAAAACCCAGACGACCACTGCTGCCCACATACACTGCCAAGCAATTGACGTACCGATCACAAAAATAGAAAATACATGTCTGCTCGGAAAGGAATTTCCGCACTTATCCTTCGGGATCAATGGTTGAAACTGATATACCTCATAAGGTCTGCGTGCATTTAATTTGGCACGAAAAACGCTTACAAGTATAAAAGATACTGCCGGCACGGCTATCGTAACACAAGCGTCACAATAGCTTTCCTGCCACACCAGCCAAAATAAAACGCTAAAATACAGCACGGCTGTCACATATGTGATAGCCGTACTTATTCCATTTATGATCTTCACTCCATAACGTGTTTTTTGAATACACGCAAAGATTCGTTCATAAGCTTCTTTTCTCACTCTTCTTCCTCATTTTTCACAACGTCTAAGCATAACTCCTGCAACTGCTTATCATCTACAGCATTTGGCGCATCTGTCATAAGACAAGAAGCATCTTTTACCTTTGGAAAGGCGATGACGTCACGGATGCTGTCCTGCTTCGCCATAAGCATGATCAAACGATCCAGACCATATGCAAGACCTGCATGTGGCGGAACACCATACTTGAATGCATTGATGAGGAAGCCAAACTGTTCGTTCGCTTTTTCTTTGGTAAAGCCAAGTGCCTCAAACATCGTTTCCTGTACATCGTCCTGATGAATACGGATGGAACCACCACCAAGCTCAGTACCGTTCAGCACGATATCGTATGCTCTGGCGCGTACTTTCTCCGGATTTGTCTTTAACAATGGAATATCTTCTTCCATTGGCATCGTGAACGGATGATGCATTGCTACATAACGACCCTGCTCTTCCGAATATTCAAACTCTGGGAACTCAGTAACCCAAAGGAATTTATATACATTTTTATCCAACAGATCAAGATTGCGTGCGATCTCTAAACGCAGATTACCAAGAACATCCCAAACGATCTTGTTCTTGTCTGCTGCAAATAACAACAGATCACCGGCTTCTCCATCCATTGCCTTAACCAGTGCATCTAACTCTTCCTCTGTCATAAACTTTGCAAACGAAGATTTATATGTGCCATCTTCATTAATGCACAGATAAGCCAGTCCCTTTGCGCCAAAATCTTTGGCAAACTTCACTAATGCATCGATCTTCTTACGAGGCATTGCCCCCTGACCTTTTGCATTGATACCGCGAACGGAACCGCCATTTTCCAATGCGCCGGTAAATACGCCGAAACCGCATCCCTTCACGACATCAGAAACATCATGTAACTCCATGCCAAAACGAAGATCCGGCTTGTCTGAACCAAAACGATCCATCGCTTCCTGCCAAGTCATTCTCTGAATTGGGAGCTCTACATCAACATCCAGCACTTCTTTGAAAATCTTCTGAAGAAGTCTCTCATTGACGTCCATCACATCGTCCTCATCCACAAAAGATAACTCCATATCGACCTGTGTAAATTCCGGCTGACGGTCTGCACGCAGATCCTCATCTCGGAAACAGCGGGCGATCTGGAAATAACGATCATAACCGGAGCACATCAAAAGCTGCTTAAACAACTGTGGAGACTGTGGCAGTGCATAAAAATTACCCGGATGCACACGACTTGGCACAAGATAATCTCTGGCACCCTCCGGTGTACTCTTGGTAAGCATCGGTGTCTCGATCTCTAAAAATCCTTCGTCTGCCAAAAATTGACGGATCAACGTTGCCACACGACTGCGCATGATCAAATTGCGCTGCAGATCCGGTCTGCGCAGATCCAAATAACGATATTTTAATCGAATGTCTTCTTTGGTCTTGCTGTCTGCCTCAATCGGGAATGGCGGTGTCTCAGACTCTGATAACACACGAATTGCTTTAGCACGAACCTCGATCTTACCGGTTGCCAGTTTATCATTCACGGCACCGGAACGTGCTGTCACTTCACCGGTCACAGCCACAACAAACTCGCTGCGCAGCTTCTCTGCTTTTGCAAATCCCTCACTGCCGATCTCGCTCTCCTCGAAGATCAACTGCAAAATGCCGGAACGATCTCTCAGATCGACAAATATAATGCCACCTTTATTTCTCTGTTTTTGTACCCATCCCATCACGGTAACGGTATCTCCAATATTCTGTTCACTCAGCTCTGCACAACGGCATGTGCGTTTTAAGCCTTTCATCGACTCAGCCATAGTTCCTCCAATCTCTGCTGCAGGAATCCCTTTCCTGCACGGTAATTCTAATTTTCGTTTCCTATCTTACAACAAATCCCTCTATCTTTCAAGCGCATGCCTTTTGCGCTCGATCATTTCATCCACACGGGAAATATAATCCGTAACACTCTTCACATTTTCAATCCGGCTTACCTGTCCCCGATCACTATGATATTTCTTCGTTGATGCACCTGCTCCTAACGCAACGATCGACTGCATCTCCTCCATGATCAAAATGTTATACAAACATTCGCTCCCTGGTTTTGCATATCCAATATTTTCCTGGCCACCACTTCCGGCATGACCGGCAGAATTCTTTTGGCGGTACATATAATACGGCAGATATCCCTGTTCTCTGGCAAACTGCTCCCCGCGAGCCAACATCTGCTCCATCCGTCTGCCGCGTATCTGCTCCGTCTCCCCCAATGCGCCTTGTTCTTCCAAGACACTCCGCAGTCTCGAAGCTCGCTTGATCACTAAGGAATGGATCGTCAAACTATCCGGTGCCAACTGCCCCACCTGACGCAATGTATCCTCAAAATCGGACAGCTCTTCTCCCGGCAGACCAATGATCAGGTCCATATTAATATTGGTAAATCCAAGCTTTCTTGCCAGCTCAAATGCCTGTATCGTCTGATGGACCGTATGCCTTCTTCCGATCAGATCCAACGTCTTTTGCTGCATTGTCTGCGGATTGACCGAGATCCGGTCTACACCACACTCACGCAGAGCCAACAATTTGTCCTCCGTAATGCTATCCGGTCTTCCCGCTTCCACTGTAAACTCTACAGACGTGTCCATCGGAAAATACTCCTGCATCGTCTTTATCACAGTACGAAGCTGCTCCGGTGATAATGTTGTGGGCGTCCCACCACCCATATATACACTTGTCAGCCGCTTTCCCTGCATCAACTTTGCCGTTCCCTTGATCTCCCGCTGCAGTGCTGCCACATAATCGTCCCGCAAATGACCAAAACGATCGCACGGATACGACGGAAAGGAACAATACAAACAGGTGGTCGGACAAAACGGAATACCAACATACAAACTATATCCATCCTGATATTCATTTTGCTGCAGCAGAGCTGCCTCTCTTGCAGCAATCTCAGTTCCAAGCGCAGCCTTTTGCTCACTGCAGCAATAAACGTTCTGCAGTATTTCCATAACTTCCGTTCGCTCACGTCCCTCTAGCAACATATTCATCGGAATCTTTGTCGGACGTACCCCTGTCATCGTGCCCCAAGCCGGAAGTCGTCGTTCAAAGCCCTCCGGCAGCCATTCTTCCGGGAAATCACGGAGCACTGTAAATACTAATTTTTTAACGATATTTTTGTAATACGTCCGATATGGGTGCGCAAGCTTCCCCTCTTTCTTATGCCAGTCGTCATCTCCGGTTACTGCTGCACTAGACGCTTTACGTCCGGCTTTTGTCTCCACACAAACAGAAATCTCCGTATCACCATAATCAATGGCAATATGGAGGTCTCCTGATTCCCCATTTATTTGTGTGCGTTTTCCCGGGAAAAATCCGGTTGCCAACGCCTGTAGTTCATAGTCAAACTCTTTTTCAGACAATGTAAATCCTATCATCTCAATCCTCCATGTCCGAAAATCATTCTACTGCAAATGGATTAAACATCTTTTCATTTTTGATCGATGTCATAAGTCCATGCCCCGGATACACCTGCACGGCATCCGGAAGAACAAATAATTTTTCACGGATCGACCGCACGATCTCTGACATACTTCCTCCCGGAAAATCAGTCCTGCCGACCGATTCCTGGAAAAGTGTATCTCCGGAAAAAAGCATTCCCGCCTTCGGAAAATAAAAACACATACCGCCCACCGTATGTCCCGGAGTCAAAATGCAGCGTACTTCCTGATCTAATAAAGTGATCGTCTCCCCATCTTTCAACCAGTGATCTGCTTCTACGGACAACATGGCACCGCCCATATTGATGGAAAGATTGATGGACGCATCCTGCATTGTCTCCTTTTCTGCTTCTGCCGCATACACCGGAATATGATATGCCGCACGCACACTACCCACTGCCATAACATGGTCAAAATGTCCGTGTGTCAGCAAGATGGCAACCGGATGTAATTCCTGATCTTCTATAAACTTTTTAATACGTTTTGCTTCATCTCCCGGATCCACGATCACACAGTCTTTTGTATCCTCACGATACAAAAAATAACAGTTTGTCTGTACCGGTCCCACCACTTGAAATTTACAAATCAATCGACTCATAATTACTCCTTTTTATGAATGTGTTCTTTGTATATCCTTAACGCTCTCTACCTGACGCAGTTTTGCGGTTAGCACATGCAGCGCTTCTACACTACGGATTGCAAATCCGATCGTGATCGTTGCAATGCCCTGTTTGCTCGTACGGGAATTGACATTATTGATCGTAATACCGCTTTCCGTAAATACTCTGGTCAAGTCTAACAATACACCAATTCGGTCATATGCATAAATAACCAGTTCGGTATCATACAGCTCATTTTCCTCTTTATCCGGAGTCACCTGCCATTCTGCCTCGATAATTCGCTGACGATCCGCCTCATTCATGTTCATTACATTCACACAATCTGTACGATGAATGGATACGCCACGACCTCTTGTGACAAAACCAATGATCTCGTCTCCCGGCACCGGACTGCAGCAACGTGAAAAACGTACAGAAACATCGTCCAGCCCTGCAACTACAATACCACTCTTGGACTTGATCGCTGCCATTGCTCCCGTCTGACCATTGGATGATGCATTATTTTTTCCTACTGCTTCTAATATATCTTTATCCGTTGCAAACTGCGGATTTTTCTTACGATAAGCGTCCTGCAGCTTATTGATCACCTGTCCCTCTTTCAGACCACCATGACCAAGTGCAGCCAAGACAGAATCCCAATCACGGAAACCATACTTTTTCATGCAAGCCTGCGTATATTCCGGTTTGACCAGATCCGTAAGTACAATTCCTTGCGCTTTACAATAATTCGTTAACAATTCCTTGCCACGCAGTATATTTTCTTCTTTAAACTGCGTTCGAAACCACTGATTGATCTTATTTTTGGCCTGTGTGCTTTTGACAATAGACAGCCAGTCGCGGCTTGGACCTCTGGAATTTTGTGACGTGATGATCTCCACACGGTCACCATTTTGAATATGATAATCAATCGTCACCAGATTGCCATTCACCCTGGCACCTACCATGCGGTTACCAACCGCACTGTGTACTGCATACGCAAAATCGATCGGTGTCGAACCTGCAGGCAGATTCTTGACATCACCATCTTTCGTAAAGCAATATACATAGTCGGAGAACAGATCCAGATCGCTTTTAAGCAGACTTAAAAACTCCTTATTATCCGACATATCACGCTGCCATTCCAAAATACGGCGCAGCCAGGAAAGCTTTTCTTCCTCACTCTTGGAAGTATCCTGTCCATATTGATTTTCTTTGTATTTCCAATGTGCTGCGATACCATATTCCGCGGTACGATGCATCTCGTACGTACGGATCTGTATCTCAAACGGTTGTCCTTCCGAACCGATCAATGTCGTATGAAGCGACTGATAATTGTTCGGCTTTGGCATTGCGATATAATCTTTGAATCGACCAGGTATCGGTTTATAAATCTCATGAATAACACCTAACGCCGTATAACAATCTCTCTCTGTGTCTACAATGATACGCACAGCGAACAGATCATAGATCTGATCCAATTTTTTATTCTGGGTAACCATTTTCTTATAAATACTAAAATAATGCTTTGCGCGTCCATCGATCGTCGCTTTGATCCCGGCCGCTGCAATGTGACTGCGCACCTCTGCCACGATCTTGGCGATAAACTCGT
>ERZ827197.1536-NODE-1536-length-18344-cov-6.175625_pt1 | contig 18344 bp, 10 predicted proteins | sample MGYA00519867_ERZ827197 | MGnify/ENA primary metagenome ERZ827197 (study PRJEB31778, sample SAMEA3449278) | human gut metagenome | biome: human gut; feature: human-associated habitat; material: faeces | place: United Kingdom | collected 2010/2012 ...
TACCCATCTTCTCGCTGCCAGCCTTGGTCTTGGGCTCGATGGCAACGCGGATAACCGGCTCGGGGAAGTTCATGGACTCGAGGATGATGGGATGCTTCTCATCGCACAGGGTATCACCAGTGGTGGTGTTCTTCAGACCAACAGCAGCGGCGATATCGCCAGCGTAGCAGATGTCGATATCCTTACGGTTGTTTGCATGCATCTGCAGGATACGGCCGATACGCTCGTCCTGATCCTTAACAGAGTTGTAAACAGTGGTGCCAGCCTCAACGGTACCAGAGTACACGCGGAAGAAGCACAGCTTACCGACATACGGGTCAGTCATAATCTTGAATGCCAGTGCAGAGAACGGCTGATCATCGGAAGAAGTGCGATCTTCTTCCTCGCCAGTCTCCGGGTTGGTGCCCTTGATGGCCGCAACGTCGGTCGGAGCAGGCATATAATCAACGATTGCATCCAACAGTTTCTGAACGCCACGGTTCTTGTAAGAAGAGCCGCAGACAACAGGAACGATCTCGTTGGAAATAGTAGCCTTACGCAGAGCAGCCTTGATTTCTCCCTTGGTCAGCTCTTCGCCTTCCAGGTACTTCATCATCAGCTCTTCGTCGGTCTCAGCAACAGCTTCGATCAGCTTGTCATGATATTCCTGAGCCTGTTCTTTCATGTCTTCAGGAATTTCCTCAACGCGCACATCATTGCCCATATCATCATAGTAGATATCGGCTTTCATGTCGATCAGATCGATGATGCCGCGGAAAGTGTCTTCCTGGCCGACAGGCAGCTGGATAGGCACACCGTTGGCATGCAGACGATCATGCATCATCTGTACGCAGCGGAAGAAGTCAGCACCCATGGTATCCATCTTGTTGACGTAAACCATGCGGGGAACCTTGTACTCGTCAGCCTGGCGCCAAACGGTTTCAGACTGAGGCTCAACGCCACCCTTTGCGGCCAGAACGGTAACAGAACCGTCCAGAACACGCAGAGAACGCTGAACTTCAACAGTAAAGTCAACGTGGCCCGGGGTGTCGATGATGTTGATACGATGACGGTTCTTTTTGAACAGAGCCGGATCGTGCTGGGTCTCGGTGTGGCTCCAGTAGCAGGTGGTTGCAGCGGAAGTGATGGTAATACCACGTTCCTGTTCCTGCTCCATCCAGTCCATCGTGGCAGCGCCGTCATGAACTTCGCCGATCTTATGGTTAATACCGGTGTAGTACAGAATGCGCTCGGTGGTGGTGGTCTTGCCTGCGTCGATGTGGGCCATGATACCGATATTTCGGGTCATTTGCAGGGATACGTCTCTCGGCGTTGCCATGGCTTAAACCTCCTCAGTAAGCAGATCAATAACGGTAATGCGCGAAAGCCTTGTTGGCTTCTGCCATCTTGTGGGTATCTTCGCGCTTCTTGACAGCGCCGCCAACGTTGTTGGTAGCGTCAATGATCTCGGCGGCCAGGCGAGCGGACATGGTCTTTTCACCACGGCTGCGGCTGTACAGAGTCAGCCAGCGCAGGCCGAGGGTCTCGCGGCGGGCGGGGCTGACCTCCAGGGGAACCTGGTAGGTGGAGCCGCCGACACGGCGGGCCTTAACTTCGAGGCTGGGCATGATGTTTTCCATGGCCTTCTCGAACATTTCGAGAGGATCGTTGCCGGTCTTCTCTTTGACAGTCTCAAAAGCTTCGTAAACGATCTTCTGAGCGACGCCCTTCTTGCCATCCAGCATGATGCTGTTGACCAGACGGGTGACGAGCTTGGAATTGTAAATAGGATCAGCCAGAACTTCGCGCTTTGCGATTTTACCTCTTCTGGGCATCTTTCTTCCCTCCTTCACATTAATGATATCATCGGTACTCGAAAGTTAAAGAAAACTCCCGTTATGCCACAAAAGGGTCAGCTGACCATTTTATGGCGAAAAGATGTTTCCTTACTTCTTGGCACCGGCCTTGGGACGCTTTGCGCCGTATTTGCTGCGAGCCTGGTTACGGTTTGCAACACCCTGAGTATCCAGAGTACCACGGATGATGTGGTAACGGACACCGGGCAGGTCCTTAACACGACCGCCACGGATCAGCACGACGGAGTGCTCCTGCAGGTTATGGCCGATACCGGGAATGTAAGAGGTGACCTCGATACCATTCGTGAGGCGGACACGAGCAACCTTACGCAGAGCAGAGTTAGGCTTCTTGGGGGTCATGGTACGAACTGCAGTGCAGACACCACGCTTCTGGGGGCTGCTCAGATCAGAGTACTGCTTCTTCTGAGAGTTATAAGTCTTCTGCAGAGCGGGAGCGGTGCTCTTGGTAGTCAGGACCTCACGGCCTTTGCGTACAAGCTGGTTAAAAGTAGGCATTTTGTTTCTCCTTTCTTAATGATGAACATCGGAAGCATTTTCCGACTTTTTAGCCGCACTATCCCCATGAGGGACGCGCAACAGTTATATAATACCCACTTTGCGGCCGGATGTCAACAGTTTTTGCAAATTTTTTTGTATTTATTCCAGATTTTTTCTTTCAGACAGTTTTTGGCAGAAAAAGTGCCTTTTCCATCCCCTGCTGCGCTGCCTTTGGCACGCAAAAACCGCCCCGCAGGCTTTCGCCCACGGAGCGGTTTTGTTTAACGGATCAGATCCTGACGGATGCTGCGCTTACTGTGCGGAGGCAGCCAGCTCGGCTGCGATCTCGGCATCGCGCTCAGCCTCACGGTTCTTCAGATCCTCACGCACCTCCGGCAGACCGGTACCGGCGGGGATCAGCTTACCGATGATGACATTTTCCTTCAGGCCGGCCAGCGGGTCAACCTTGCCCTTGATGGCGGCTTCGGTCAGAACGCGGGTGGTTTCCTGGAAGGATGCAGCGGACAGGAAGCTGTCGGTTGCCAGGCTGGACTTGGTGATACCAAGCAGGATCTGACTGGCCTGGACCAGCTTCAGGTCGGTTTCGCCTGCATCAATGCGTTCCTGAATCTTCTCGTTCTCGATCATCACATCGCGGCGGTTGACAACGCTGCCCATGATGAACTCGCTGGAACCTGCATCGTCAATGCGAACCTTACGCATCATCTGGCGGACGATGACTTCGATATGCTTATCGTTGATTTCAACGCCCTGCAGACGGTAAACCTTCTGGACTTCGCTGATCAGGTAGTTCTGGGTAGCAATGCGGCCCTTGACAGCCAGGATATCCTGCGGATAAGCATGGCCTTCGGTCAACAGTGCGCCCTTGACGAGCACATCGCCCTCCATCACCTTCAGGCGGTGGCCGAACGGGATCAGGTAGCTCTTGGTAACCGGTGCGCCATTATCGTCAACACCGGTCACTTCAACGTGGCGGCTCTTCTTGGTATCGTCAATATGGACGGTACCGGCGATCTCGGACATGATAGCCATTGCCTTCGGGCGGCGGCTCTCGAACAGTTCTTCAACACGCGGAAGACCCTGAGTAATATCTTCAGCAGATGCGATACCGCCAGTATGGAAGGTACGCATGGTCAGCTGAGTACCGGGTTCGCCGATGGACTGTGCCGCAATGATACCGACGGATTCACCGACCTTAACGCACTGGCCGTTGGACATGTTGGAGCCGTAGCAGCGGGCACAGACGCCAACGTGAGCACGGCAGGTCATCACGCTGCGGATCTCCAGCTCGGTAATACCGGCAGCTTTGATCTTTTCAGCGTCGAACATATCCATCATCTTGTCCTTGGACACAATGAGTTCGCCGGTCTTGGGATCCTTCACGTCATTCAGAGCATAACGGCCAATCAGACGCTCGGAGAAGCTTTCGATGGTAGCGTTGCCTTCGCTGATCTCGCTGACGAGGATACCCTCGGTAGCGTGGCAGTCTTCCTCGCGGATGATGACTTCCTGAGAAACGTCAACCAGACGGCGGGTCAGGTAGCCAGAGTCAGCAGTACGCAGTGCGGTATCGGTCAAACCTTTACGAGCGCCTCGAGAAGAGATGAAGTACTCCAAGATGTTCAGGCCTTCGCGGTAGTTTGCACGGATAGGCATTTCCAGGGTTTTACCTGCGGTGTTAGCCAGCAGGCCGCGCATGCCGGCCAGCTGCTTGATCTGGTCCATAGAACCACGAGCACCAGAGTCGGACATCATATAGATGGGGTTGCGCTGGTGGTGGGTCTTCAGGTTGGTAGACAGAGCATTGGAAACTTCCTCGGTAGCTGCCTGCCAGATCTCAACGGTGTTCTTATAGCGCTCTTCATCAGAGATAAGACCACGGTTGAAGTTCTTCATGACCTTTTCAACCTTCTTGTCAGCCGCAGCCAGGATCGCCGGCTTCTCTTCGGGGATGATAGCGTCAGGCACGGCAACGGTGATGGCGGAAAGGGTGGAATACTTATAGCCCTGTGCCTTGATGTGGTCCAGCATGATAGCGCAGCGCTTGGTGCCATGCTTTGTCAGGCAGCGGCTGATGATGTCGGGCAGCTTCTTCTTGGTGACCTGGAAATCGACTTCGTAATCGAACTTATGTTCGGGGTCGGTGCGATCCACATAGCCCAGATCCTGCGGGATGGGGGTGTTGAAGATGATCTTGCCGACAGTGGTGGTGACAAGGGCGGTTTCGGGGCCGTTGCCAAAGTCCATGGTGCGGCGCACCTTAACGGGAGCCTGCAGGGTGACAATATGCTCGGCGTAAGCCATCAGGGCTTCGTCCTCATCGCGGAACACCTTGTCGTGGCCGGGGTCTTCGGGGTTGACCATGGTCAGGTAGTAAGAGCCCAGGATCATATCCTGCGTGGGCACGGTGACGGGTTCGCCGTCAGACGGCTTCAGCAGGTTGCCGGAAGCCAGCATCAGCATCTTGGCTTCGCGCTGTGCTTCGGTGGACAGCGGCAGATGGACAGCCATCTGGTCGCCGTCGAAGTCAGCGTTGAAGGGGGTGCAGACCAGCGGGTGCAGCTTGATGGCGTGGCCTTCGACCAGAACGGGCTCAAATGCCTGAATGCCCAGGCGGTGCAGGGTAGGTGCACGGTTCAGCAGAACGGGATGGCCCTTGATGACGGTTTCGAGAGAGTCCCACACCTCGGTGGAAGCACGCTCGACCTTTTTGCGGGCAGCCTTGATGTTGGAGGCAATGCCCTTCTGGACCAGGTCCTTCATAACGAAGGGCTTGAACAGCTCCAAAGCCATCTCTTTGGGCAGACCGCACTGGTACATCTTCAGCTCAGGGCCGACAACGATAACGGAACGGCCAGAGTAGTCAACACGCTTGCCCAGCAGGTTCTGGCGGAAGCGGCCCTGCTTGCCCTTCAGCATATCGGAAAGGCTCTTGAGGGCACGGTTGTTGGGGCCAGTGACCGGGCGGCCGCGGCGGCCGTTATCGATCAGGGCGTCAACTGCTTCCTGCAGCATGCGCTTTTCGTTGCGCACGATGATGTCGGGAGCGCCCAACTCCAGCAGGCGCTTCAGACGGTTGTTGCGGTTGATCACGCGACGGTACAGATCGTTCAGGTCGGAAGTCGCAAAGCGGCCGCCATCCAGCTGGACCATGGGGCGGATATCCGGCGGAATGACCGGAACAACGTTCAGGATCATCCACTCCGGGCGCTGGCCGGACAGGCGGAACGCATCAACGCACTCCAGGCGTTTCAACAGGCGGACGCGCTTCTGGCCGGTAGCCTTTTCCAGTTCCTCATGCAGCTCTGCGGACAGAGCTTCCAGGTCGATCTCAGCCAGCAGCTTCTGGACGGCTTCGGCGCCCATGCCGGCTTCAAAGGTATCCTCGTACTTTTCCCGCATCTCCTTGTACTCGCGTTCGGTCAGGAGCTGCTTTTTCTCCAACGGAGTAAAGCCGGGATCGGTAACGATATAGTTTGCAAAGTAGAGCACCTTGTCCAGCTGGCGGGGGCCGATGTCCAGCATCAGGCCAATGCGGCTGGGAATGCCCTTGAAATACCAGATGTGCGAAACGGGTGCAGCCAGCTCAATGTGGCCCATGCGCTCGCGGCGGACCTTAGCGCGGGTAACTTCGACACCGCACTTATCGCAGATCTTGCCCTTATAGCGGATGCGCTTATACTTGCCGCAGTGGCATTCCCAGTCCTTGGTAGGTCCAAAAATGCGCTCGCAGAACAGGCCGTCGCGCTCCGGCTTCAGGGTGCGGTAGTTGATGGTTTCAGGTTTCTTGACCTCGCCATAGCTCCAGGCACGGATCTGGTCGGGAGAAGCAAGGCCGATCTTGATAGAATCGAACTCTTTATTTTCCATTCAGCGAACCCTCTCATTTAATCGTGACGTAAACAGCATTCCGATCATTCACCGTCGAACAGGTCGTTGCCATTGTCGGCTTCGATCTGTGCTAGAGAAGCTTCATCCGGCTCCTCATCGCCCAGGTCGTCGTCAAAGCCTTCATCGGCATCCTTGACACTGTAATCATCCTGCAGCTCGCTTTCCAGCAGAACGTTATCACCGATATCGCTGTTGTCAAAGTTGGCATCGTCATCGTCATATTCCTGACGCATATCAACAGCGTTGCCTTCCTTATCCTGAACAACAATATCCAGGCCAAGGCTCTGCAGTTCTTTCAGCATAACGCGGAAGCTTTCGGGGATGCCCGGATTCGGCACATCTTCGCCCTTGACGATTGCTTCGTAGGTCTTGACACGGCCCACAACGTCGTCAGACTTGACAGTCAGGATCTCCTGCAGGGTGTAAGCCGCGCCATAAGCTTCCAGAGCCCAAACTTCCATTTCGCCGAAACGCTGGCCGCCGAACTGGGCCTTGCCGCCCAAAGGCTGCTGGGTAACCAGAGAGTACGGGCCGGTGGAACGGGCATGGATCTTATCATCAACCAGGTGATGCAGCTTGAGGTAGTACATATAACCGACAGTAACCTTGGAGGGGAACTTTTCGCCGGTACGGCCATCGTAAACGGTGGTCTTGCCGTCATCGGTCAGGTCGATCTTGCTGAAATCGATGATGTGGCCCTTATCGCCCATCAGGCGGGGCAGCTTGGTGGGATATTCCGGTGCATGGTCGCCATGCCACTTATCGCGGGCTTCGGCCAGGCAGTCACGGATATCGGATTCGTGCGCGCCATCGAACACGGGGGTCTGCACATGCCAGCCAAGGGCCTTGGCAACATAGCCAAGGTTGACTTCCAGCACCTGACCGATGTTCATACGGGAAGGAACGCCCAGGGGGTTCAGCACGATGTCCAGCGGGGTGCCGTCGGGCAGGTAGGGCATATCCTCCTGCGGCAGGATGCGGGAAACGACACCCTTGTTGCCGTGACGGCCTGCCATCTTATCGCCAACGCTGATCTTACGCTTCTGGGCGATATAGACGCGCACGCAGGTGCGCACGCCGGGCTGCAGCTCGTCAGAGTTTTCGGGGGTAAAGACCTTAACATCCACAACAATGCCGTAAGCACCGTGGGGAACGCGCAGGGAGGTATCACGTACTTCCCGTGCCTTTTCGCCAAAGATGGCGCGCAGCAGGCGCTCTTCGGCGGTCAGTTCGGTTTCACCCTTCGGGGTAACCTTACCAACCAGAATATCGCCGGTCTTGACTTCGGCGCCGATGCGGATAATGCCGCGGTCGTCCAGATCCTTCAGGGAATCATCGCCGACGTTGGGGATATCACGGGTCACTTCTTCAGGTCCCAGCTTGGTATCGCGGGCTTCGCTCTCGTACTCCTCAATGTGGATAGAGGTGTAGATATCCTCGCGGACCAGCTTTTCGTTCAGCAGAACAGCGTCCTCATAGTTGTAGCCTTCCCAGGTCATGAAGCCGATCAGAGCGTTCTTGCCCAGAGAAATCTCGCCGTCCTTGGTGGCGGGGCCGTCAGCCAGAACGTCGCCCTTCTTGACAACATCGCCCACATAGACGGCGGGGCGCTGGTTGACGCAGGTTCCCTGGTTGGAGCGCATAAACTTAATCAGTTCATAGGTATCGGCGGAGCCATCTTCCAGACGGACAACGACCTTATCTGCGTCAACGCTTTCAACGGTGCCGTCATGGGCAGCCAGCACGCAGACACCGGAGTCGGTAGCAGCCTTGTATTCCATGCCGGTAGCAACCAGAGAGCGCTGGGTAACCATCAGAGGCACAGCCTGACGCTGCATGTTGGAGCCCATCAGAGCACGGTTACAGTCATCGTTTTCCAGGAAGGGAATGCAGGCGGTAGCCACAGAAACCATCATTCGCGGAGAGACATCCATGAAATCGACCTGTTCACGGGCAAATTCCTGAATGTCGTTGCGATGACGGCCGGAAACGCGGGAACGGACAAAGCGGTTGTTCTCGTCCAGCGGTTCGTTGGCCTGTGCCACGATGTATTCATCTTCAACGTCGGCGGGCATATAAACAACTTCATCGGTAACAACGCCGGTTTCTTTATCCACGCGGCGGTAAGGTGCCTCAATGAAGCCGTACTTGTTGATCTTGGCGAAAGATGCCAGATAGGAGATCAGACCGATGTTGGAACCTTCGGGCGTCTCAATCGGGCACAGACGGCCATAGTGGGTATAATGAACGTCGCGGACTTCGAAGCCTGCGCGGTCACGGGACAGACCGCCGGGGCCCAAAGCGGACAGACGGCGCTTATGGGTCAGCTCAGACAGCGGGTTGTTCTGGTCCATGAACTGAGACAGTGGGCTGGAACCGATGAACTCACGGATGGCAGCCACGACCGGGCGGATGTTAACCAGGCTCTGCGGGGTGATCTCGCCGGATTCCTGGTTCTGCAGGGTCATGCGCTCGCGCACAACGCGCTCCATACGGGCAAAGCCGATGCGGAACTGGTTCTGCAGCAATTCGCCAACGCTGCGCACGCGGCGGTTGCCCAAGTGGTCGATTTCATCGGTCACGCCGATGCCATGGTCAAGGCCCAGCAGGTAGTTGACGGAAGCAAAGATATCGTCAACGGTAACGGTGCGGCTGATGAGCTTATCATGATTCTTGGTCAGCAGTTCTTTCTGCTCTTCCGGATCGGAGGTAGCATCCAGAATCTTACGGATTTCGGCGAAGGAAGCGCGCTCGTTGATGCCGCATTCCTTCACGTCAAAGCTGAAGAAACTCTGGGCATCGACACAGCCGTTGGAGAACACGATCACATTGACCGGATCCTGGCCCTTGCGCTCCACGATAACAGTAACGCGGGAAACACCGGCGTTATCAATTTCAACAGCCTTTTCGTGGTTGATGCGCTCGCCCTTGGCGGCCAGCAGTTCGCCGGTCAGCGGGGCAATGATGTCCTCGGCAGTCTTATAGCCCGCAATACGGCGGAACAGGCACAGCTTGTTGTTCATCTTGAAGCGGCCAAAACGAGCCAGGTCGTAACGGCGCGGATCAAAGAACAGCAGGTTGATGTGGCTGCGGGAGCTTTCCACCGTCGGCGGCTCGCCGGGGCGCAGCTTGCGGTAGCACTCCAGCAGGGCTTCCTCTGTGGAATGGGTGATATCCTTTTCCAGGGTGGCGTTGATTTTGGGTTCAGAATCGCCGAAGTACTGGCGGATCTGCTCATCGGTGCCAAGACCCAGTGCGCGCAGGAAGGTAGTAACCGGCAGCTTGCGGTTTTTATCAATGCGCACATAATATACATCGGAAGAATCGGTTTCGTATTCCAGCCATGCGCCGCGGTTGGGGTTCATGGTTGCGGTGAAAAGGTCCTTGCCGGTACGGTCCTTGCTGGAAGCATAGAACACGCCGGGCGAACGAACCAGCTGGCTGACGATAACACGTTCTGCACCGTTGGAGATGAAAGTGCCGGAATCCGTCATGAGCGGGAAATCGCCCATGAAAATTTCCTGTTCCTTCACTTCGCCGGTGCTTTTGTTCAACAGGCGCGCAGTGACATAAAGCGGTGCAGCATACGTTGCGTCACGCTCTTTACATTCTTTAATGGTATATTTGGGGTGCTTGTCCAGACGGTAATCGACAAATTCCAGCGAGAGATTCCCGGTGTAATCCTCGATCGCGTCAATGTCGTGGAACACTTCGCGCAGGCCCTCGTCCAGGAACCAGTTATAAGAGTTTTTCTGGATCTCGATGAGGTTGGGCATGCCAATCACTTCGTTGATGCGGGAAAAGCTCATTCTGGAGGTTCGACCGTTTTGTACGGGCTTGACCTTTACCATAAAATGCGACCACTCCTATTCCGTTCAGATTTGTTTTTTGGCAAAAGCGCTCCGCCGAAGCAATGATTTTCTTGGAACATTCGTCGTTTTTAACAAAGTTTGAAAAAACGCGAAAAAATCAAAATTCCTTTAGGGCGCTCTATTCCATTTTGTGATACTATGCCAGTATACCAGCCAAAAAGCTGATTGTCAAGGGCTCTTTTGGCATTTTGCGTGTTTTTTTATCAGGCAATTGAACGCCCGGATGCGTGTCACATTTCTTTTGGCAAAGTGCTATTTTTGCATTTCTTCTGCCACTTGACAAATCCTTGAAATGCCGCTAATTGGCACAATGCCCAATTACCTTGTGTGTTTTTTGTATGGGTTGCAGCCTGCGTTTTTTCTGCATTTTCCCGGTTTTTACGCTTTGCAAACAAAAAGTGCCCTTCCCGCCGTTATCCGTGTGCAGGGTGGGCACTCGTCTGTTTTTGGTGTTATGCGTTTGATGCCGGGCCCGCCACACGGGTATTTACACCAGCTCCACCCGGTATTTTTGCAGCCAGTAATTCAGCTGCACAAACCAGGCAATGGTCTGCGGGGTGGTCATCAGCTGGCCATACCAGGGGGTCGCAGTCTCGGCAGCGGTCAACAGCTGTTCCAGCGCTGCCCTCTTGGCAATACGCAGCAGCGGGGCATCCGGGTCCTGCATCGCACTGCGCAGCATGGCGCTGACAGCGTTCAAATACGCCGGGTTCCATGTTTTAGGGTAGGGGCTCTTTTTTCGCCACAACACTTCCGTGGGCAGCACGCCCTGCATCGCCTGGCGCAGCAGGCCTTTTTCGTGGCCCTCGTAATCCTTATATTCCCACGGCACGCTGTACAGGTATTCCGCAATGCGGTAATCGCAGAACGGCACGCGCACTTCCAGCCCGCTGTACATACTCATTCGGTCCTTGCGGTCCAAAAGGGTCTGCATAAACCAGTTAAAGTTCAGGGCAAACATCTGGCGCATCCGTTGTTCCAGGGGATCCAGACCGGGGCGGATGGAAGTTTGCTCCAGCGTGGCGCGGTAGCCTTCATCAATATACGCCGCCGGGTCAATGCCGCCGAACACCTCCGGCTTAAAAAAGCTGACCCTGTATGCCGTGCTCTGCGCCCAAGGAAAGCCATACCGCTCCCGCACGGTCTTATCCCTGTACCAGGGGTAACCGCCAAATATCTCGTCCGCGCACTCGCCGGAAAGTGCCACGGTGGCTGTTTTACGGATCTCACGGCAGAACAGCAGCAGCGAGGAGTCCACATCCGCCATGCCGGGCAGGTCGCGGGCGTCCACCGCTTCCAGCAGGGCGGCGGCCAGTGCTTCGCTGTCCAGCGTTACCCAGGTATGCTGCGCATTCAAGAACTGGTTCATGGTGCGGATATACGGCGCATCCGGACTGGGCTGGAAATGGGTGGCGTGGAAGTACTTTTTGTTATCCTGATAACCGACCGAGAAAGTCTGCAGCGTTTTGCCCCGCGCCGTAAAGTGGGAATCTGCGATTGCCGAAATCAGGCTGGAATCCAGCCCGCCGGAAAGGAAGGTTGCCACCGGCACATCCGATACCAGCTGCCGCGTGACGGCATCCATCACCAGGTCCCGCACTTTGGCTGCGGTGTGGGTAAAATCATCGGGGTGTTCGTGGTCGGTCAGCTGCCAGTAGCGGCGCACGGTGAGGCGCGGCGCACCAACCTGTGGCACAGTGTATTCTGCGCAGCAGCCGGGCTTCAATTCCTGCACATTGCGGAACACCCCGCACCCCGGCGTGCGGCCGGGGCCGAGCAGCAGCACATCGGCCAGCCCATGGGCATCCACCTGCGGCGGGATCTCCGGGTGGCAGAGCAGCGTTTTCAGCTCGGAAGCAAAGATCAGGCTGTCCCCGCGCAGGGCATAGAACAGCGGCTTGACCCCGATGCGGTCCCGCGCCAGAAAGAGCTTTTGCGCCCGCTGCTGCCACACAGCAAATGCAAAAATACCGTTCAGCTTTTCCAGACAGTCCGGCCCCCACTGGGCAAAAGCATGTAACAAAACCTCAGTATCGGAATGGCTTACAAAGCAATGGCCCAGAGCCGCAAGCTGGGCGTGCAGCTCCGGCGTGTTGTACAGCTCGCCGTTGTACACCAGAATGTATTTCTCCCCGCCCTGCTCCAGCACCATGGGCTGGCAGCCGTTTTCCAGATCCACCACAGCCAGCCGCGCATGGATCAGCGCCGCATGGCCGTGCAGGTACATTCCCCGCTGGTCCGGCCCGCGGCGTGCAAGGCTTTTCTGCATTCGGCAGTAAGCTGGGTAGTTGGCTGCAATCTTATTTGGGTCCGCGCTGATCTGTCCGGCAATTCCACACATCGTTATCCCCTCCCCTATATCATCAGGGTAATCGTATGCTGTGGCTTTGTCATTTATGCCTGCTGCACACAAAAATACACCCGCACCGCCGGGCAAACAGCAGTACGGGTGCAGATGATTTTAATTTGCTATTTCTATTCTATATAAGAGTCACGGCATCAATCCAGGAAGTCGCGCAGCTTTTTGCTGCGGCTGGGGTGGCGCAGCTTGCGCAGGGCTTTTGCTTCGATCTGGCGGATACGTTCACGGGTAACGTTGAACTCCTTGCCCACCTCTTCCAGCGTGCGGGGGCGGCCATCTTCCAGGCCAAAGCGCAGGCGCAGGACCTTTTCTTCACGCGGGGTCAGGGTTTTCAGCACATCGGCCAGCTGCTCTTTCAACAGGGTCTGGCTGGCGGCTTCGGCGGGAACGGGGGCTTCCTCATCGGGGATAAAGTCGCCCAAGTGGCTATCTTCCTCCTCACCGATGGGGGTTTCGAGGCTGACGGGTTCCTGTGCCACGCGCATAATCTCGCGCACTTTGTCCACCGGCATATCCAGGCGCTCGGCAATTTCTTCGGCGCTGGGCTCATGGCCGTTTTCGTGCAGCAGTTGGCTGGAAACCTTTTTGACCTTGTTGATGGTTTCCACCATATGCACAGGGATACGGATGGTGCGGGCCTGATCCGCAATGGCGCGGGTGATGGCCTGGCGGATCCACCACGTTGCATAGGTGGAGAACTTGAAGCCCTTGGTATGGTCAAACTTTTCAACCGCTTTGATCAGACCCAGGTTACCTTCCTGGATCAGATCCAGGAACTGCATGCCGCGGCCCACATAGCGCTTTGCAATGGAAACTACCAGACGCAGGTTGGCTTCGCTCAGGCGCTGCTTGGCGCGTTCGCCGTCCTTGCCGCCTTTCTGGATATCCAGGGCCAGCTGCACTTCCTCATCGGGGGTCAGCAGGGGCACGCGGCCGATCTCTTTCAGGTAAACCTTAACGGGGTCATCGATGGTAATGCCGTCCGAGGTAACGGTATCCTCAAAGTCATCCATCCCCTCCTCGCCCATATCGGCCACAGCGGACATATCCGTGGCGTCATCATCCACCACTTCAATGCCGTTGCTTTCCAGCTCTTCATACAGCTTTTCCATCTGCTCCGCGTCAATAACACGGCTGCTTTCTTCCATAGCGTCACTGATTTCGGTGCTGGTCAATTTGCCTGCACGGCGGCCCTGTTCAATCAGGTTGCGAATCGAATCTTTCTTTTCTGCCATAAGTAGTTTCTCCTTTGGTTTTTATTCTGCCCATCTTACTGGAACGGGATAAAACAACATGGTTTTGGCCGGGTGGAAATTATTCTTCCAGCGGGCGTTCGCCCACTTTTTTGCGGGCAAGGGCGGCAAATTTCTGCCGGAATTCATCGTCTGTGGTGCCTGCCACCTGGGCGCTTTCGGGGTTTGCGGTCTGCAAACGATCCAGCAGCATATCAATATCCCGGCGGGTCAGGCGGGTATCGGCGTTTTGGGCCTGGGCCAGCATCACCTGGCTGTAGGCTTTTTCCTCCAACAAGGGGGAAAGGGTCGTGGCGTTGGCGGGCTGGCCGCGGGCGGCGCAGTCGTAAATCGCCTTGATTGCCTGCTGCATTTCCGGCAGCACCACCATGCCAAGGTTCAGCCGCTCCCGGATGTAGGGGATGGCGCCGGCATCCTGCAGCATAGCCGCCACAAGCTGGCGGGCGGCGCTTGCGGCCCCCAGGGCAGCTTCGCCCCCGCGGTCATAGGGCACGCGGATATCCGCCGCAATCCCCTGGCGGGAAAGTTCGTTCTGCTCTTTGCGGCGTGCCCTGCGCCCGGCCCCGCGCACGGCGCTTTCCAGCTGGACCAACACAGCCTTTTTATCAATGCCGGTCTGCTCCGCAATGCGCCCGGCATACACATCCCGCGCCGTGGGGCTGACCGCGCTGCCTGCCAGAATGCCGATGGCTTCATCCACATATTGCAGGCGCTGGGCATCGTTGCGCAGGTCATATTTTTTCACTGCCTTAGCCAGCTTGAACTCCAGCGGGGTTGCGGTGCCTTCCAGCACGGCTTCAAACCGGTCGCGGCCATAGGTACGGATAAATTCATCCGGGTCCTTGGCACCGGGGATGTTCAGCACCCGCACCTGCAAATTGGTACCGGAAAACAGCGCCAAACTGCGCTCCGTTGCCTTCTGGCCTGCTTCGTCCGAGTCATAGCTCAGCACCACTTCGTCGGCGTATTCCGTCAGCAGCTTGACCTGCTCCGGCGTCAAAGCCGTGCCGCAGGCACAGACAGCGGTATCAAACCCGGCTTCGTGCATCGAGATGACGTCCATATACCCTTCGCAGAGGATATACCGCTTGGACGTTGATTTTTTTGCCACATTCAGCGCAAACAGCGTGCGGGATTTGTGGTAGACCATCGTTTCGGGCGAGTTGATGTATTTCGGCTTGGAATCATCCATCACGCGCCCGCCGAACGCAATGATATTGCCCCGCACATCAATGATGGGCACCATCACGCGGTGGCGGAAGATATCATACAGATTGCCCTTGGCGCTACGCTTGACAAGGCCGGAGGATTCCAATTCCGGCTCGGTAAAGCCGCGGTGGCGCAGGTAGTGCAGAAGGCCGACAAAATCTTCCGGTGCATAGCCCAGGCCAAACCGGCGGATGGCCGCATCCGAAAGGCCGCGTTTTTCGCGCCAGTAGCGGCGGGCCATGGCGGCTTCCGGCGTTGGGGCGTTGAGCTGGTCATAAAAATAGCGCGCAGCGTTGCGGTTGATCTCCAACAGGCGGGAGCGGGAACGGCTTTCCTGGTCGTCCTCCTCCGGCATGGGCATCCCGGCGCGGCCCGCCAGCTGTTTAACAGCTTCCACATAGCCCAGGTTGGAAATTTTGCGCACAAAGTTAATCACATCCCCCGCCGCACCGCAGCCAAAGCAGTAAAAACTTTGGGTATCCGGGTAGACGGTAAACGAAGGGGTTTTCTCGTTATGGAAAGGGCACAGCCCGGTATAGGTCCGCCCGCGATGACGCAGCTGCACATATTGGCCGATTACTTCGGTAATATCATTGCGTGCAACCACTTCCTGTATGTATTCCTGTGGGATCAATGGGGCTCCGGGCCTCCTTTCGCGTATATATCGTAATAATTTATAGGTTAGCGGGCGCACAATGTGCGCCCCTTCGGGGCGGGCGGCAGTGTTCTAACATACTGCCAATTTTATAGCACCTGCCACTTTTGCGGCACAAACAGCTCCTCAAACAGGCGGGTAGCAAATTCATCGCTCATGCCGGAAATATAATCCGCCACGGCACGGTCCATTCCCTGGTGATATGCCACCTGCATATAAAAATTAGGCATCAGCGTGGGGTCCGCGCAAAGGCGCTCATACAGCGCTTCGATCATCTTGTCCACTTTTTTCTCTTCGCGCTTGGCATCCTTGTCCACATACACCGTGCTGTACATAAAGTCTTTCAGCACACCGTATGCCTCCTCCACTTCGGGGGAAAACTGCATTTTCCCATTTTTGCAGTTTGCGCTGTTTGCCACAAGATCGGTGATCATTGTGGTGATGCGCCGGGATTTGGTATCTCCCAGCACCTGCACGGCATCCCGCGGCAGGGCGGTGGGGTTCAGCACACCGGCGGCCACGGCATCCTCAATATCATGGTTCAAAAAGGCAATGTGGTCCGCATAGCGCACGGTACAGCCTTCCATCGTGCGGGCCCAGGCGCCTTTGGTGTGGGTAATAATCCCGTTGCGCACCTCCCAGCAAAGGTTCAGGCCCTTGCCGTCCTTTTCCAGGTAGTCCACCACCCGCAGGCTTTGGCGGTAGTGGGTAAACCCGCCGGGGCACAGCCGGTTCAGTGCGCGCTCCCCCGCGTGGCCGTATGGGGTGTGGCCAAGATCATGCCCCAGGGCAATGGCTTCGGTCAGGTCCTCATTCAGCCGCAGGGCGCGGGCAATGGTTCGGGCAATCTGGCTGACTTCCAGCGTGTGGGTCAGCCGGGTGCGGTAGTGGTCGCCCTCCGGCGAAAGAAACACCTGTGTTTTCTGCTTCAACCGCCGGAAACTTTTACAGTGCAAAATTCTGTCCCTGTCACGCTGGTAGCAGGTCCGCAGGTCATCTTCCGGTTCCGGGGTGCGGCGGCCAAAGCTCTGCTCACTTAAAGCGGCATAGGGGCTTAAGGTCAGGCGTTCAATTGTCTGGGTCTCTTCCCGCACAGTCACGGCGCAGCCTCCTTTCCCCTATCCAGTTCCCCGTTGGGCATATCATGCCCAAAAACGGCTCTCTATATTATAAATACGATAAAAAGCCGCCAAACACTTGTATGAAATGTAAAAATTTCATGGGAAATTCTGCTTTCTTGCCAGAAATGACTGCGCAGCATCAAAAAGCTGCGTAAAGTGGTTTGCTGATCGTCACTTCGGCACTGCCGCGGGTCAGCTCGCTCAGGTCATGGCACAGGGCTTCTTCGGTTCCGGCAGGCATGCGCCAGCGCAGGGTCACAGCGTCGGCATACTCCGGTTCCTGCAGTTTGGCCCCGGCGGCTGCGATCATCCGCTGGGCCTGTTCAAACTTGGGGTATGGCACGGTCACGGCGCAATCCGTCACCAGCCGCATGCTGACAATTTCCGCCTGCTGCAAGGCTCCGGATGCCGCCGCGGTGTAGGCCCGCACCAGCCCGCCGGTACCCAGCAGAACTCCGCCAAAGTACCGCGTAACCACCACGATCACATCCGAAAGCCCTGCATGGCCGATGGCTTCCAGCACGGGGGTACCGGCGGTTTTGGCGGGTTCGCCGTCATCACTGTAGCGGGTGCGGCCGCCCTCGCGCAGAACATAGGCATACACATTATGCCGCGCGGTGCGGTTGGCCGCTTTGATGCGGTTCAGGTGGGCAAGGGCAGCTTCCTCGGTATCGGCAAACGCAGCGGAAGCAATAAAGCGGGAGCGCTTTTCTTCATATTCAAAGGTGGAAATACCGCGGATCGTTTGATAGTCCGGCATAGGGGTTCTCCTTTGAGATGCAAGATGATGTATTTGAAAAAAATACCGCAGATGTTGCCATCTGCGGTATACAAAACCTTAATGCAATTACTTGCCAGCCTTGTTGGCGTAGCGGCGCTTAAAGCGCTCAACACGTCCGCCGGTGTCAACCAGCTTCTGCTTGCCGGTGTAGAAGGGATGGCACTTGCTGCAAACTTCAACGCGGATCTCCGGCTTGGTATCGCGGGTATGGATCACGTTGCCGCATGCGCAGGTAATGGTGCAATCCACATAGTTGGGATGAATACCCTGCTTCATTTTCATTTCACCTCTTTCTCGATCATGACTAAAGGGAGCCATACTTGATATATGTGCTCATCACAATCTTCGAATTTCGGCTACCAGCAGACGCCATCCTGTGCGTGTGGAGCAGCCCTCTGAACGATTGCTAGAGTATTTTACCAGAGTTTTTGTGCTTTGTCAAGTAGTGCAGGCAATCTTTTGCGGCGGCAAATTGCCAGCAAAAGTACAATCATTTATATGCCCATCCGGGACGTCGAGGACGCCGTCTCCTACTGTGGGGCAAAGTACATCACACGTTTTTTGTATCTGCTCCGGTAAGTTTCCGGCGGAGTCGGGTACCCCCGCCCTACTGGGTGTTTGTGGGTTGGCCACACACAATAAAATGTTCTGTAGGGAACGGTCTTGACCGTTCCGGGGCCTTGTAGCAGATGCCGCAACAATTTTCCGCAAAGCCTTTGGCTTCCCTTCGTGGGGAGCTGTCGCCGAAGGTGACTGAGGGGTGATTCCCCAAGCGGAGCCTGAAAATGCGCGTTATTTCCTCACTGCGGCGGCTAGGGGGCTGCATACAAAAAAGGCCGTCTGCGT
>ERZ827197.1552-NODE-1552-length-18156-cov-7.806696_pt1 | contig 18156 bp, 22 predicted proteins | sample MGYA00519867_ERZ827197 | MGnify/ENA primary metagenome ERZ827197 (study PRJEB31778, sample SAMEA3449278) | human gut metagenome | biome: human gut; feature: human-associated habitat; material: faeces | place: United Kingdom | collected 2010/2012 ...
GAAATATTAAAATCTAGTAGCGCATATGTCTGATATGCCGTATAATCTTGTTGGTATGTTTTCATGCTAGAATTAATGTACCATAAAAGGCGGACTTCGGTCCGCCTTTTACTGTTTATGAAACTATAATGAGTTATTTACCCGTTACAGCCTCTTTAAAATTCCATAGGACTATATAAATTAATCTCAAGATGAGTGATTGGTTCTTCAAACTTGATATAGGCTGCATGAAGTGCTAAACGTGGATAATCAGAGCCTTCATTATAAAGGGAATCGCCTAGAATAGGATGACCAATAGAAGCCATATGAACACGGATCTGATGTTTTCTACCAGTCTCTAGACGACATCTTACAAGTGCATGATCTTCCTTATTTTCTAGACACTGGTAATAAGTCACAGCAGGAATACCGATAGAGTGAACACGCATCTTAGAAGGACTATGCCTATCCTTACCTAGGTTCTGTTCAATCTTATATTCCTTACCCTCTTTGATATGACCCTCTACATAAGCCAGATATTCTCTTTGTATCTCTTTAATAGACAATGCATAATCTAGATAAGCCTGTATCAAATGACACTTACAGAATACGACTAAACCGCTTGTATCATTATCTAAACGATGAATATAACGAACAGGAATATCATATCCCTGTGTCATATAATAAGCACTCACTCGATTAGATAAGCTGTCTGTCTTATGAGGATCATCTGGATAAACCGCAATCCCAATAGGCTTATTCACAACAAGAATCAGATCATCCTCATATACAATATCTATATCCTGAAAGTCAGGTGCATATGTTCCATCATCGTGTTCATAAGCAAGAACATCTAATACATCATTTGTATGAAGTATAGGATTCATATTAAATACATGATTGATTTTATAGTCTTTATTCTGTTTTAATAAATGAATTGTTTTGCGTGATAAATGCAGATCTGCCCACAAATCAGATAAAGGACGATTTTCATATTCTTCATCAATGGTGATAAGAAGATGCTGTCCTTGTTTCTTTATTCTCATGGACGATATACAGTGACTTTGACATCAATAGTGACATCAAGTGCTTCTAATGTATCAAGAACATCACGCTTTTCTTTCTTGATATGATAATAATGTGGTGTCATCTTTAAAAGATTTAATGCATCTTCACGATTCTTAATAGAAATAGTCTTTTTAAAATCATGACTTTCTAATACATTAAATGGAAGACGGATATACTTATCAGACTTAGTCTTTACTTCATCATAAATCAAATGTTTAATTTCGATTAAGTGATCTCTATTGGCAGTCACATGGATAATATAACCATCCTCTTTAATACATCTAGCAAGTTCTTCCTGATTGACTACAGTGAACATTGCGGTAATAACATCCATAGAATGATCAAGTACTGGAATATTTTTAGAATTACCTACAATCCAGTGAATAGACTTATCATACTGTGTAGCCATTCTTACAGCTAACTTAGAAATATCTAAACCACAATAAGTATTCTCATCACCAAGAATCTGTTTCATACGATATGTATAATAGCCTTCACCACAACCTAGATCTAGGATATTTAAAGGACCTTCCTTCTTCTTGATTTCATTCACTACTTCAAAAAGAATAGGATCATAATAACCCTTATCAAGATAAGCTTTTCTCGCAATCAATGATTCTTTAGAATCACCTGGATTATTAGATGCCTTATCAGGATTTAAAAGTAGATTCATATACCCTTGACGGGCAATATCATAACAATGGTTATTAATGCATTTACATGTTTTACCTTCAATTTCTAAAGGTTCATGACATTTAGGACATGCAAGTATACTCATTTTTATTTACCTCGTTTCTATTGCTTATTCGCAATGATATAATAGCATACTTTACTTGAAAGTTGTAAAATTAATATGAAAGAGAGGAATAACATGAACATAAAAAAAGCTTTTTCTAACAGTCTTCTTTCACTTCTCTATAAAAAGCCGCTTTCTAAAATCACCATAGGAGACTTACTAGAGGATACTGAACTCTCAAGACAGACATTCTATAATCATTTTCTAGATAAGAATGATCTTATTGCCTATGTATATGATACAGTGATTGTGAATCAGTTCAATGAAGAAATGTCCATTGATTTCAAGTCAGCACTCACTCAGACATTAAACAGCTTAAAGAAATATGAAACATTTATTGAGCAAGCTTGTTTAATAGATGGACAGAATTCCCTAAAAGAACATATGCTTCACCACTGTATAGAATTTGATTTAAAGTGGCATGAATGCTGTATAGGAGAACCATTATCAAAAGAACTTAAATTTGCGACACTCTACCATACCAATGCCTCTCATAGTATGGTGCTTCAATGGATTCTAGAAGGAATGAAAGAACCCGTTGATGAACTTGTAGACAACATCAATCATATGCGTTACTTAGGTTTAAAAGAATTATTAGGAAACCATTGTCCTTATAGATAAAATAATGATTTTGTCTATTTGTAGATAGAAGTAATTTTTTGTCATTCGCTATTTATTCTTGTATATATTATGATAGTTCCAGGAGGACGAATACTATGAAATATACATTAATAGGCTCTTTAAAAGTTTCACAGATATGTTTAGGATGTATGGGATTTGGAGATGCTTCACAAGGTATGCATTCCTGGACATTACCTTATGAAGACTCAAAAAAAATCATTTTCCATGCTTTAGAATCAGGTATCAATTTCTTTGATACAGCGATGGCTTATCAGTCAGGCACAAGTGAAGAATACTTAGGACGTGCTATTAAAGAATATGGACATCGTGAAGATGTTATTATTGCGACTAAGTATACCCCTAAGAGTGATGATTCTATTGACTCTAGAACATATCTTAGAGAATGTCTTAATAACAGTCTAAGAAGATTACAGACTGATTATATTGATCTCTATATCATGCATATGTGGGATTATAGAACACCTATTGAAGACACATTAGAAATACTTAATGACTTCATTAAAGAAGGAAAAATTAAAGAAATAGGTATTTCTAACTGTTTTGCTTATCAACTTGCAATGGCCAATACTATTGCGAAAGAAAGAGGCTTACAAGGCTTTGTAAGTGTACAGGGACACTATAATCTGATCTTTAGAGAAGAAGAAAGAGAAATGAAGCGTTATTGTGATGAACAAGGTATTGCGATGACACCATATAGTGCACTTGCATCAGGACGTCTCGCAAAACATCCTGGAGAAACATCACAAAGACTTGAAAAAGATACATTTGCGAAAGGTAAATATGATGCATCAAGTGATTTAGATTTAAAAATCATTCAACGTGTAGAAGAACTTGCATCAAAGCATCATGTTTCTATGAGTGAAGTATCATTATCCTGGCTGATGTCTAAAGTAGCATCACCCGTTGTAGGGGCGACTAAACTTAAACATGTTGATACAGCTGTACTTGCGACAGAGTTTGAATTAAGCGAAGAAGAAAAACAATATCTAGAAGAACCATACCAGCCACATCCACTCGTAGGTGTCATGGCAACGAATACTAAATAGTCACATTATTTGTGACTATTTTTGTGTTCTATAGTATAATAAATGAGATGAAGGAGGAGGTATTTATGGGACTATTTTCTAGAAAATCAAAGGTGGATTATGACCTTGTATTTAGAGAACAATATAAATCATTAAATCGTATTCATCAGCAGGCTCGTGATGAATTAGATTACAAAGTAAAAGAATCATTAATGGAGGTTGTAGTAGAAAAATATTGTGAACTACTAGAACTCATTGATAAAGGGGCTAAACAAGATTCGAAACACTTTGAAGCATTAAAGAAGAATGCGGAAGATGAATTACAAACTATTAAGAATATTAATGAAGATGCATAGAGGAGAAAAATATGAAGTTATATAAAAAAGGTGATGACTCCTCTTATACATTGGGTGTCTTTCCTACAATAGAATTATTAGAACATAAACCAGATATTGTGAAAAGAGTGGTTGTACACTCTTCAATAGAAGAAAACAGAGGATATCCTAAAATCAAGGAATTATGTGCATTACATCATATTCCTATTGATGTGCATGATGCGACAATTAATAAGCTTTCACCAAAGTCTAATTGTTATGCAATCGGGGTATTTAAAACATTCTATGAACCTTTACAGAAGGGAAATCATATTGTATTAGTGAATCCTATGGATATGGGTAATATGGGTACAATTATGCGTACAATGTTAGGGTTTGGTTATCAGGACTTAGCTATAATTCGTCCAGCAGTCGATATCTTTAATCCTCATGTTGTCCGTTCTTCTATGGGTGCATTATTTTCTTTACGTATTCATTATTATGAAAGTATTGATGAGTATCTTAAAGAGTTTGGTGATCATCAATGTTATCCATTTATGTTGAAGGGGGCTAAGAATATTCATCAGGTGAAACCTGTGGCACCTCATTCACTGATCTTTGGAAATGAATCATCAGGACTCGATGATATTTATATGACATATGGACAAAGTGTCTTTATTCCTCATACGAATGCGATTGATTCACTTAACTTAGCACAGTCTGTCGGTATTGGTTTATTCCACTTCTCACAGGATGCATTTAATAAACAGGAGGTGTTACGATGAAATATGATTTTGATACAGTGTATGATAGATACAATACAAACTGTGCAAAATATGATTCTGGTCATACAGATGATCCTGATATGATCCCTATGTGGGTGGCAGATATGGATTTCAAGACATTACCAGATATTCCAGAAGCACTCTCTAAACGTGTGTCAGATGGTATTTATGGTTATAGTACAATCCCAGAAGAATACTTAGAAAGTGTTGTAGGATGGATGAAACGTAGACATGATTTCCATGTTGAAAAAGACTGGATTGTCCCTACACCGGGTGTTATCACTGCCTTTCATCTTGCAGTAGAAGCTTATACTAAAAAAGAGGAGAGTGTATTGGTTCTTACACCAGTTTATTATCCATTCTATCGTGCTATTAAAAACAATGGTAGGCGTATGGTAAGAATGCCTCTTGATCTAAAAGATAACCAATATACACTTGATTACAAAGCATTTGAAACTAAGATTATAGAAGAAAACGTCAAAATGATGATCTTCTGTAATCCACATAATCCAGTGGGTAAAGTATGGACTAAAGAAGAATTAAAAACAATTGGAGATATCTGTAAAAAACATAACGTTTTTGTAGTATCGGATGAAATCCATATGGACTTTGTTTATGCGCCTCATAAGCATATCGCATTCTATGAAGTAGATCCTGAATATAAGAATTTTTCAATTGTATTAACTGCAGCATCTAAGACATTCAACTTAGCGGCACTACAGACTTCTGCAGCTATTATTGCAGATGAAAAACTAAGAAACCAATTTAAGAAAGTGAAGATGAGTCATTCTATTTCTGATCCTACAATACTAGGATTTATTGCGACAACAGTCGCTTATACTAAGGGGGATGAATGGGTGGATCAACTTCTAGATTATATTAAAGGGAATATGGATTATCTTGATCACTTCCTTAAAACTGAATGTTCTGGTGTATCTTTAATTGATCCACAAGGCTTATATCTTGCCTGGGTGGATATGAGAACACTTGGTATGAGTAATGAAGAACAGGAAGACTTCATGTTAAATAAAGCACATCTTTGGTTAGATGAAGGTTATGTGTTTGGTGAAGAAGGATCAGGTTTTGAAAGATTTAACTTAGCATGTCCTAGAAGTACTTTAGAAAAAGCTTGTTTACAGTTAAAGAAGGCATTGGATGAAAGATCTGCATAGTTTAAGACTTCAGGGATATATCGATGATCTTCCATTAGATTATGCTTATGAATATACGAATCGACAACTAAAGAAGTTTCTTCATACAGATATTGCCTATCAACAAACACTAGCAATACGCTTATTAAATAAGCGTATTGGCTATCAAAAAGACTATCAAAAGCAGTTGAAAGAGATACTTGATGATAATCCTGCTTATTATACAAAGCAGGAAATAGAAGGCTTTTTAAGCCTCCTAAATGAAAAAGAAAATAAAGTAAAATAAAAACGTTTACATCTTTTAATTTTCCTAGTAATAGACAAGAAAAAAGAGTATTATGGAAATATAAAAGAAAAGGAGAGATAATATTATGGGATTAGTTTCCGCAACAGAAATGTTAAAAAAGGCTAAAGCAGGCCATTATGGTGTTGGACAGTTCAACATCAATAACCTTGAATGGACAAAGTCTATTCTTTTAGAAGCACAGGAATTAAATGCACCAGTAATCTTAGGTGTATCTGAAGGTGCTGCAAAATATATGACAGGTTTCACAACTGTAGCTGCTATGGTTAAAGCAATGGTAGAATCTTTAAATATCACTGTACCAGTAGCATTACACTTAGACCATGGTTCATATGAAGGTGCTAAGGCAGCATTAGCAGCTGGATTCACTTCAATCATGTTCGATGGTTCTCATTATTCAATCGAAGAAAACATCGAAAAGACTAAGGAATTAGTTGAATTATGCCATGCTAAAGGTGTATCTATCGAAGCTGAAGTAGGTTCAATCGGTGGAGAAGAAGATGGTGTTATTGGTATGGGTGAAGTAGCAGATCCTAAAGAATGTAAGATGATTGCTGACTTAGGAGTTGACTTCTTAGCTGCTGGTATCGGTAATATCCATGGTGTATACCCTGCAAACTGGGCTGGTTTACAGTTCGAAGCATTAGATGCTATCCAGAAAGAAACTGGTATCTTACCATTAGTTCTTCATGGTGGTTCAGGAATTCCTGATGAACAGGTTAAGAAAGCAATTGGCTTAGGTGTATCTAAGATCAACGTTAACACTGAATGTCAGTTATACTTCCAGAAAGCTACTAGAAAGTACATTGAAGAAGGTAAAGATCAGCAGGGTAAAGGTTATGACCCTCGTAAATTACTTGCTCCAGGTGCTCAGGCTATCAGAGACTGCGTAAAAGACAGAATGGAAGTATTTGGTTGCATCGGTAAAGCTGCTGAATAATTTATTTAAGAGAGAAGCTGAGGCTTCTCTTTTTTTTATGTTCAAATAAAAAGATTCCTACCACAAATGGTAGGAATACCTATGTTAGTTCCAGTAATCTAATTGATCATAATCAGTATAATGTGTTGAGGATGCAAGTTTCTTATAGTTATCTTTATTCATTCTCGCATATTCTTTTATTTGAGATTGATCACTCTTATTTGATTTAGTCACAAGTACATCTGAATCACTAGATAATCTATAGAAACGATATGCATCATTCTTTACCACAACAGTATAAGAAGGTGAACCATAACGTGTTTTACTTTCATCATACTTCTGTATACCATCGGGTAAATGATCTATAAAATCAACATCTTTTAATTTATTAGATATAGAAATTGACTTATAGAAAGAATAACCTTTCTTCTTTTCTCCACTTAACGTAACTTCTGATAAATAAGAACTAGAACTAGGTACTACAAATACTGCAATGACTAAACAAACAACAATACTTACAATAATCTTTTTTGATTTCATAGGATCTCCTTGTATTTGAGTTTATTATAATATACAAAAATTAACGGGCTATTAGTAAAGTAACTCCAAATATGTTGCACTTGTGTATGTAATGTTTCTGGTTATATCTCATCCTTTCTTTGATTTGACATATAGCTTATACAACTGTTGATCACTATTTAATGCATCCTTTTACATTAATCAGTATACACCATATATAACAAGCAAGTATGAATTATCAGTAATGGTGGATGATAGTGATATAAAAGTACTACATCATATATGACTACTATAATAAGAAGGGGAACGTTTAAAACACCTCCCCCCCTAATGGCATCAACTTCAGGATTTCAACAATCATGAAGTTGATGCTGATATTTTACATAGTATAAAAATAGATCACTTGGATTAATTGAATCCATCAAAGTAGTTATAGAAATTATTTTTTGTTATTTGTGAGTAATAAGGCAGTTATATACATGATGAATAAGCTATTTGTAATATTACAAGCTACGATAGAGATACCTACAAGTGGTCCTCCATTTCCTGCAAAGAATACAAATGCGAAATAGAGCAGGACTGAAATAATCATCCCTAAAATGTAAAACATGATAACTGCTTTTAGATTACTGAAAAAATCTTTCATATACTTTCTCCTGATTAGTAGTATTATTGATATTGAATGCATTTAAAGAAGCATAGGTAAAAAAATATTATTTGTTCATAATTTAATCTGCTTATATTATGTAAGTACTTACAAAAATATTATACACCATATATAAAATAAGTAAACAGAAAATATTAGTAAGCATAATGACAGATTCATGTATAACGATGATTGCTCTGGTTGTTATGTAGCAAATATTTTATAATTGTAATGAATTAAATGATAATAAATATCATGTTCTGCTATGAAGTGAGATAGTTATCTATACAATTAAAAGGGACGTTTTATTATCCGTCCCCTTGGCTTAAATAATTTAATTTTGTGGTGAATTATCTTAATAATAACTAAGATAATCTTCCAATGCTGCTGCATGTAAGTGACACTTTCTTTAGAACTGTTTGTACGCAGATACCATTTATATATTTTTTTTCGTGGCTGATGCAATAGCTTTTTTCAAAGATTTAGATGCTGATTTATTAGTGATTTCCCGTAGAGGACTAGGACAAGTAGTTTCTATATCAGAACTGATACATGTTGCACTATTGCCGTTATATGTAAATCTGCCCTTAACTGATAGTGTTCATAGAAAAATCTTGTTCAGTATTAATTCCTCTTATAATACTTCCTAATCATCATACGTGATTTCAACTATTTCTCTATCTATAAAACTTTTTCTTGCTTCATATGCAATAGATATGAACTCTACTACGAATGCAACCAATATTAATACTAAAACAGTTATAAACACTTTCTTGTAATTTCTCTTATGCTTTTGCACTGGTGAATACAAATCATTATCATCAATATACTGATAATAAATATTTTCAGGTTCTCCAAACTGTTCAACTAAGTCATCATAGCTCATTGTATCTACATTAGGATACTCATCAATAGTTTTACATATATGGTCATATACAGACCTTTTTTCTTTTGGTACATTATTAAATAGAGATTTTAATTCTTTCTTATATTTCTTTAATGGTTTACTCATCGTCAATTCCCTCCAATATATAATCGATACTCTTAACCATATCATGATATTCTTTCATCATTTCAAGTAGAAGATCACTTCCTTTTGGAAGTAAATGATAGTAGACGCGTATCTTTCTTCCTACCTGTTTTTCAGAAGAAGAGATATACTCTCCTTCCATTAATTTATATAGTATCGGATATAAAACGCCATCTTTTAAATCAATGACTTGATTGCTTTTTTCTCTAATCTGATTTGATATTTCATAACCATAACAATCTCCATGATAAAGAACGGCTAATACTAACAAATCAAGTTTAAATAAATTATTTTTTCTACTCATATTCTTTCTCCATTTAAAATTCTAACATCAACTATCTGTTACATCAACGTTCAATTTCTATTAATCTTGACTTACCCTATAACCCCCTAGTATACTAGGTATATGTAAAAGGAGGAATAGATTATGATGATATCAACTAAAGGACGTTATGCTTTACGTGTCATGATTGATTTAGCACAGCATGATCGTTCTAAATATATACCATTAAAAGAAATAGCTGCAAGACAGGATATCTCTGAAAAGTATCTAGAAATTATTATTAAATCTTTATCTAAAGAACACTTTGTAGAAGGTTTAAGAGGTAAAGGTGGAGGATACCGTTTAACACATGCTCCTGAAGACTATAGTGTTGCTTCTATTCTTAAGGTTACTGAAGGAACATTAGCTCCTGTATCATGTTTAGCAGATGAATGTAATACATGTGAAAGAGCATCTTATTGTAATACATTACCTATGTGGACTGGTTTACATAAAGTGATTACAGACTATTTAGAAGGTGTTTCTTTAAGTGATTTAGTACCTGCTTCATCAAATGGCGATGATTATGTCATATAATCATAAATAAAATCAATTAAATTTAGAAAATACGAAATATCCACAAAAAATAATATAAATATAGTTGACTAGTAGGTTTATCACTGCTATAATCCTATTAACCTATCAAACAAATAGGGTTAAGGAGGAAACATACATGTCTAATAAAAACTATCATTTCGAAACACTTGCATTACACGTAGGACAGGAAGAAGCTGATCCAGTAACTGACGCTCGTGCAGTACCTATCTATCAGACTTCATCTTACGTTTTTCATAACTCAGATCATGCAGCAGCTAGATTCGCATTACAGGATGCTGGTAATATCTATGGTCGTCTAACAAACCCAACTGAAGATGTATTTGAAAAAAGAATTGCGGCTTTAGAAGGTGGTGTAGCCGCCTTGGCAGTAGGTTCTGGTGCAGCTGCAGTGACATACGCAGTACAAAACTTAGTGGCTGCAGGTGACCATATCGTATCTGCAGAAAACATCTATGGTGGAACATTCAACCTATTCAAACATACATTTACTGATTATGGTATTACTACTACATTCGTAGATGCATTAAATCCACAGGCATTTGAAGATGCTATCCAGGAAAACACAAAACTTGTTTATATTGAAACTTTAGGTAACCCTAATTCAGATGTTGTAGACATCGAAGCAATCGCAAAGATTGCACATAAACATGGTTTACCATTAGTCATTGATAACACATTTGGTACACCTTATTTAATTAGACCAATTGAATATGGTGCTGACGTAGTTGTTCATTCAGCAACTAAGTTCATTGGTGGTCATGGTACTACTATTGGTGGTGTCATTGTTGATGCAGGTAATTTTGACTGGGCGGCACATGCAGATAAATTCCCACAGCTTGTTGAACCAAACCCATCTTATCATGGTGTAAGTTTTGCGAAAGATGTAGGAGCCGCTGCTTATATTACAAGAATTAGAGCTATTTTATTAAGAGACATGGGTGCTACTCTTTCACCAATTCATGCTTGGATCTTCTTACAGGGTCTAGAAACACTTTCATTACGTGTAGAAAGACAGGTAGAAAATACATTAAAGGTTGTAGAATACTTAAATAACCATCCACAGGTTGAATCTGTATCACATCCTTCAGTATCTACAGATCCATCTCAGCAGGCATTATATAAGAAGTATTTCCCTAACGGTGGTGGATCAATCTTTACATTCAACATCAAGGGTGATGCAAGAAAAGCAAAAGATTTCATTGATAACTTACAGTTATTCTCATTACTTGCAAACGTTGCAGATGTGAAATCTTTAGTTATTCATCCAGCTTCTACTACACATGCAGAAATGAATGAAGAAGAATTAAAACAGGTAGGTATCCAGCAGAATTCTATTCGATTATCTATTGGTACTGAACATATTGATGATATTATTGCAGACTTAGATCAGGCTTTTGCTGCAGTAAAATAACAAATCAGGAGGAAAGTTAACATGAGTAAGGTATACACTAGTGCTGACCAGTTAATTGGCCATACACCATTATTAGAATTAACACATTTAGAAAAGAAATATAACTTAGAAGCAAAGGTTATCGCAAAGGTTGAATACTTCAATCCCGCAGGAAGTGTTAAAGATAGAATTGCGAAGAATATGCTCGATGAAGCAGAAAAAGCAGGCAAAATCAACAAAGATACTGTATTAATTGAACCTACTTCAGGTAATACAGGTATTGGTTTAGCTTCTGTTGCGGCTGCAAGAGGCTATCGTATTATTATTGTTATGCCAGAAACAATGTCTGTAGAAAGACGTACATTAATGAAAGCATATGGCGCTGAACTTGTCTTAACAGACGGAAGCAAGGGTATGAAGGGTGCTATTGCGAAAGCAAATGAACTTGCAGAAGGAATTGAAAACAGCTATATTCCAGGACAGTTCGTTAACCCAGCTAACCCACGGGCCCACTATTTAACAACAGGACCAGAAATCTTTGAAGACTTAGATGGTCAGGTCGATTACTTTGTAGCTGGTGTAGGTACTGGTGGTACAGTGACTGGTGTAGGACAGTACTTAAAAGATAAGAAACCAGACGTAAAAGTAGTTGCAGTAGAACCAGATTCTTCTCCAGTATTATCTACTGGACAGGGTGGTGCACATAAAATTCAGGGTATCGGTGCAGGTTTCGTACCTGATGTATTAGATACAAAGGTATATGATGAAATCATCCGTGTAACTAATGAAGATGCATTTGCGACTGGTAAAGAAGTAGGTCAGAATGAAGGTATCTTAGTAGGTATTTCTTCAGGTGCTGCTGTTTATGCTGCAATTGAACTTGCGAAAAGACCAGAAAATAAAGGAAAGACAATTGTAGCCTTACTACCAGATACAGGTGACCGTTATCTTTCAACTCCTTTGTTCCAGGATTAATATAAAAGCCAAGGCATAATGTCCTTGGTTTTTTCGTCACAAATTTATAACGGTGATACAAGAGCTTTAGAGGTTTTAAAGGACTATACAGACACTATTGCGATGGGATTATTTAATATCCAGGCAGCAGTTGATCCTGATTGTATTGCGATAGGTGGGGGTATCTCTAAACAACCTATTTTAATGACTTATATCCAGAAGTCTTTAGATGAACTCTATGAGAAGATGCCTGTGCCTATTCCACAAGTTAAGTTAGTATAATGTAAATACAACAATGATTCTAACCTAATCGGTGCACTTGCAAACTATAAGAAAGTATACTAAAAGAGGCTCAAACGAGCCTCTTGTTTTTATTCTGCTGATTCAGCAACTGATTTCTTTAAATCTTCGATAGCAACTCTAATTCTTCTTAAAGTTTCTTCTTTACCAAGAATATGAGCAATTTCTACAGCACCACCAGGAGTAAATGCCTTATTAGATAATGCAACACGGATAGGCCACATAATACGTCCATTCTTTAATTCATGGCTCTTAGCAATATCCATCATCATATTCATTAATCCTTCGTCATCATCATAATCTTCCCACTTTTCAAGTTCTGGTAAAGATAATTCTAATGCTTCTAAAGAGTTTTCAGGATTAGTCTTCATCTTCTTATGTTTATAGATAGATGCATCAAATGGTAATGTTTCATTGACAAAGTCCATTAATTCTGGAATATCAGCTAATCTTTCAACACGTGGCTGTAATGCTTTAGAGATTTCTAATGTATTTACAGGAATAGTGATGAAGTCATAGTAAGGAGAAGCCACTTTGTGGAATTCTTCTAATGACATATTTCTTAAATAAACACCGTTCATCCATTTTAACTTATCAATATCAAAGATAGCTGGAGCTTTAGAGATATGTTCAATGTTGAACTGTTCAATTAAATCATCTAATGAAAGGATTTCTTCATCAGCTGGAGACCATCCAAGTAATGCGATGTAGTTAAGGATGGCATCTTTTAAATAACCCTGCTTAGTTAAATCCTGGTAAGAGGCATCACCATTTCTCTTAGATAACTTAGCATGTTCATCCTTCATTACTGGTGGTAAATGGATGTAAGTAGGTCTATCCCATCCATATGCATCATATAGAAGGTTATATTTAGGTGTAGAAGCTAAATATTCATTACCACGTACAACATGAGTAATACCCATTAAATGGTCATCTACAACGTTCGCAAAGTTATAAGTAGGGAATCCATCACTCTTAATTAAGATAGAATCATTTAAAGTAGTACAATCTACTTCAATATGACCATAGATTTCATCATCAAAAGTAGCCTTACCCTTATCAGGGATAGTCTGTCTAATAACATAAGGAACACCTGCTGCAAGCTTTTCATCAATTTCAGCCTGATCAAGCATACGACAAGGATCATAATCATTGTCAGCATCTTTATCACAGAAACAATAATGAGCACCGCCTAGCTCAATAAGCTTCTTAGCATATTCATGATAAATAGGAAGTCTTTCAGACTGGATATAAGGTCCACAATCTCCAGGCTTATCTGGTCCTTCATCCCAGTTAAGACCAGTTTCAGTTAAAATATCATAAATTAACTGAGTTGCACCTTCCACTTCACGGTTCTGGTCAGTATCTTCAATTCTTAAAATAAAGTCGCCACCCTGATGTTTAGCGATTAAATAACAGTATAAAGCTGTTCTTAAATTACCGATATGCATGTACCCTGTAGGGCTTGGTGCAAATCTTGTACGAATTTTTGTCATTTTTCTCTTTACATCTCCTAAAATATATGTATAATATAAATTGCTGTTGGGGTATAGCCAAGCGGTAAGGCAGCAGACTCTGAATCTGCCATTTCACTGGTTCGAATCCAGTTACCCCAGCCATTTTTTTTATACAAATAAAACATTTTAAAAAGAAAGCCTGGCTTTCTTTTTTTTATTCACATAAAAAAATGGTAGTCCGTAGGGGGTTCGAACCCCTGAATGCTTGGATGAGAACCAAGTGTGTTGACCACTTCACCAACGGACCATGTGGTCATAGTATATCATGTTTTTTTTAAAAGTAAAATATTCTTTTATTAAAAAGGGACATTTACTTTCTGTTTTCTTTGTGATTTTCGAAGAAATACTATATAATGAATTCGTCGAGATAAAATCCAATATTTTGACTTAAACTTGTTAACTTTTAACTGAATTGTTTTTTAATATATATATAAACTTTAAATAACCTTAACGAAAGGATTGTATAAAAATGGCTGAAGAAGTAATTGCTATTGAAGGCGGACATAAACTTAACGGCACAGTCACTATCTCAGGTGCGAAGAATGCGACTGTAGCATTGATCCCTTCTATTGTTCTCTCAGATGAACCAGTAGAAATATATAACGTACCAGAAATCTCAGATGTTGATGCGTTAACCACATTATTAGAAGAATTGAATTGTGTTGTTGAAAGGGATAAATCCGTAGGTGAAATCGGTGTAGATCCTAGAAATATGAAAAACATACCACTTGTAAGTAGTGCAGTTGATAAATTAAGAGCGTCTTATTATTTTATGGGTGCATTACTTGGTAAATATAAAGAAGTAACTATTAGAATGCCTGGAGGATGTTATTTAGGACCTCGTCCTATTGATCTTCATTTAAAAGGTTTTGAAGCATTAGGTGCCAAAATCAATTATGATGAAGAAACAGGAACATATCATTTACAGGCTGATGAACTTATTGGAACTGAAATCTATCTAGATTTTGCTTCTGTAGGTGCAACTATCAATATTATGTTAGCTGCAGTAAAGGCTAAAGGTCGTACTGTTATTGAAAATGCAGCGAAGGAACCAGAAATCATTGATGTAGCCAACCTTCTTACAAAGATGGGGGCTAGAATCCGTGGTGTAGGTACAGATACTATTACTATTGATGGTGTGGAGCATATGCATGGTGCATATCATGAAATTATTCCTGATCGTATTGAAGCAGGTACTTTCTTGATCATTGCAGCTGCAATTGGTGAAAAGATGGTTATTCAGAATATTATTCCACAGCATCTAGATGCACTTATTTCTAAATTAAAAGAAATGGGCATTAAGATGGAAAAGATTGGCGATAGCATTGTTGTATATGGCAATGATGGAAACTTAAAGCCTGTTGAAGTACAGACACAGATCTATCCAGGATTTGCGACTGACTTGCAGCAGCCTCTAACAACTCTATTAACACAGGGTAATGGACAATCAAAAGTGTCTGAAACTATTTATAAAGAAAGATTTAAGCATTGTGCGCAGCTTAATAAGATGGGAGCAGATATTGAATTAGGTGAAGCATGTGCTTATGTAAAAGGTAAAACACCTCTACATGGTGCAAGAGTAATGGCTACAGACTTACGCTGTGGTGCTGCTCTTGTGGTAGCTGGCTTAATGGCAGAAGGTAAAACAGAAATTACAAATGTCTACCATATTGACCGTGGTTATGATAATATAGACCACAAGCTCATTACATTAGGAGCGCACATTACTCGTTATATGATTGACGATTAATGTTGATAGGAGGAGAAGCTATGAGTGACAAGTTAAAAGTTGGTATTTTAGGTGCGACTGGTATGGTTGGACAGAGATTCAATACTCTTTTAGATAACCATCCATGGTTTGAAGTGACTACACTTGCAGCAAGTAAGTCGAGTGCGGGAAAGACTTATGAAGAAGCAGTAAAAGGCAGATGGAAGATGGATACACCTATTCCTGAAGCAGTCAAGAACATTGTCGTAAAAGATGTTGCAGATGTTGAAGACATTGCGAAAGAAGTTGATTTTGTATTCTCAGCAGTAAACATGGGTAAAGAAGAAATCAAAGCAATTGAAGAAGCATATGCAAAAGCAGAAACACCTGTTGTTTCAAACAACAGTGCACACAGATGGACACCTGATGTTCCTATGGTTATTCCAGAAATCAACCCAGAACATTATGCTGTCATCGAAGATCAGAGAAAGAGACTTGGAACTAAGAAAGGTTTTATCGCAGTAAAGCCTAACTGTTCAATCCAGTCTTATACACCTTGCTTAGCAGCATGGAAGGAATTTGAACCAACAAAAGTTGTAGTAAGTACATACCAGGCTATTTCTGGTGCTGGGAAGACTTTCAAGGAATGGCCAGAAATGGTAGGAAATATCATTCCTTTAATCAGTGGGGAAGAAGAAAAGTCTGAACAGGAACCATTAAAAGTATTTGGTCATATTGAAAATGGTGAAATCGTTAAAGCTGAAGGACCTGTTATTAGTGCACAATGTATTCGTGTACCAGTATTAAATGGTCATACAGCAACTGTTTCTATTAGTTTCAAGAAGAAGCCTACAAAAGAAGAATTAATTGATCGTTTGAATAACTTCAAGGGACAGCCACAGGAATTTAAGCTTCCACATGCACCTGAACATTTCATCCGATACATGGAAGAAGAAAACCGTCCACAGGTTACATTAGATGTTGATTATGAAGGCGGTATGGGAGTTTCTATTGGTAGACTTAGAGAAGATAACATCTTCGATTATAAGTTTGTAGGTTTATCTCACAACACTTTAAGAGGTGCTGCTGGTGGTGCTGTTGAAAGTGCTGAAATGTTAACAAAATTAGGTTATATTACTAAGAAATAAATTTAAAAAAGCTATTGTATTTCAATAAAAAATGATGTACAATACACTAGCAACTTACTTTGAAGTAGCAAATATTTCAAGGCGGAAGGAGATAAGACAATGAGAGCTGGAATTCATCCAAATTACAAAAAAGTAAAAGTAATCTGCACATCATGTGGTAACGAATTCGAAACTGGTTCAGTTTTAGATGAAATCCGTGTGGATACTTGTTCAAACTGTCATCCATTCTACACTGGTAAACAGAGATTTGCGAGTGCTGATGGTAGAGTTGAAAAATTCAATAAGAAATACGGTCTTAAATAAGACGCAAGAACCTGTTCTACAGGTTCTTTTTTTACGTAAAGCTCCTCTTTTGCAAATGGGTGGTGATTATTCGCTTATTTACTATGTTTAGAGCTCATTGCATCTCGATATCGCACTCTTTTTGGCGACAAAACTGCCATTTCTATAAATTTTAATACCTTATCGTACTTATCCTTTGGGTCATTCATAATGAACCAAAATAGATTCAGCCAGTCTTGGAGGTGTTCTCTGTCATAAGCTCCGTGATTTCTTATGAATTGTTTCAATAATAAATGAAGATTATTAACTGGATATAATGGGTTGTCTTTATCTGATAAACCTTTTGTTTCTCTTGTAGAGTATACTTTGCTTTCCAGTTCTAATTCTTCAATCAATATACTGTGAGAATGCTCATCATCATGCACTAATATAGAGCCTCTTGCAATATGCTTGCTGTATGTTTCTTTTGTTGATTTTCTTGAGGGTTTTGATGTTCCTGTAACTATAAAAATTGATTTTGTCTCATTACAGGCAACACCAACACCTATTTTATTTCTAGAAATTCCTCTTAGTTTCTTTCCATCTTTTGTCGCTAGCTTACTTTTTGTCTTTGCAAAATAGGTTTCATCTAAATACACTGTACCATCTAGTACAACATTGTCTTGTATTCCTTTTAAGACTTCAAATGTTTTAATCAGCCAATATTTACCTGTAGTTGGTGAATTTCTATTGTCGTAGGCTGTCGAATTTATAGAATGAAATTCAAACAAATGCAGTAAATACTCAATCCATTCTGAAA